>Ga0302127_10002398_pt1 | contig 11321 bp, 9 predicted proteins | sample CB4_SCM_MG_FD_204452 | JGI IMG/M metagenome (GOLD analysis project Ga0302127, IMG submission 204452) | Marine microbial communities from Western Arctic Ocean, Canada - CB4_SCM | ecosystem: Environmental > Aquatic > Marine > Oceanic | place: Canada: Western Arctic Ocean | collected 2017-09-24
CCACAGAGTTCGCCGCGACCACTACGTGTTTGCCGATCTGAGCCCCGGGCAAGATGATCGCCCCCGACCCGATCCAACTTCCCGCACCGATACTCACAGGCGCCTCGACGGGCCACTGGCGGCCGATCGGCTCATCAAGATTCTCGTAGGTGTGATTCTGATCCGTGATGTACACGTTCATGCCGGTGTATACGTCGTCGCCAATGTCAATGCTGAAGTGACCGACAATGGCGGTGCCTCGACCAATCAGACAGCGATCACCGATCTTCACCACCGGACTCGTGACCATCTCCTGGTCAGGGGTCATGCCAGCAGACAACGTCACGTGGGCTGCGATCATCGTGTCTGAGCCCAGGTGAATCCAACGCTCGCCATACATGTTGCCGGTCGGCCAACCGACAATTGTTCCCTGACCAAAGTGCGAATATCGACGTGCCGGCGGATCGAGAGGTCCCACGGCTGCGACCGATGACGCCCACCGTCCGATCGCACGCACCGCCTCGCCGGCAGTCGAGCGGGTCACACTTCTCATCGTGGCCATCCAATGGACACTACTTCCACTTCCCGACGCGCCCACGACGTCGAGAACCGTGCCGGCTAACCGGACGACTCGCCGGATAACAAGGCTGTACCACCTCCGCAATAGGGTGCAACCGCCATGCTCTGCCCACAGCTCCCCGTCTACGGCCTCGACATCGAGACCGACACGGCCACCGACGGTCTCAATCCTGCCGTGAGCTCAATCGTGGCGGTCGCGGTATGCACCGCCGAGAGCGCCGAGGTCATGACGGGCAACGAGGCCGACGTGCTGCGCGATACTGAGGCCGTCATGGCGGCCCTGCCCACGGGCGTGTTCGTGACCTGGAACGGCTCGGGCTTCGACCTGCCATTTCTCGTCGACCGGTCAAGGGCAGCTGGCGTGCCACTCGGACTCGACACCCGGCTCGATCGCAGTCTCCACACCCGCAGCCCCTTGCCGGGTCACGCTGGCTCATACCGCGGCAACTGGCACGGACACAGACACCTCGATGCCTACCGGGTCTACCGCAACGACCTGCGTCGGCTCCTCGACATGTCGTGCTCGTTAAAGTCGATCGCCGGCTTCGTCGGCCTCGACGCCGTCGAATTCGACGCGGCCAGGGTTCATGAGCTCAGCCGCAACGACCTGCGCTCCTATGTCGCCAGCGACGCTCGCCTTGCCCGACTCCTCGCGCTGCGGCGTTGGCCCACCGCGGCGCCGTTCATCGATCAGCTGGCTGCTGTGTAACGATCCAGCAGCCGACTCGCGGCCCGTGCACCAACGTCGACTAACTCTGGGGGCGAAATCACGCGAGCCTTCGGGCCAACGCGGAGCAACAGGCGCTCGAGGAACACCGTGCCAGCGACGACCATCGTCACCCTGAGATCACGAGCCTTCTCCTCGACGTGCACCGTGGGATAGGTCTCGGTGACCCATCTGGCCGTGTGAGGCAGCGACAACACAACCTCCTGACCATCTTCACCTGGCGCGTAGCGCCCGGCACCGTCGACCAAAGCGCGATCGTGGTTCTGCCCCGTTGGTTCGATGTGTTCGATGCGGTCGACCCTGAAGGTGCGCTCCGCATCGGCGGTGTGGCAATGGCCCCGGAGGTACCAATTGCCGTCGCGGTTGATGAGGGCTAGCGGATCGACCACGCGAGTCGTCACCGCATCGCGGTATGCCGCGTAGTAGTTCATCGCGATCTGACGCTTCTGGTCGACGTGACCCCGCAGCTCGTCAAGCGCTTCTGGCCGATCGATGTCGATCACCACAGGCGCTCGATCGCCCAGTGCCGCCTCAAGTTTGTCGAGCGCACTTGCCAGCGCGCCCGACGGGTCGGCTCCTGGAACCGAGGACGCAGCGCGACCAGCAGCGAGCAAGCCGAACCCTTCCCGAGGTCCGAGACGCAACGGTCGATGCAGCATGGCCGAGGGCTCGACCAGGATCTCGTCATCGACGACAGCTATCCCAAGTGTGTTGTCGGGGCCATACGGCGGAATCTCGCAACACTGGACCAGAGACAGCTCACTCAACACCTCGCCCTCGGGCAGATCGAAACGATCGGCGATCTCGGCGATGGTGGACCCGCCACGCTCGACAACCCACGGAATGATCGCCAACAGCCGCGTGAGGCGCTCTTCGGCGCTTGCTCTTGGCATCAGCGAACCTCGGTCATCGACTCGAGCCAAGCCACGACGTCGGCGACAAGATCGGCAGGTTCGAGCACGAGAGCGTGATCTCGCAGCCCGAGAACCCAGGACCTAAACGCATCTCGGTTTCGAACTGGTACCTCGATGACGACCCCTCCGTCGTCACATCGTTCGACGACGCCGCCACCACGAAGCCGCTCGACGCGGGGCGCCATGACCGAGTCGACCAAGACCCGAGCAACTGTTTGGTCACCCGCTCCAATCAACAGTGGATCACTTGGCATCTGGGCGCTGGGGTCGAAATTTTCGGGCAGCTCGTATGACGCCGGGGCACCGGCCTGAACATCGCCGTCGATGCGATCGACGCGGAACACCTTGGTTGCACCCTCGTCCTCACCCGAGAGATACCAATTCCCCTCCCGATAGAAGAGGCCGTATCCAGCGATGGACCTGGCCCGGCCCGAGTACGTGAGTTTCACCCTCGACCTGGACTGCATGGCGCTGTGAAGAATCGGCAAGGCATCGAGCGACGGCATCTCGGCGACAACGGATGGCAACGACAACGGTTTCGAGTCGCCGATCTTGAGAACGGCCGCCTCGTCCCACGCGGCGTCGAGCCTCACCATGGAGGCACCAAACTGCAGCGCCATCCGCTCGGTTTCACTCAGATCGAGATCCGGGAGGAAATACTCCTCGGGGTCGATTTTGTACCGAGTAGCGCCCCTGTCGCCCTCGTCAATCTCGGTGGCGATCTCGATGCCGAGCGACCGCAGCGATGCCTTGTCACGCTCGAAGGATTTACGCGACGTCTCGTCACGTCCGGCGTAGAGCTCCGCCCGCTGCACGATCTCGTCGAAAGTCAGCGCGATCGGCGTGTCGAGCAGCAACATCAACAACTCTGTAAGTCGCTCTACACGATCAGCCACATAGGCATGGTACGAGCCCTCGCGTTCGTTACGCGGCGACCCTCTCGAAGAAAAAGCGCTTCACCGGGCGTCGCCGAAGTCGACAGGGTCGCGCATGGATGACATATCACTCGCGCTCGTCGGGAGCGACACAGCGCCATCGAGCACACGTCGTCGACCATCGAGGCCGCTAGTACGGCGCCTCGCCCACATCGCTCTTGCCTTCGTTGTTGGGGCAACGTTCATCGTCCTGTCCGAACAGCCCGCAGCGGGTGCATCGGATCAAGACCTCGCGAGGGTCGTCGAAGTTATGGGCTCCGGCTCGAATCTGTGGGTCGTGAGCGCGACCGGCGCAGTCGAACCAATCGGGTCGGCTCCACTTCTCGGTGAGGGGATCGGCAGCGACTTCACTGCGGCAGTCGCCACACCCACCGGCAACGGCTATTGGCTGGCCAGAGCAAACGGACAGGTCCAGGCGTTTGGCGACGCTGCGCACCTTGGCGAGTTCACCTCACTGGCGGCTGGCACACAAATCGTAGACATGGCGACTACGTCCACCGGACAGGGCTACTGGCTCGTCGCCTCAGATGGCGGCATCTTCACATTCGGCGATGCCCGCTTCTTCGGATCCACTGGGGCAATGGCACTCAACAGGCCGGTCATAGGGATGGCTCCGACCCCATCGGACAACGGCTATTGGCTCGTTGCCTCAGATGGGGGCATCTTCACGTTCGGTGATGCGCCCTACCTCGGATCGACTGGCGGCATTCAGCTCAATGAACCAGTCGTTGGCATGTCCAGCACAGCGTCTGGCTGGGGTTACTGGCTCGTCGCACGCGATGGAGGAATGTTCACCTTCGGCGACGCGCCCTACCTCGGGTCGCTCGGTGGCCACTGGGAGACCGGGATCGTTGGCATCCACACGACCGAAACCGGCGGCTACCTGATGGTCAACTCGGCGGCCCGCATCGCCGAATTCCACTCGAGCCGCCCGAACTACGCACTCGGTGCCTGGACCGCTGCAGCGCACACAACCGAAGCCGCCATAGAAGCGGAGCTGTACACAAGGCTCACCGCAGAACGCGACGCTCGGGGCCTACCGCCACTGCTTTGGGACGCACGACTCGCTACTGGATCACAAGACTGGTCCGTCCAGATGTCGCTCAGCGGCTTCTCCCACTCTGACGTTCGGCAGGTCTTCGATCACCTCGGGACCTATGACTCGCTCGGCGAGAACATCTATCGAGGCAGCATCGACTACGCCGACTCTGGTTCGGCCCACCTCGGATTCATGAACAGCGCAGAACACCGCGACACACTTCTCGCCGATCGATTCACAACCGTCGGGATCGGCGTCCTTTGTGGGCCAGACGGCCAACTTTGGGTCACCGTGCGCTTCGGAGTGCCAAACGGCCACGCCCCTGGCGGATCTCGTCCACCCACGGCCGTGAATCCAGTCGCTGCGAACAACAGCGGCGGCACCCGCTGCTAACAGGTCTTCTCAATCCGAAGCTTGGCCGGTAGCGACGAACACCGGATCATCAGGAGAATCGAGGCGGAGCACCCGCACACCCTCGTACCCGGCCATCGTGAGGTATGTCTCGGTGAGCTCGCAGTGGTGAGCATCGCCAGCCGCGTTCCAGATGGACACTGCTTTGGTCGGAAAACATCGATTCGAGAACGCGAGCGCTGCCACACCGCCTGGCCGAAGAACGCGCCGAAGGTCTCGGAGAACCTCAATCGGATGCACCAAGTATTGAATGCTCACGGTGCAGACCGCCGCATCAAAGGCCGCCGGCTCAAACGGCAGAACCGGATTGCTGTTGAGGTCGTGCACGACCCACTCGTCGAGTTGTGGATTCTCGCTGAGTTCGATCTCGTTCATACCAAGACCGGTGACTCGCGTAAACCGATGTTCAGCCTCTGAAGAAGCTGCTCGCGGCAGGTGACTTCGCCAGGCCGACATCAGGTCGAGGATGTGCCCCGAGTCCGGCAGCAGCTCGCCATACGCGACACGAAGCGTCTCAATGGCGCCGACCTCAATGTGATTGACGAGGCGCGGCGACGAGTAAAAGTCTGCATCGTCAGATTCATCTATGCGATCGAACGGCTCGGGTCCACCAGGCATGGACAGACACTACGTCGCCCCACCCATTTCACCCATCCCAACTGGCGGGTTTGGGTTTAGTGGCGAGGGCGGTCGGCGTTGGCGCGGCCTACGGCGGCCACCGGGACGACGACAAATACCGTCACAGCAATAGACAGGGTGATGAACACGATCAAAGCAGACATGGTTTCTCCTCACGGTTCCTGTCGACCCCCTCGCCCCCGCTGAACCAAATCAGCGTGGAATCGGACTCGTCAGCTGGCACAGTTAGGAACGACCGGGAGCCTTCATGACCACCGATGCACTGACGCCTGCACGCCGAGCTGAGTCGCTCGACAAACTCACGAACGGCAAGGTCGACGTGGTCGTGATCGGCGGGGGCGTCACCGGTGTTGGTTGCGCCCTCGATGCCGCCACCCGCGGACTCAGCGTGGCCCTGCTCGAACAGCGAGACCTTGCGTCGGGGACATCAAGCCGGTCGAGCAAGCTGATTCACGGGGGTCTACGTTACCTCGAGCAACTCGACTTCAAGCTGGTCTTCGAGGCGCTGAAGGAACGCTCGCTGCTCGTCAACAACCTGGCACCACACCTCGTTCAGCCTGTCTCGTTTCTCTATCCCCTCAAACATCGCCTCTGGGAACGCCCATACGTCGGAGCCGGAATCGGCCTCTACGACCTGCTTGCCAGCCGCGGCACGAACCCACTCCCCCGACATCGCCACCTTTCTCGCAAGGGCGCGAGCCGGATGGCCCCTGGCCTTGATCCCAGCACGTTCATCGGTGCGGTGGTGTACAGCGATGCACAGGTAGACGATGCACGACACACCCTGAGCGTGGCCCGAACTGCCGCCGGGCACGGCGCCCACATCCTCACTTCCACTCGCGTTACCGGCATCCGCAGAAATGGCGACCGCGCCACAGGTGTCACCGCGACATGCCTCGAAACCGGGCGTCCACTCGACATCGAAGCCGGCGTTGTCATCAACGCCACAGGAGTATGGAACGACGACATCTCCGAAATGTTGGGCGCGGGCAAACTGCGGGTGAGAGCCTCGAAAGGCATCCACATCCTGGTGCCACGCGATCGTCTCGATTCCGGCACGGGCATCATCCTGCGAACCGAGAAGAGCGTCCTGTTCATCATTCCGTGGCGGGCCCATTGGCTCATCGGAACAACGGACACCGACTGGGACCTCGACCGAGCTCACCCAGCAGCAAGTCGCACCGACATCGAATACCTGCTGCAACGCGTCAACGCTGTTGTACGTCGCCCGATCGGGTTCGAGGACATCCAAGGCGTCTACGCAGGCCTTCGCCCCCTGCTCAGCGGCGAGAGCGAGGACACCAGCAAGCTCAGCCGCGAGCACGCAGTTGCCCGACCGGTGCCAGGCTTCATCACCGTCGCCGGCGGCAAGTACACCACCTATCGGGTGATGGCAGCCGACGCCGTGGACGCCGCAGTTGCCGAGCTTGGTCGCGACGTACCCGACTCCGTCACCGCCGAAATCCCACTCCACGGTGCCGACGGCTATCACGCGTGGCTGAACCAGAGAAACCGGCTGGCTGACGAAAGCGGCCTCGCCGCAACCACCATCGACCACCTTCTCGCCAGACACGGCGGCCGCATCGGCGACGTTCTAGACCTCATCGCCGACCGCCAGGATCTGGCCCAACCCGTCGCCCACGGCCACCCGTACCTTCGCGCCGAAGTCCTGCACGCTGCGGCGAACGAAGGCGCGCTTCACCTCGATGACGTGCTCACCAGGCGTACCCGACTTTCAATCGAGAGCTGGGATCGCGCCGCCGATGTCGCGGTGCCGACCGCCTCGCTCATGGCTGAAATACTGGGCTGGTCCGACGCCACCCTCAAGGACGAGGTTGCCCACTACGAGGCTCGAGTTGCCGCCGAGAGAGACAGCCAGACCCAGCTCGACGATCACACAGCCGACGCGGCCCGCTTGGGCGCCCCCGATGTTCGCACCGGAGCGAGCTAAGACCATCGGAAGGGTTCAGGCCATTTCGGCGGGCAGGACGTTTCCGCTCTCGAGCCGATGTTTCTGGACCTTGCCAAGCGCGTTGCGAGGCAGTTCCTCGACCCGATACGTGGTTCTGGGTCGTTTGTAGTGAGCGAGCCGGTCTCCGACGAATGATTTCATTTCGCCGTCAGAGATGTCGCGGTCGGCAATCACGTAGGCCACCACGGCTTCGCCCCACTCAGGGTCAGCCTCGCCGACTACGGCACAGTCGAGCACGGCCTCGTGTTCTCGCACGGCGTCTTCGACTTCTCTGGGGTACACGTTGAAGCCACCGGAGATGATGAGTTCCTTGGCCCGCCCGACGATGGATATGTAGCCGTCGTCGTCGTTCGCGCCGAGGTCTCCGGTGCGGAACCAGCCGTCGTCGAATGCCTCAAGGTTCGCGTCTGGGCGTTCCCAATATCCGGCGAACACGTTCGGTCCCCGGACCTGGATCTCAGCCGGATCACCGACAAGTCGTACCTCTAGACCAGGCAACGGAAACCCGACAGACCCGGGCCGGCGCTCTTGGTCGTACGGGTTCGACACGAGCATTGCCGTTTCGGTCATGCCGTAGCGCTCAAGAACTCGTTGACCGCTGACCTCTTCAACTCTGCGATGCAGTTCAGCCGGCATTGGCGCTGAGCCAGAGACGCACAGCCTCAGCTGCTGCAGCTCCCGAGCCCTCGCAGACTCGGTCAACCTCGTGTACATGGTCGGCACGCCGAAGAACATGGTCGCCTCGTGCTCGGCGCAGGCGTCAAGAACCGCGTCGGCGTTGAACGATGGCAACAGCACTGCAGTCGCTCCCACCGTCAACGTGCCATGCAGTCCCACGCCCAGCCCGTGCATGTGGAACAGCGGAAGCGCAAGAACAAGTCGATCCTCGGGCGTCCAACGCCATGCGATCTCGAGGGCTCGAACGCTGGCGAGCAGGTTGGCATGAGACAACACCGCGCCCTTCGGGCGGCCGGTTGTCCCCGACGTGTATCCAATGAGCGCGGGGGCATCAGGCGCGACCGCGTCGAGATGAGCAGGCGCAGGCGCGTCCGGTAGATCGACATCTGGATTGACTACGATTGTTCCGGGGCGGGCCCGCTCGATCCAGGCGTGCCAAGTGGGGTTGTCGACGATCGCTGCCACCGGCCGAGCGTCCGCCACGACGTGGGCGACCTCAGACTCTTGGTAGCTCCCGTTCGTGGGCATAACGACAGCGCCGAGCCGCAGTAGTGCCGCGTGGGCCACAACCAACCTGACTGAGCTCTCAGCGCTGAGCAAAACCCGATCGCCTGGGCGTACGCCGGCACCGTCAAGACGACCTGCGATGGCCTCTGATCGATCGAGCAACTCGCCACCCGAAATCCATCCAGCCTCGGGATCGTGAATCACGAGCCGCGTTCGATCCGCGGCCCATCGACGCGCCCAGGCGGCCGGCAACGTCGCCCCAGCACCGAGGTCGACCATCAGAGGGTCGACTCCGTCGGGGAGATGCCGGTGCCATTCGATCATGCATATTCTCCGTGTGTCGGGCGGCCCGGGCCGCATTTACCAAAGCGGTAAACATCGTTCCAGAGCCGAACTCGCCAGTCATCAACGGTAGTGGCCGGACGCGACGACGGCGCAGCCGAAGCTGCGCCGTGTAGCACCCCCAACGGGATTTGAACCCGTGCCGCCACCTTGAGAGGGTGGTGTCCTAGGCCGCTAGACGATGGGGGCTTGCCGACGGCAGGCCGTCAGGCGAACGGTCATCATAGCCCTCAATTCCGGCACCGCCACAACTGAACCCGGGTGGTATTTGGCTTGTTGGCCGGGTCAGTTCGGCCAGGTGGCAGTCTCGGGATGTTGGCCGTACCAGGCGAACCACAGTGACTGGCCACTGATGATTCGTTCCAGCACAGAGCCATCATCGAGGGTGAGTGAGGTGGGAGTAACGCCCTCGGGCGCTATCGAAACCGAGGCGCCAGCCGTGAGCACGCCGGTGGCGTCATAGACCCGAGCCCCGCCCGGGTTCGGCACCACAACAACCGGCTGATCGCCGACATCGATCACGAATGGATCGGCACTTTCGACCTCGTCGAGTGCGAGGGCGAGCGCTGCGCCGCTGAGGGCGATGGTGATCACTGCCGCTTTTCGGTCAAAGACGTCCGTCGGCTCAACAATGGGGAACCACACTCCCTCATTGTCGTAATAGCGAGCGTAGGCAGCGTCAGGGGCGTACTCATAGACAGTGGGCTGTCGATCCGGCTGCTCTGGAAAGAAGATCGGCTTCGGTGTGTCGAGGGTGAAGGTGTCAGGGTGTTCTTCAGTCCAGTCTGACCATCGGGTAGTCACCAACGGGAACGCGTCGAGCTTCGTCCCCCTGAACGGGCCCGAGATTGCCTCGCCAGCGAGATGGTGCCACAGGCTCTCGGTCTGGTTATCGATCATGATTTTGTTGGAGTCGATCAGCAGTCCGCTGGTTTGAAAATCGATGGTCTGTGCCCCGACACGTCTGTCGAACAGGATTCCGGTGCGACACAGTGTGCAGTAGCCCAAAGCAACCGGGACACCCCCAATCGTGTCGTTGACCAGTTCGTGACGGGCGAGGAACCGAAGCGGATAGGCGATCGCGACATCGCCGATCACGGCACCGAGAACCAGCTCATCTGGAGTTAAGAAGTCCGCCTCAGCCGCGGTCAGGCGGGTTGGATTGTTGAGCTCGGGGATGCCACCGCGCCGGACTCCACCCCAGGAGATCCCGGAAAGACGCTCAATATCGTCGACGCCGTCGAGCAGCGGACCGTACTCGGGTTGAATCTCTGAGTAGATCAAGACCTTGAACGTTTCGTACCCGGGTCCTGGGTCGATCCCGGAACTCCTGACCCATGATCCGTACCTGACAAAATCAGGCACGAGGTCTCCAGTAGCGGGGATGCCACTGAGGTCCTGGAGGGCGCGAATTGCCGTGAGATTAGTCTCACTACTGGAAACGACACGCAGGATGTCCAACAGCCAGGGGCCCCAACGCACATCGCCTGACAGACCCATCTCGGCCGCAATGTTGGAGGCGAAGATACTGTTCGGGGCTGTCTGGAAGGCGTCGATCTTGCCGAGAAGATCCCGATCAATGAAAGGCGGGCCTTCCTTGGTTTCGGGGAGGAACTCGGCGGTGGTTGGGGGTGGTAGAGGAGGCAGTGTTGTCGTGGCCGAGGTTGAATCGTGCGCCACGTCCGGATCTGTGACAACTGCTGGCTGGGTGTCGTCTCCGCTCGAAGCACATGCCGACGTAATGAGGACGACAGCGAACAGCCCGGCGATCACCTGAATCAAGCTCGGTCCGAACCTCATGCTGTACCCCTCACCGCTCGCTCCATGCGTGAAACAACCCGCTGGTTGCCAACCCGATTCCCCCCTGAGGTAAGAACACGGGAAACGGCCCGGCAGACCGAAGTCCGCCGGGCCGTCCCGAAATACTTGTTGAACAATTACTGTTGAACAATCACTACTGAGTAGTGGCTACTCAACTGGCAACGATCAGCGACAGCCGCCGTTGTCCTTGTCCCATGCGCAGTTCGGGGAACCGCCGTTGACGTCAACAATGTCGCCAACGATGTTCCAGGACTGTGCTTCAGCATCGAAGACGCTGAAGTCAGAACCTTCGATGAAGAACGAGTCATCATTGCCGTTCGCCGCAAAGCTCATGCCGTCGAGGAACGTCGGGTGGGTACCCGAGTAGCTGCGGAGCGCAAGGATGAAGTTGGTCCGGCTCAGACCGCCAGGAAGCGCATCAGCGATGCGGAGCACCTCAATGTTGGGCCAGCCATACTGACCAAAGCCGGTGCCGAGCAGCGAAATCGACGAATCGAGACCGTCCGCCTCAAGGCGCTCGTTGAGGAACGCGATGAAAGGCTCATCAATGTAGCTCGGGTCAGTGGTGTCCTTGACGCCGCCGCCAACGATGTTCCAACCGTCGGCTGCCGGACCGGCAGGAAGCATGTAGGCAGCGATGCCCTTGCAAACCGAAGGAGTGAAGTAGGCGTCAAGGGTCTCGAGGAGACCAGCCTTTTCCACTTCCTGGATGGCAAGCAAGCATGGGTTACCTGCGGTCATCGAGATGAACACGTCAGGGTCCGATGCGGCAACCGTG
>Ga0302127_10002399_pt1 | contig 11314 bp, 8 predicted proteins | sample CB4_SCM_MG_FD_204452 | JGI IMG/M metagenome (GOLD analysis project Ga0302127, IMG submission 204452) | Marine microbial communities from Western Arctic Ocean, Canada - CB4_SCM | ecosystem: Environmental > Aquatic > Marine > Oceanic | place: Canada: Western Arctic Ocean | collected 2017-09-24
CGGAGAATGCACTGTGCCCGCGATTAAGGAACATCGTGTTTCGCATGGTTTGCGGTCGATCGCTGAATTTGCCGGGTTCCGGCGTGTACTGAACCCTCGGGATCATTTGATTCTTCCTCGTGCGACGATCGCTGTTCAACATATCCACGACAATAAAATCGTCCAGGCCGTCACGGTTGATATCGGCGAAGTCGACCCCCATTGAAAACATGCTGGTTTTTCTAAGCGCCAACGAGGGCGCCTCGCGAAAGCGGCCTTCGCCAACGTTGAGCCAAAGACGATCTTCCCCGTCAAAATCATTGCAAACATACAGGTCAGGACGCCCGTCACGGTTGATATCCCTGAACATCACGGATAATCCCCACTCGAACAACGGCCCCTGCAGCGGCGTCCCGCTTGCGGTCACAAACCGGCCAGCGCCGACTTCGTTCCGCTCAAACCGGAATTGGCCAAGGTTGCGGTAGAGCACATCCGGCAACCCGTTTTCCTCAATGCCACCGCGGTCGTTGAGTCTGAACCGGTTTTCGAATTTAGAACCTCTTACCGGGATGCCGTTGATACTTGAAATCACTTTTCGGTTTCCGACAGTCCGAAAATTGAAATGCGTATTCGGCATGTCCATCAAGGTTGTATCGCGGTAATAGGTGACATAGAAATCAAGCAAGCCGTCACCATCGATATCAGCAATCGCGATGGACATGCCGCCACGCGCCTTGTCCATCCCGGCCACCTTGCCAAGCGCTTGGCTGAAATCGGCGCCGTTGTTTCTGAACAGAAGCGTCCCGGAATGGATCGTGTTGACGATTAAGTCGAGATCCCCATCGCCGTCCAAGTCAGCAAGTGAAGTTCCCGTTGAGTCTTTGCCGTCACAATCCACACCGTAAGACTTGGCAGTCTCCTCAAACTTCCAGTTACCCCTGTTTAGGTAAAGATGGTTAGGGCCATCCAAGCTGCACAAGTATATGTCACACAACCCATCACCGTTGATGTCACCCAGCGCAACTCCCGATCCATTCAGATAAACCTGGTTTTGAAGCGACTTCTCCACACCAAGTTTATTGCGAAAGTGTATACCGGTTTGCTCGGGGTCAAGCAGCGTGAACCCCGCCTGCGAACCTGTAGCAACTTCCAGCGAGCGCCACTTATGGTCACGCCCCTCGACCCATTGGGTCGCCGCATAAACCCGGCAGAGCGGCAACACGCACGCCCCCAGAACGAGCCATCTCGCGTAAAGTTTAATGATCGACTTTAACCCCATCAGCCTGTGAAATTGTTATAGGTTTTGCACCGGCAGGAACCGGAACTGTAGCGATACTGGAGTCAGCCCAGCGAATGTGAAGCTTGGCTTTTAAATCCCGGATAACGAATAATTGAACCAAGCTGTCCTGAGACCAATAGCCCGAGCCAAGCCGGATTTCCCTCTTAAAGCCAAGAGCCCCGTTTTGCTCTAAGCGGATGGAAGATCCTATAGCCTGCACGTTCTCCCCTGCTCCCTTCAATCGAACCCGGAGGCCCGGTTTGCCGTTTAAGTTCAAGTGAAGTTTAACCCGGTCGTTGTTCTGTGCGGTAAGCAAATCCACCCTCCCATCGCCATTAAAGTCGGACACGACACTCCCTCGCGCTTGTCCAAGGTTTGTCACACCAGACTCAGTACTCGAGAGCCCCCTGAACCCTCCCTGCCCGTCGTTCAGCAGCATCCACGTGCCCTGGCCCAGGTTTCGATAAAGTTTATTTTCAGAATCGAGCCCACAAAAAAACAGGTCGAACATACCGTCGCCGTCGTAATCACCGGCAGCCACCCCGGCACCGTTGAGGTAAATTTGATTGGGGGTGTACCGCTCCTTGCCCAACCGATTGACAAAGTCGATTCCGGTAGAGCCGGGCGACAGCGAAGTAAAGCCAACCGGTTCGTTGGTCGAGACGGTCAATGTCTTGAAGCGATACCCATCGGCGGACTGCCACTCACCCGCGGCAGAGGCTTGAGCGCAGGCAAGCAGGCACAACACGAGGGTAACAACCATCCGGGAGGTGCAGGGTTGCTGGCTTAGGCGGCGGCGCACGCCCGAATATCGCTTGAACGGGGAGATTGGCCAAGCCCTTTGAACTTCGAGAAGTTTCTCCGTTTCAACCATTTAAACCTGACCGCCGCAGAATCAGGCGGCGAGGGGTAAATCAACGCTGCCGAATCAGGTGCACCGCCTTTAGCTCCAGCGCCTCGGCACCAGGTATCTCCAGCGCGCGGATTTTGAGTTCTGTTTTGCCCTTGGCCAAACGAACCGTGCCGGCATGCAGGCTGCCCCACGTGCGCTCTGGCGCCTCCTTGCGACTGATGCGATCGGGGCTGGAGGTCGTCACCGGGATAAACGGCTTGTCGACTTTTAATTCCAGTGACTCGCCGCCTACTTCGACCCGCAGCAGGGAGCCGACATCAGACTCGGCACAGGCGTATTTCAGGACGACCCCGTAGTCGCCGCTGCGAACGATGTTGAGACGCCAGTACGGATAGGCTTTTGTGCTGGCCCAGTTGTCCACCCAGTCGTTGGCCCAACCGGAGCGGCCGTGGTAACTGATGCCGTGCAGCTTGGGGTCAGCCCGCTTGCCTCCAGTTGGGTTCAAGTGGGCATAGTGCCCCTCCAGCACTACCTCGTCCCGAGCGGGATGACCGGCCTGAATGGGAATGGGGGCGAACCCGGCGGAGGCGGCATCCGAGAACCACTCATCATAAGCGGCGCTAAACCTGGTGAGCACTTCAGGCTTGGATTGGGCGAGGTTTTGTTTTTGCAACGGATCATTCAGCATGTCGTAAAGTTCCCAGCCACGCTTTTCATTCACCGCTCGCCAACGGTCGGTGCGCACGGCACGGCGGCCGTCCTGCAATCGGGTGCCACCCCAAACCGTAAACAGGGTTCGGCTTGGCCAAGCGCTTGGCTTGTTCTCGATGAGTGGCACCAGGCTTCGCCCATCAAGCTGCTTCGTTTTGTAATTCCGCACGCCACAGTATTCCATTAGCGTCGGCAACAGGTCGATATGGGCCGCGATGGGCTTGATGACTTGCCCGGGGGAAATCCGGCGCGGATACCGAACAAAAAACGGTACTCGTCCGCCCCCCTCGTGGGCGCTCCCTTTCCGGCCCTTCATGCCTGCGTTGTAGCGGTCTGTGTTTGGGCCGTTGTCCGAGAGATAAATAAAAATGGTGTCGTCGGCGATTTTGAGTTCCTCGAGCTTAGCCAAGACGCGGCCCATGTTGTCGTCGATGTTTTCGCACATTGCATAGGCACAGGCAATTGCGGGATCGTCGATGCCCTTGGCCTGATATTTTCGCCAATACCGCTCTGGGACCTGCCAGGGCGTGTGCGGCGTGTTGTAGGGGATGTAGCAGAAAAACGGGCGCTTGTGGTTCGCTTCGATAAACTCAATTGCCGCATCTGTCAGCGTGTCGATAATAAACCCCTCTGACTTCACCATCGTACCGTTGTGATCGAGGGAGGTGTCAAAGTAATTATTCCAGTGCCCAGCACAAAAGCCAAGAAACTCATCGAAGCCCTGCCCGTTTGGGTGGTGGGGGTATTGAGAGCCGTTGTGCCATTTGCCGAATGCGCCTGTCGCGTACCCCGCGCCTTTCAGCAATTCGGCGATGGTGACCTCGTCCGCCCGCATGATTTCATGTCCGCGTGTCACTCCGTGCACCCCGGTGCGGATGTGGTAGCGGCCCGTGAGCAAACTGGCCCGCGTCGGGGCACAAACCGGGCTGACAAAGAACCGATCGAAGCGAACGCCCTCCGCCGCGATTCGATCGTGAACCGGTGTGTCGATCAGGTTGTTGCCGTGTGAACGAACATCGCCGAAGCCCTGGTCGTCGGTGAGCACCAGCACGACATTCGGTGCGCGTTCGCTGGTCTGGGCTTGGCTCGCGCTCAATCCGAACAGGCAAAGAGTGAATGCAAAAAACAAACTCCTACTCACAACACCCGAACCGTGCCCCAAAACGATGGGCCGCGCCAGCGGGAAGAATGGGATGAAGAAGTGAAGGCAGCCTTAACTGAGGTGGATGATGGTCTTTGTTTCTTCATCTCGCTCCACTTTCGCGTGTTGCTAGTGTTGCGCAGAAGCATATCCTGTCGCGTTTGTGAAAGTTAACTGCCATTGGGCCACCCTAAAAGTCCTTTGTCAGTTCAACCCCAGGTCTCGTTCAAGGCCGCTTTCTATCGATTGCTGTACAATAAATTCCTTCCCTAATTGCTTAACCGAGGGACTCTTACCAAAAACAGTCACTCATTGATGAAGCTCGTAAAAGTGAAAAATTATGAGGCTGATTTCCATGTGTTTTACCTCTTTAAAGATGGATTCATCTTGTCGCGAGTCTTGTGGATTGGCATCTTTTATCGCCCCCGACAATAAGGGGCTAATCACATGACTCAATCACTACGCTGGGGGATTCTCGGAACGGGCATGATCGCGGGTAAATTCGCCGCTGATCTCAAGTCCACATCCCAAGGCGTCCTTGTTGCATCTGGTTCCAGGCGTCAGGAAACCGCCGACTCATTCGCCGTAAAGTACGGCGGTCGTGGCATCGCCGGTTACGAGGCGCTGATCAACGATCCCGATGTGGATGCTGTTTACATCTCGCTGCCCAACGGGCTGCACGCCGAGTGGTCGATCAAGGCGATGGAGGCCGGCAAGGATGTTCTTTGCGAAAAACCAATCGCCTGCAACACCACCGAGGCCGAGACCATGTTCGCCGCCGCCGAGCGAACCGGCCAACTGCTCATCGAGGCGTTCATGTACCGGACGCTCCCGGCAGTTCAAAAGCTTATCGAGATGATTCGAGGCGGTGCGCTTGGACAAGTGAAGCTGATCCGCTCCAATTTTTCATTCGCCCGTGAAGCGCTGGAGGGTGATGCGCGCTACCAACCCGCCCACGCCGGCGGCGGGTTGATGGACGTCGGGTGCTACTGCGTCAACCTGACCCGGGCGCTCATGGGAAGCGAACCGACTGACACCGCCTGTTTTGCACACCTGCACAAACTCGGCGTCGACGACTACGCGGCGGGAGTGCTGCGGTTCGGCGACAAGACTCTGGCGACTTTCACCTGCGGCATGACGGTTGCAAACGACTGGACAACCTATATCGCCGGCGACGACGGCGAGATCGCCATCAATGACCCTTGGCTGGGGGACGGCACTTTCACGCTAACGAAGGGAGGGGTAACTCAAACTGTCGAGGCCAAGACCGACATGCCCGTGTACGCGCTGGAGGCGGAGGCATTCGCTGCAGCCATTAACGGTGCCGCCCCGTGGATCACCCGTGAGGACACGCTTGGCAATATGCGCGTGCTCGATCAACTCCGCGAGCAGGCCGGTGTCCCGGTTCCCGCCTGATCCATGCCTCGCACACGGCCCAACGTGCTCTGGATTTGCACGGACCAACAGCGGCACGACACCATCCGCTCGCTGGGCAACCCTCACATCAACACTCCGTGCATCGACAGCTTGGTTGGCCAAGGAGTGGCGTTCACCCAAGCATACGCTCAAAGCCCGGTCTGCACCCCAAGCCGTGCGGCATTCATGACCGGTCGTTACCCGCGGACGACCAAGTGCCGCCAAAACGGCCAAGCGCTGCCTCCTAACGAAAAACTGGTCAGCCGCCTGTTCGCCGACGCAGGCTACACCTGCGGTTTGGGAGGCAAACTGCACCTCGCCACCTGCGCCAACGGCGTGGTCGAGGCACGCATCGACGACGGTTACAGCGTCTTTCACTGGTCGCACCACCCGCAGCCGGACTGGCCCGAGAACGCCTACACGCAATGGCTGAATGCCAAGGGCACATCGTGGGAGGAACTCTACGGCGGCACATCGACGGATTACATCAAGCACGGCGTCCCCGAGGAGTACAACCAAACCACTTGGTGCGCCGAGAGGGCAATCGAGTTTATCCACGAGCAGAACGGCGCTCCATGGTTTTTCAGCTACAACTGCTTTGCGCCGCATCACCCCTTTGACCCGCCGGAGGAATTCCTCGCCCGATACAATCCCGACGACATGCCACTGCCCAAGGCCAAGCCGGGAGAACTCAAAACCAAGACCACTTACCAGCAACTCGACGGCAAGTTCTCCCACAACGATCCCGGGGGATACGACATCACCAAAATGACCGATCGCGACAAACGGGAGGTCACCGCCGCCTACTACGCGATGGTCGAGTTGATCGACAAACAGGTCGGCCGGATGGTCAACGCCCTCAGGGAAAGCGGCCAACTGGAAAACACGATCGTCATTTTCATGTCCGACCACGGCGAGATGCTTGGCGACCACGGTGTGTACCTCAAGGGGCCTCACTTTTACGACGAAGCCGTCCGCGTGCCGCTGATCTTCTCGTGGAAAGATAGATTCGCAACTGACCTGCGTGCCGACTGCCTCATGGAGTTGATTGACATCGCGCCGACCCTCCTTGAGGCGGCCAATATTGAGATCCCCGAAACCATTCAAGGCCGCTCGCTGATGCCCATTCTGCTAGGCCAAGCGGATGCTAGTTATCATCGCGATCATGTCTTCAGCGAATATTACAACGCATGGACGCACAAACACTCATACGGCTCAATGCTGCGGACAAGCGAGGAAAAAATCGTCGTTTATCATGGCACCGATCAGGGCGAATTGTACGACCTCAAAAACGATCCCGATGAATTTGTAAATCTCTGGAACAGCCCCGAACACGCCAATCGCAAACTACGACTCATGAAAGCCTGTTTCGACGCGAGCGTGTTCACCATGGATCCCTCCCCTCCTCGCTTGGGGCAATTCTAAAGTCATGAAATTTTGCCTAAACACCAGCACGATAAAGCCGCAACCGCTGATCCGTAAAATCGAACTCGCAGGCCAAGCGGGCTACGACGGCATTGAGCTTTGGGTGAACGATGTTTACGACTTCATCGGCCGCTGCGGCGAGGTGCGTGACGTCGAAAAAGCTTTGGCCGACAACGGACTCATCGTGCCCAGCATGATCGCCATCCGCCAATGGGGCGACATGGTCGGTTGGGAGTACGAACTGGTGAAGGACGAAGCGCGGCGGCGGTTCGCGTTGTGTGCGCGTCTGGGCGCGCCATACATCGTTGCCACGCCGCCGCTCGAAAAAACCGAGACCGAACACCTTCCCGAGCGCTACCGTGACCTGCTGCAAATTGGCCGCGAGGAGGGCATTAAGCCGACGTTCGAGTACATTAGTTTTTTCAAATCAGTTCACCGCTTGGCCAACGCGTGGGAGATCGTACAAAATACGGATGACCCGGATGCGACGATCATCCTCGACGCGTTTCACAACTGGAACAGCGACTCAACCCTGGACGACTTGCGTGAAATCCCGGTCGAGAGAATTAGCCATTATCACATCGACGACGCCGCGCCGGGCAAGGCGTCCACGACACAAAGAGATCCCGACCGGGTGATGATCGGCGAGGGACAGATCGACCTCGCCGCAGAGATCGCCGTGCTCAAGGAAAAAGGCTACGACAAAACGGTTAGCCTGGAACTATTCAACGCCGAACTGTGGGAGCAAGATCCGCTCGAGGTCATCTCCACAGGCTTGAACCGGATGAAAGCCCTGTTCGCATAGCGCTTGGTTTACTTGAAATAAAACAGCATGAAGACGGCACAGGCCGCGAGCAGTCCGCCCCAGAATTTGTCATCTTTGAGGAGGTTACCATCCTTGGCCTTGAGCGCTGTATCGATGAACATCGACCAAGTCCAAGCTGACCCGATCAACGCTGCCACCAAGGGCGAGGCTGTTTCCCTCCACATAAAAAAGCCAAGCACCGCATAAACCAAAAGGGACAGCATCACCTTAGTGATCAAGGCTCTCAGACTGACTTTGGTAAACACGCCCAACCCGACGAAGGTCAGACTGGATTTTTGATCATCGGCTTGTGTCATTTTGCTGACGATGACGTTGGCCAAAGTGGCGAAGATCGCGGCCACAAATACACCGTGGAAGAAGTTCAGGTTTGCACCAAACATGTCGGAGAAAAACTCGGTCTCACCGAGAGTCACATTGTAAACGGGAACCACGGCATAAGAAACCACCACGCCGGTGATGATCGACGCAAAGCCGCCGGCCGCAGTCGCCCCTTTCCACAGCATCCCGACGGCAAAGGCGACCACCACGCCGCCGACGAGCTTTGACTGATGCGACGCGACGTAGGTGAAGAAGAGCTGCTTCGTGTTCGGGTCGAACACGACGATTGTCAACAGTGCACACCCAATTACCATCACGCCAATCAGTGTCCTACCCATCCGGATCAATTGCTTGTCGCTGGCCTCCGGGTTGACGAATCGCTTGTAAAAATCAAACGTTATTAGTGTCGCCGCCGAGTTAAGCATCGAGTCAACACTCGACAGAATGGCCCCGATCAAGCCGGCCGCAACCAGTCCCACCAAGCCGGCAACCCCAGCCGGGGCAACCACTTCGCGCAAGAGCAGCGGGAAAGCCGTGTCGCCGTCCACCTGTACTCCCGGCATTCTCTCGGCGAAAATGTAGTATGCCGCGATACCGGTGCCGATTGAGATGAACGGGATCAGCAACTTAACAAACCCAGCGGTGATGATTCCCACCCGCGCATCCTTGTCGGTCTTCGCTGCCAGCGCCCGCTGCACAATGAATTGGTTCGCACCCCAGTAGTAAAAATGCAGCACCATCAGCCCGCTAAGCATGCCGCTCCACGGCCGCTGCGGATGATCTGACGGCAAATAAAGGTGCACCAAGTCCTTCCCCTTGGCGTCTAGCGCGCGCATGCCGTCCCAACCGCCAATCTCGACGCTGTTAAATGTGAACCAAGCCACGATCAGTGCCCCGGCCAACATAAGAACCGACTGCAAAACATCCGTCACAATCACCGCCTTTAGTCCTCCAACGATCGTGTACACTCCGGTCACAAGCGCCATAATCAGCACGCCGAGGATGTAGTAGGTCTTGTCAATCTCAATAGTCTGCGCCACGCCGCCCGCGCTGGCCTTGAGCACTTCGTTGATGTGCGCCTGGTCAACCAGCAAAAAGTTCACCGACCTCGATCCGATATAAAACGCGGGCAACATCATGACCATCGTAATGATCAAAACCATGATGACGGAATAAGCTACCCGGCTCTTGTCATCATAACGGCGACTTAAATAATCGCTAAGCGTGTAGATGTTGAGTTTGCGATAGACCGGCAAAAAGCAGTAGCAGAGCAGCAACAACCCAGCAATGGCAGTAATCTCAAAATGGCTTTCGGCAAAGCCCAGCGTGAAACCGACCCCCATCATCCCCACCATGTGGTTGGCTGAAATATTCGACCCGAAAATGGAGCCGGCCACACCCCACCACCGGACATTTCGGCCTGCCAAAAAGTAATCCGTCGAGGTGGATTCATTACGTCCGGCCCAGAGTCCAAGCGCCATGACTCCGAGCAGGGAGCCGAAGAAAACGACAAAATCCAGCGTTGTCAAAAATGTACCGGTATTTTCCATGAGATTACTTTTTTGGGTCAGCCAAGGGGCGGCGTTAGCATAAGAGCAGCCAGGCAAAGACGCAACCCCGCTTGGCAAAGGGGTAAAAAAAAGAGCCGGTGATTTGCCGGCTCTTGAAATTGTTAAGTACTTTAACCTACAGGGCCGAGGCAACCAAGTCGCCGACTTCTGTGGTCGAGTAGCCCATTCGGCCTGCACCCAAATCCTTAATTTTTTCGCGGGTGACGCTGATGACGGTGTCCTCGATGGCCTTCGCCGCCTCTTCTTCGCCGATTGTCTCAAGCATGAGCGCGCCGGAGCAGATTGCGGCCAGCGGGTTAATCACGTTTTGGCCTGTGTACTTCGGGGCGCTACCGCCAATCGGCTCGAACATGCTGGTACCCTCTGGGTTGAGGTTACCCCCGGCGGCGATGCCCATGCCGCCCTGCAACATCGCGCCGAGGTCGGTGATGATGTCGCCGAACATGTTGTCGGTCACGATGACGTCGAACCATTCCGGATTTTTCACGAACCACATCGTGGTGGCATCAACGTGGGCGTAGTCGCGTTTGATGTCACTGTAGTCGGCATCGCCGATCTCGTGGAACGCGCGTTCCCACAGGTCGAACGCATACGTCAGCACGTTGGTCTTGCCGCAGAGTGTGAGGTTCTTGCGCTTATTGCGCTTTCGCGTGTACTCAAAGGCGTAGCGCAGGCAGCGCTCCACACCGCGCCGGGTGTTCACGCTTTCCTGGATGGCGATCTCGTGCGGCGTGCCCTTAAACACAAACCCGCCGGAACCGGTGTACAGTCCCTCATTGTTTTCGCGCACGACAACAAAATCGATGTCCTCGGCTTTTTTGCCCTTCAAGGGGCAGAATCGTTCGTCGAACAACTTGACCGGGCGAAGATTTATGTACTGCTCGAGCTCGAAGCGAAGACGCAACAGGATGCCCTTCTCGAGTATGCCCGGCTTGACGTCGGGATGACCGATCGCCCCGAGCAGGATGGAAGGGAACTGCCGCAAGTCATCCGACGCACTGTCGGGCAAAGCCTCGTTGGTGCGCATGTAGCGTTCGCCGCCGAAGTCGAACTCGGTGTAATTGAGCTTGAAGCCGAATTTCTGCCCGGCAGCATCGAGCACCTTGATGTTTTCCCGGGTGACCTCCGGGCCTGTGCCGTCGCCGCCAATAACGGCTATGTCGTAACTGTTCATCGAAATGGGGATCCCCCGCGATTCACGGGAGCACGGAGCTTACGGTGTTCGATCGAACTATAAAAGCGTTTTTTGGAGGGGTCAGTTCGAAAGGGAGACGGGTTTAATGGACTAGGGATGATTGTTGTTTTCCAATTTGGAATTTATTTTGGATCTGAGAATTAGGATTCCCTCAAGAAAGCAGTTCCTCAGCGTGTTGGCGGGCGGCAGCGCCTCCGCCTCCCAGCATCCGGGTTAATTCATCCACGCGACTTTCCCCGTCGAGTTGGGTGACGCGAGTCAGAGTTCTGCCCTCGACGACCTCTTTCGACACGAAATAATGCCGGTGCCCCGCAGCCGCCACAGGTGCCAAATGCGTGATACAGAGCACTTGGCGATTGCCCCCGATTTGTTTCATTTTTTCACCAACAACCCCGGCGGTCTCGCCGCCGAGGTTCGAGTCTACCTCGTCGAACACCAGAATCGGAATACTATCCTGCGTGGCAAGCACGGTCTTGAGTGCCAACATTACCCGAGCCATTTCGCCCGACGACGCGATGGCCTTGAGAGGCTTGAACGGCTCGCCGGGATTCGGCGCGAACAGAAACTCTATCTGGTCAAAACCTGTTCGCGACACAGCCG
>Ga0302127_10002400_pt1 | contig 11314 bp, 8 predicted proteins | sample CB4_SCM_MG_FD_204452 | JGI IMG/M metagenome (GOLD analysis project Ga0302127, IMG submission 204452) | Marine microbial communities from Western Arctic Ocean, Canada - CB4_SCM | ecosystem: Environmental > Aquatic > Marine > Oceanic | place: Canada: Western Arctic Ocean | collected 2017-09-24
TGGACGGAAACGTGGCAGAATCAAGCGACAAAAACAGTGAAAGTTTTTCCTTTGTACAGGCCGAGCACGTTGTGCTCGATTTCTGGAATAAAGAAAAAATCTTTGAGCGGTCCCTGGAACAAACCAGGGAGTTGCCGCCTTATATTTTCTATGACGGCCCTCCATTTGCTACTGGCCTGCCCCATCACGGCCACCTTGTTGGCTCTACCCTGAAAGATATCATTCCCCGCTACTACACGATGAAAGGCTACTACGTGCAGCGCCGCTTTGGTTGGGATTGTCATGGCCTGCCAGTTGAGCATGAAATCGACAAGTCACTAGGCATGTCAGCCTCAGAAGCAGTCGAAAAACTAGGGATTAAAGGCTACAACGACGAATGCCGAGGTATCGTCCAACGCTATACCACTGAATGGCGCAAAACCATTACCCGAATCGGTCGTTGGGTAGATTTCGATAACGATTACAAAACCATGGATCCCTCCTTTATGGAATCCGTATGGTGGGTGATGAAACAGTTGTGGGAAAAGGATCTGGTCTATAAAGGCGTCAAAGTCGTGCCTTTCTCCACAGCTCTGGGTACAGTGCTTTCCAATTTTGAAGCGGGTTCCAATTATCAGGATGTGCAGGATCCGGCTATCACTGTGCTGTTTAAATTAAAAGATGAAGACGCCTACATGAGTGCGTGGACCACAACTCCATGGACCCTGCCCTCCAATCTGGGCTTATGTGTCAACAAAAAGATAACCTACGTCAAAGTTAAAGATCCTGAGCTTGGCAAAGATATATATCTTGCCAAAGACCGTTTAGAAGTTGTTGGCAAAGGCAAAAATCTGGAAGTGTTGTCTGAACATTCGGGTAGTGAGCTGGTGGGAAAACAGTATGAACCTTTGTTCACCTATTTCGCTGACCAAGTAAGTGAAGGCGCTTTTGTCGTTGTTGCAGATGATTATGTTTCCACTGAAGCCGGTACCGGCATAGTTCATCAGGCACCGGCCTTTGGTGAAGACGACTTCCGTGTCATGAAACAACATGGCATAACGGCTCTGGTTTGCCCCGTAGATTTTGAAGGCAAATTTACTGAAGAAGTAAGCGATTACGCCGGTGTGTATGTAAAGGATGCCGACAAGGACATCATTCGCCAGCTTAAAGACGAGGGAAAACTCTATATTCAAGAGGTCTACCAGCATAGCTATCCGTTCTGTCCACGTTCGGATACCCCAATCATTTACCGAACGATTCCCTCCTGGTATATCAAAGTCGAGTCGATCAAGGAGCGCATTGCTGCCAACAATCAACAGATTAATTGGGTGCCCGAACATATCAAGGATGGTCGCATGGGCAATTGGCTGGACAATGCCATCGACTGGTGTATTTCACGCAATCGTTATTGGGGAACACCCTTACCAATCTGGATCAACGATGAAAGCGAAAAGGCGCTTTGTATTGGTTCTATCGAGGAATTGGAACAGTACACGGGCACCAAAGTTGACGACTTGCACCGTGAGTATGTTGATGACCTGAATTTTACAATCGATGGAGAAAACGGCACTTACCGACGAGTGGAGGAAGTGCTGGACTGCTGGTTTGAATCCGGTTCCATGCCGTATGCCCAATTACATTACCCCTTTGAGAACCAGGAGCTTTTTGAAGCAGGTTTTCCGGCGGAATATATTGCCGAAGGTTTGGACCAGACCCGTGGCTGGTTTTACACACTGCTTGTGTTGAGCACTGCACTATTTGATAAACCCTCATTCAAGAATGTCATTGTCAATGGCATTGTCATGGCCGAAGACGGCAAGAAAATGTCCAAGCGATTGCAGAACTACACACCGCCGGATGTACTGATGGAGGAATACGGTGCAGATGCTCTGCGTCTTTATCTAATCAATTCTGGCCTGGTGAAAGGCGAAGAGCAGCGTTTTTCCGATGCCGGCGTCAAGGACATGGTACGCCGCGCTCTGCTGCCCTGGTTCAATTCCTTCAAATTCCTGCAAACTTATGCCGGTATCGATAACTGGAAAGCAGAAGCTGATCCGGCTGCCCCAGTGAATATTACTGACCAGTGGATATTGTCACGGCTGCAAACACTAAAGGCCAATGTCGCCAAAGAAATGGCGGACTACAAACTGTATAACGTAATGCCCGCACTGTTTGAATTTATTGAAGACCTGACCAATTGGTATATACGCCTCAATCGCTCCCGCTTCTGGGTCGAAGGAAGCAATGACGACAAGCATGCGGCTTATCAGACGCTCTACACAACGATCAGTGAGCTGACAGTATGTATGGCGCCATTCGCTCCCTTTCTGGCTGAACACATTTACCAGGAGCTATCTGAATTTACCCTAGAATCTTCCTCCAGAGACACCTCGGTTCACCTGGGTACTTATCCTGAGGCTGAAGAATCCCTGATTCAACCTGTACTGGAACAGGCAGTATCGCGCATGCAGAACATCATTTTGCTTGGTCGCCAAAAGCGCAACCAGGTTAAGATTAAAACCAAGACGCCTATGGCAACACTCACCATTATTCATGAAGACCAAACCATGCTGGACGAAATCGCCCGCCTGGAAAATTACATCGAGTCAGAATTGAATATAAAAACCATTGCCTACTCAACTGATGAAGACAAATATATAAATCTTTACGCCAAACCGAATTTGCCTGTTCTGGGAAAACGTTTTGGTAAAGAGATGAACAAATACCGACAGTTAATCCAGGAACTGGACGGCAAGCAATTAAATCAGTTACAGGAAGACGGCAGTCTTACTTTAGAAGGTGAATCCTTCAGTGCACAAGATATCCTTGTTTTCCGTGAAGCAAAGGAAGGCACCGAGGCTTTATCAAATCGTTTTATTTCTATCGACATGGACTGCGAGCTCAATGACGACCTTGTCGATGAAGGACTGGCGCGGGAAGTTGTCAATCGTATTCAGAAAACCCGGAAGGATATTGGCCTGAATGTCACCGACAGAATCCAGATAAAATATGCTACCAATGAGCGCCTCGCATTGGCTATTGAAAAACACAAAGACCATATAGCCAGGGAAACTCTTTGTACGGATTTTGTGGCAGAAGAAGCGAACACACATAGCTTTGATGTGGAAGGAAACGCATTGAAACTCGATATTAAAAAAGTAGATGTGTAGGAGCGGCTTTAGCCGCGAAATTATATAGCGAAAAACTCTTTCGCGGCTAAAGCCTCTCCTACATACATTACAAGAGAATAGAAACATGGCACTGCAATCAACAGACGATCTAAGAATACAGGCAATGAAGGAGCTGCTCTCTCCAGAGCAACTTCTAGGTGAATATCCCCTTTCAGAACCCGGTTCTGAAACTGTGTTCAACGCCCGCACTGGCATCCAAAATATTTTACGAGGGGACGATGATCGTCTTCTGGTTATTGCAGGTCCCTGCTCTATTCATGATACAAAAGCTGCACTTGAGTACGCTGATCGCCTTGCAGGTCCAATGGCCGCATTGAAAGATGATCTATTGATTGTCATGCGCGTGTATTTTGAAAAGCCTCGTACTACTGTCGGCTGGAAAGGGCTCATTAACGATCCATTTCTGGATGACAGCTTCCAGATCAACGAAGGACTTCGTACAGCTCGCAATCTTTTACTTCAACTTGCGGAAAAAGGCATGCCGGCTGGCACCGAATACCTGGATTTGATTAGCCCTCAGTATGTAGCCGACCTGATTTCCTGGGGCGCCATCGGTGCTCGTACTACTGAATCGCAGTGTCACCGGGAGCTGGCATCAGGACTTTCCTGTCCAGTTGGATTCAAAAATGGTACTAGCGGCGATGTGCAAATTGCCATAGATGCCATTGGATCAGCCATTCATTCTCACCATTTCCTGTCTGTTACCAAAGAAGGGCATTCCGCCATTTTCCAGACAGCAGGCAATCCAGATTGCCATATCATTTTGCGTGGTGGCCACAAGCACACCAATTACGATCCGGAAAATGTGCAAGATGTCTCTGAAAAACTTGAGAAGGCCAAACTCCCAAAAAATATTATTATTGACTGCAGTCACGCCAACTCAGGCAAAAATCCTGACAGACAAGTTGTTGTTTGCCATGATGTGGCCTCCCAGATTGCCGGTGGCGAACACAGTATCAAGGGCATCATGTTAGAAAGTCATCTGGTAGCGGGTAATCAAAAAGTTGTTCCAGGGCAAGAACTCACTTATGGACAAAGCATTACCGATGCATGTATGGACTGGGACAATACGGTAGCCTTGCTGGAAGATCTGGCAGGTTCTGTGAAAAGCAGACGATCAACTTAAACTAGTTATTCAAACTCTTTACTCAAACTATCACCCAAAGAAATTAAAATCTTCTGTGTTATTGAAGACAAAAAAGCGTGCGTCTGTAAGACATCTGTAACCTAATCGAGTAACACTTTCTAGAACTAGGCCAAAAATAGGGGCATATTCAATTGTTTTACATTTCGAATATGGGCACGGATTCCAACCGCAGGAATCAGGGTGCTTGTGGAACGGCCCGTTTTATTATGCAGATAGAGATCATTGATATCAGTAAAGAGACAGCAAATAAGTTATACAAAGAAGCGGTTTCCCACCCTCTATCGAGCAAGCTTCCAGCAACAATCGGAGAAATCAGAGCTCCCACCCGTCCGATACCGATGGCCCAACCCATCCCTGTGCTTCTTATTGAAACGGGATACAGGGATGGACCCAGGGCAAAAAGGCCGGCAACGGCCGCATTTAGCATACACCCGATACCAGTGGCCAAAACCAAAGCAATAATTAATTCGGTGTAGAACTGACTAAAGGCAACAGTAAACACAATAGCCAGCAACATGAATACCGCTATCAGGCGCTGCAAATTCAAAAATGCAGCCAGGTAACCCAGCGTCAGGCTGCCAATGATGCCACCAAGATTCAGGGCGACACCACCGCTGATGCCCTGTTCAGCAGAAAGCCCCGCTGCTGTGAGTAATCGGGGCGTCCAACTCATCACAAAATAAAAATTAAACAGAACCGCGAAAATGGCTATCCAGAACAACAGGGTGGAACGGCGGATATTTGGACTAAATAATTGCCTTAACTTACTCTCTTTATTTGCATCTGCTACTGGTAATTCAGGCAAATCATTTATGGGTTGATGCCCCATCCTACCCAGCAATTTATTAACCTTCTCAAGAGTGCCCGGACGGCGCTGGCCAAGTAAATAATCCAGAGATTCAGGCAATAGCAGGTATACCATTGGAATCATTACACCGGAACAAATTCCTCCAAACAGAAAAACAGCTCTCCAACCGAAATCTGCAATCAATATGACAGCGATACCACCACTCAGGATTGCACCCAGAGGATAGCCGGAAGCAAAAAGTGTGAGACACAAGGTACGCCATTTGTCGGAAGTAAATTCAGCTGTGATTACGTTCAGATTGACTAAAATACCGCCTATTCCAAATCCAGTCAGCAGGCGCATGACTGCAAATAAAACCATATTCTGGCTAACAGAGCTCAACAACATCCCTGCGGTAATAAATGACAGGGACAGTAGAATCAAATTACGTCGACCAAACTTATCTGCCAATGGTGCCAGAAATACCGAGCCGAGAGCCATTCCAATTAAACCAGAACTAAGTAGTAAACCAAGTTGCGAGTCTGATAATCCCCAAGTGGCGGATATATCTGTGGCAGTAAAAGACATGACCAGGATATCGAAACCATCCAGCATATGTAGCACTATCGCAAAAGCCACCACCAGTTTCTGAGTTCCGCTCATCGGGCCCTGATTGATTAAAGTGGTAATGTGGTTACTGGATATATCTATCATTGGCGTTTTTTTGTTCAATCAATAATACCCCCGGCTTTTTTATGCACAATACAGACAGATAAAATTAAGGCAACGTCTTTCTTGATGCGCTGAAACAGTATCCTTGCGCCGCTGTAATGTCTCTATTTAATTCATTATCCCGGTATTTTCAGGATTGGCATCTGTTGATTACATAAGTCTGGTTCAGCCACATAGTTTTCTTATATAATTTTTTCCTTGACTTGAAGTTTACAAAACTAAACCATCAGATAAGTTTTATAGATGAGAAGCCGTAATGATTATCGAGAATCAGGAGCAAATTACAGAAGCTGTATTGAGAGAGCTGCAAAGAATAAAAGATCCCCGCCTTAAGGAAATTTTGTCGGCGGTAGTGCGTCACTTGCACGACCTAGCCAGAGAGGTAAACCTGACAGAAGCAGAATTCCGCCAGGGATGTGCCTTTATCGCTAAACTGGGTCAATCTACCAATGAAAGTCATAACGAAGTTGTTCTGCTGGCCGGATCGCTAGGCCTGTCGTCCCTCGTATGTTTGTTGAATAATGGTCAGGGACAAACAGAAACCACTGCGAACCTGCTCGGCCCTTTTTGGCGTATGGATTCTCCTCTCACCGAAAACGGGGGCTCTATCGTACGCTCAGAAACTGTCGGGTCGTCGCTGTTTGTTGATGTATGGATCAAGGATATAAACGGTGAACCTATTGCAGATGCCGAGGTCGATGTGTGGAATACTTCAGAAGAAGGATATTACGAGAATCAGGATCCTGCTCAGCCCAATATGAATTTGCGGGGAAAATTCCAAAGCGATTCCAGTGGCCACATAAGTTTTCAAACGGTGAAACCGGCACCCTATCCGATACCTGTAGATGGACCTGTAGGTGATCTGATCCGGGCACAAGGACGATCCAATATGAGACCGGCTCATGTACATTTCCTAATCCATAAGCCGGGCTACAAGAGTCACATTTCACAAGTCTATGCCAATGACGATATCTATCTTGAAACTGATGTGCAGTTTGGTGTGACTAACAAACTGATAGGCAATTTCGTGCGACACCAAAATGAGAAGCCGCCATCACCTGATGCTACTGATCCATGGTACTCACTGGAATATACATTCACGGTTGAGCCTGGCGATTCCTCTCTGCCGAGGCCGCCGATAACCGGCAAGACAGACGAAGATGAGAAACCTGTCCTGGAGATTCTGGAAAGACTGTAAATATTGGAAAGACTTAAAAGCTGCCCTGATCAGCCTGGTTTTTCGGAGTCTCGTCTGGACTGAATTGATACACCATTGGAGAACCATAGCTCTGGGGAGATTTCGTTAATAACAATTTTAATAGTATCCAACGGAGCACCAATAGTCTCTTGTACCGCCCTGGTAATTGCTTGCCCCATTGCCTCTTTCTGCTCGGCGCTGCGACCTTCGACCATACTGATATTTATTATTGGCATTTCGCCCCCTCTTTTTATTCAACTTAACTCAAAGTAACTTAATAAAAAGTTACTCAACTGAAAAACTGGCGCGGCCCAGCGACTCAAGTTCCAATTCAATTGTCTCGCCTGCACTTAAGGCAATCGCTGCCGTAGCACCGCCTGCCATAACCAGGGATCCTACCGGTAACTCCTCGCCCGCTTCAGAAGCCATGCGTGCAGCAGAAACCAGGGAGCGAATTGGATCTCCAAGGATAGCCGAGGTTGAGCCAAATTCCATGGGCTTGCCATTTACAGACAAAATCAAGCCAAGATTGTTGACATCGGTATCCGGCCGTTGCCAGTTACCGATAACAAGCCCTGACGAAGAACAGTTGTCCGCGACTACATCAGTGAGCGAAAATTTAAAGTCATCATAACGAGAATCGATAATTTCCAACGCCGGGGCTATCGCTTCCACTGCATCAAGAGCAAGCAGTGGGGTTATTCGACCAGCCAGGGGTTTACGCAACAGATAGACAACTTCTGGCTCTACCCGTGGGTGAATATATTTGCTTAACTGTATAGTGCCGCCTTCTTCCTCAATCATGGCATCAGTCAACCGGCCCCAAATCATATCTGATACATTCATCTGTACCATTTTGGCCCTGCTGGTAAATCCCATTTTCATACCAATACGTTTTTCACCCCGGCTCAGGCGTCTGTCGATACTCTGCTTTTGAATTTCATAGGCCTGGTCAATGGTCAACTCTTCTGCAAGTTGTTTTATCGCACTTGCATTGTGTGCAGCTTCATCAAGCCGTTGCGCAATTAGTCCCAGATCACTCATGATAATTCTGCTTCCTGTTTTTTAAGCATATCCAGCGCGACATCAACAATCATATCCTCTTGTCCCCCGATCATCTTGCGATGCCCAAGTTCAATTAAAATAGCCCGTGGATCCAGTCCGTAATCGACGGCCGCTTTTTCCGCATGTCGCAAGAAACTGGAGTAAACTCCCGCATATCCTAGACTCAATGTCTGGCGATCAACCCGAACCGGGCGATCCTGCAAAGGACGAACAAGATCATCGGCCGCATCCATCAAGGCAAAAAGATCTGTACCATGCTGCCAACCATATAAATCGGCAACTGCGATAAAAACCTCTAATGGCGTATTACCGGCACCAGCGCCCATTCCTGCCAGGCTGGCATCGACGCGAGTAGCACCATTTTGCACAGCCAGAATAGCGTTAGCGACACCCAGTGAAAGATTGTGATGGGCATGAATTCCACGCTGTGTCTCGGGTTTCAGAACCCGGTCATAGGCCTGGAAACGAGCAGCAGTATCTTCCATCGTCATTGCCCCGCCGCTGTCAGTCACATAAATGCAGTGGGCACCATAGCTCTCCATTAACAAGGCCTGCTCGGCGAGTTTTTCAGGGGGGGTCATGTGGCTCATCATCAGAAATCCGGAGACATCCATGCCCAGATTGCGAGCACATTCAATGTGCTGTTTAGAGACGTCCGCTTCAGTACAGTGAGTCGCCACCCGCACAGAACGAACACCCGATTCATAAGCATGTTTGAGGTCATCTATGGTACCAATACCGGGCAGTAACAGCGTTGTAAGAACACTATGCTCCAGCACATCAGCCACTGCGCTGATCCATTCCCAGTCAGTGTGCGCCCCAAAACCATAATTGAACGATGAGCCAGACAGACCATCGCCATGGGCAATTTCAATGGCATCAACGCCGGCAGAATCGAGCGCTTTAGCTATCGTTGTGACTTGATCAACGGAATATTGATGCCCAATGACATGCATGCCATCACGTAACGTCACGTCCTGGATATAGAGTTTATTAAGGGTGGGATCAAAACTCATGCCGCCACCCCTTCCTGTATTCGCAGTGCAATCTTTTCTGCTGTTTGAAGCGCAGCCGAGGTCATGATGTCAAGATTGCCTGCATAAGCAGGAAGATAATGGGCGGCACCTTCAACTTCCAAAAATACACTGATTTTAGTACCGGAAAACTCACCCTCCATCCCGGGAAAGCGAAAAGGGGTAGCACTGCCCAAGTCTTCAAACTGGACGGCCTGCTTTAGTCTGTAACCCGGAACATAATTATGGACTTCCTCAACCATCGCCTCAATGGAAGCGATGATCGCCTGTTGATCAACCAGGTCTGTGAGGCAATAAACAGTATCGCGCATAATCAAGGGAGGCTCTGCAGGATTCAGGACAATGATGGCTTTACCGCATCTTGCGCCCCCCACAGTCACAATGGCATGACTGGTCGTCTGGGTAAATTCATCAATATTTGCCCGGGTTCCAGGACCTGCACTTTTCGATGCAATGGAGGCAACAATTTCCCCATAATGCACAGGTGAGACACGGTTCACCGCCGCAATGATTGGTATGGTTGCCTGGGCACCACAAGTCACCATGCTGACATTGGGCGAATCCAGACTCGCATCGCCATTGACCGGGGGAATTATGTAAGGACCGATACCTGAAGGGGTCAGGTCTATTACTCGCTTACCATGGGCCTGCAAAACCTCATTATGTTTGTTGTGTGCCGCTGCCGATGTCGCATCAAAGACGATATCAATTTCCGGGAAGTCGGCCATTTTCACAAGACCGTCAATGCCTTCTGCAGTGACTGAAATGCCCAGTTTTTCTGCGCGCTGCAATCCGTCGGACTCAGGGTCGATACCTGCCAGGGCGCACATTTCCAGCACCTGTGACACTTTCATAACTTTTATCATCAAATCGCTGCCAATATTCCCCGATCCGATGATGGCAACTTTGACTTTACTCATCCGGCTGAATCCGATGAAGAGGCTTCTGAAAAATTTGCAGTAACGCTGCCAAGACCGGATATCCGGGCAGTGTAAGCACCGCCTGGAGTTACCGGCACCATGGCTCCCAAAGCGCCAGACAGGATAACCTGTCCAGCCTTTAAAGGATTGCCATGTCGAAGCATAGCCCGTGCTAACCAGAGAACGGCGTTCAAAGGGTTACCAAGACAAGCAGCGCCGCATCCCGTGGAAACTGGTTCGCCAGCATAGTCGAGGCTCATACCACACAGGCGTAAATCGAGTGTATCTATCTTTCGAGCCATACCGCCGAGGACGTACAGACCAGCAGACGCATTATCCGCAATCGTATCGTATATAGAAATTTTCCAGTCCCGTACGCGACTATCGACAATTTCTATTGCGGGTACGGCATACGCGATCGAATTCATGACAACACCAAGTGATAACTCTTCCTCACATAAATCCCGATCCAGAACAAAGGCAATCTCCGCCTCGACCCGTGGCTGCAAAAGACGTGACATCGGCACTTCCTCGCCATCACCATATTCCATTGCGTCGGTCAGAAAACCAAAGTCCGGTTGATCGACGCCTAATTGAGACTGAATTACCTTGGCAGTAAGACCAATTTTCCTGCCAACAATAACTTCACCACGCGCAACAGCCTCAGACTCAAGCTTCTTCTGCACGGCGTAGGCACCATCAAGTCCATGCGCTTCTATCAAAGGACGAACCGGATCACAGGCTTCCCTGTTTGCCATAGCAGCAGAAAGCAAATCAGCTGCCTGCAAAATATCATCAGCGGAGGCTTTCATATCGGCCTGATCACTCGGTGTTTCAGTCATTGTTTCCCTATCATCTGCACAGTTAGCTCTATCTCGACAATCTTGAATACTAAGCCTTACCGTGTCAAGGCCATGCGTAATTGGTATTTCCTCGGGGAAATTCTTAAGTGAAATTGGGGTCAGAGCACATTTCCCATATTAAGAAATAAGTTTTCTCATTATAAGACTACAACCGCATAGCTCTGGCGTGAAATGATTTAGCTATAAGAATGAGAAAAAACAGTGATCTTTATATGAGAAATGTGTTCTGACCCCAATTCTTTACAGGCTGATACCACTCTCAGCCAACTGTTTCGGCATCTGCGCGTTTAACTTTTTTGTGTTGCTCTTCGCTCAATCCACACTTCCAATAGCTTGACACATATACCGCCTTTTTATCTAAATTTTTCTCCTGTTTAAAGTAGCGGCGCAGAGCACGC
>Ga0302127_10002403_pt1 | contig 11304 bp, 9 predicted proteins | sample CB4_SCM_MG_FD_204452 | JGI IMG/M metagenome (GOLD analysis project Ga0302127, IMG submission 204452) | Marine microbial communities from Western Arctic Ocean, Canada - CB4_SCM | ecosystem: Environmental > Aquatic > Marine > Oceanic | place: Canada: Western Arctic Ocean | collected 2017-09-24
AGCATAGACAGCGTATAACCCTCATCAAAAATATCATCAATGAGCAGAACATGCTTTCCCGCAAGATCGGATTCTGGATAGACGACCCACTGTAAATCACCCGCGGTAACGGATTCGTGATAGCGAGTGACCCTGACAAAATCCTGCTTTAGCCTAAACGGAAGTTGCTGTATCAATTCACCGGCAAAGATCAGACCGCCGTGCATTACACAAACTGCAAGCCACTCATCAGGTTTACATCGTTCAGTAACCGCTTCTGCAAGCCCTCCAATTGCCTGCGCAATGTCCTCGTGTGTAAACAGCACTCGAGACGCTGGCAACCCCCTCATGACGCTTCCGGTTCAGGCCCTATCAGATGGACTGTGGAGGTTGGGAACGCCATCTCAGCACCATGGCCCTCGATGATATCGACGATCTGTAACAGCACTTTTTCCTTGATGTGATGAAACTCAATCCAGTCCGTCGTCTTTGTGAACGTATAAACGAAAAAATCCACACTGGACGGTGCGAATGCATTGAAGTTAACAATCAGCGTTTTGTCCTGTGAGATATCAGGATGATTTCGCAACAACTCACGAACGTCATTAGTGATATCGCGCATCTTACTCACGTCATCATATCGAATACCGATCGTTTCATAGATTCGACGGTTCAACATGCGCGACGGATTTTCAAGGGCGATGTTAGCAAACACCAGATTCGGCACATACAGGGGGCGCTGATCAAAGGTGCGAATCTCCGTCAACCGCCAGCCAATATTAACGACCGTCCCTTCAATCTCCCGGTCAGGGCTACGAATCCAGTCCCCGACGTTGAAAGGTCGATCAAGATAAATCATCAGACCACCAAAGAAATTGGCCAAAAGATCACGGGCAGCAAAACCGACCGCGATACCTCCGACACCACCAAAGGCAAGAAGCCCCGATATACTGATGCCGAGGGTCTGTAATAAAGTCATCCCCAAGGTAATCATGACGGAAATACGCAGCAACTTACCGACGGCTGTCGCCGTCGTGACATCGGCACCACGATCGATAAACGTCAGTTCTATTTCACGAATAAGGCGCGTAAAAAACAATGCCAGCATCGCAACAACACCGACATAACGAATTGGATCGATGATCGCAGCCAAATCCGATTCTGTTTCCTTGGCAATAATCTCCGCCGCCCAGGCAATACCGAGCACCCAGATCAACCAGCCGGCTGGTTTGCGAATCGAACGAAGCAATGCATCGTCCCAGACGTTTTCAGTGTCCAGCACCTTCGCTTCAAGATGAATACACATGCGGCGCACGACGTAATTCAACAGCAGCGTCGCGAAGACAATCAGAAAGACCAGCATTACCGTTGGGTCAGTCACCCAACCTAGCAACTCATCACTCGAGATTTCGTTACCTTCCATCACAATTATTTACTAACCAATTAACAATAAGACCCACAGAATACAGATTCCACAACCTAGTTCAAACCACTACTCCATATCAACATTCAATAAACCAAAAGGACCCACAGCTCCCTTACCCAATCCAAACGCCACTAGCTGGTCTACGCCGCAGCGGGAGACGGTGGAGGCTGGCGTCCCGCCGCTTATAGCCCTCTCACCCAAGGGTCAAGCCTTGAAAAACACCTTGCCTTCGAATCAGAGCTGTATATAATTCCAGTTACTGTATAAAAAACCAGTTAAAAGGACCCCATGATCAAGCTGACCGTACGACAAACCGAAGTTCTGGATTTCATCAGAAGCCATATTGATGATACCGGCTATCCTCCCACGCGCGCTGACATTGCCAACGAACTCGGCTTCAAAAGTGCTAATGCCTCGGAGGAGCACCTAAAAGCACTAGCCCGTAAAGGGGCCATTGAAATGATCCCCGGGACCTCGCGCGGTATTAAATTGCCGGAAACCGATGGCATCCCCATTATTGGTAGAGTTGCGGCAGGCAGTCCGATTCTTGCGGAAGAACACATCGAGGATTATTGTGAATTACCCGCTAGTTTCTTCCGGCCCGCCGCTGATTATCTACTCTTGGTCCAAGGCGACAGCATGATGGAGGGCGGTATCCTGGATGGGGATCTGCTCGCCGTACATCGTACGACGGAACTGAATAATGGTGACCTGGTTGTGGCCCGTATTGAAGATGAAGTGACCGTCAAGCGATTGCAGCGCGGTCGTAGTAAGTATCAGGTGACGTTGTTGCCAGAGAACAAGGACTATTCTCCTATCGAGGTCGATCTGCGTGATAAGGCATTTGCTTTTGAAGGCCTTGGCGTCGGGATTTTAAGACACTAGCGTCAGGAGGATTTTTTGCGGGTTCGCTTCTCTTTTTCAGTTTCGACCCACTTGCCATTGATGTAGTCGGCGCGCCATCCCGAAGGTTTACCATCTTTAGTCTCTGACATGACATAGTGTTCCTTGGTCTTTCGGGCGAATTTAACCAATACTCGCCTGTCCTTGGAATCCTTCTTCGGTGCTTGCATGAGAAATTGATATTTGGGATCAATCTCATTTTGATGCGGTATCAATTCGTCCATGTAAGGCGCTCGGGTTTCACGGTTTTTCGGAAACTGACTAGCCGCGAGAAATAACCCCGCCATGCCATCTCTTAATATGTAAGTGTCATCTACTTTCCGGCACTGCAATTCAGGCATTAGTACCGGATCCATCTTCGGCGGTGCCGCTTCTCCGTTACGCATCAATTTGCGCGTGTTTTTGCAATCAGCGTTGGTGCAACCGAAATATTTGCCAAACCGACCCGTCTTTAGTTGCATCTCTGCGCCGCATTTATCGCATTCTATGATTGGACCTTCGTAGCCTTTGATTTTGAACTTGCCATCTTCGATTTCAAAACCCGGGCAATCCGGATTGTTGCCACAGAGATGTAACTTTCGAGATTCATCAATCAGGTAGCTGTCCATCGCTGTATCACAGGTTCCACAGCGGCGTTTTGTTCTTAGTATTCGCGACTCTTCTTCATCATCGCCATCGACACTGACGACCTCATCACCGGAAATCAGATTCAACGTCGATTTACATCGCTCCTTTGGTGGCAGTGCGTATCCTGAACATCCGAGGAAGACGCCGGTGCTGGCCGTACGCACCTGCATCTTGCGACCACAGAGAGGACAGTCGATATCTGTCATCGATGGTTCATTGGCCCGCATACCTTCCTGGCTACCGGCCTTGTCCAACTTCTGCTCAAAATCCCCGTAAAAGTCGTTCAACACAGTTCGCCACTCGACCTTGCCGTCGGACACCTTGTCTAGCGACTCTTCCAGTTGCGCGGTAAAACCATAATCCAAAAGATTGTCAAAGTTCTCATTGAGACGATCGGTCACCATTTCACCGATCTTTTCTGCGTAGAAACGTTTGTTATTTAGGGTGACGTAACCACGATCCTGAATCGTAGTAATAATCGACGCATAGGTGGAAGGTCGTCCGATACCCTTCTTTTCAAGTTCCCGCACCAGGCTTGCCTCACCAAAACGTGGTGACGGTTTGGTGAAGTGCTGTATGGGATCAATCTTCATGAGTTTCAGTGGCTGATCGACGGCAAAATCCGGTAGTGGCACTTCATCGTCTTTACGACCCGCTGGTGGCTGTACGCGTGTATAGCCATCAAATTGCAGGATACGGCCACGGACTCGTAGTTCATGATCTCCGGCCTTTACCAGCACGGTAGTACTTAAATACTCTGCATCCGGCATTTGACAGGCTACAAACTGCCGCCAGATAAGTTCATAGAGTCGTTCTGCATCACGGTCAAGACCACTTATCGATGTCGATTTAACTGTGACATCGGACGGCCGAATCGCCTCGTGGGCTTCCTGTGCACCGGCCTTACTAGAGTAAACTTTCGCTTCTTCCAACAGATACTTCGCGCCGAATTCATCTGAAATAAAATCCCGACAGACGCCCACCGCTTCACTGGACAGATTAGTCGAATCGGTTCGCATATACGTAATATAGCCACCTTCATACAGACGCTGGGCGAGCATCATCGTTTTCTTCACACCGAATCCAAGCCTGGTACTCGCGGCTTGCTGTAGCGTTGATGTAATGTAGGGTGCGGTCGGGCGCGTCTTGGTTGGCTTATCCTCGCGGCTCTGCACGACGAAATCGGCACCATTGAGTTTCGCTAAGGTGGCATCAGACTGTTCTTTATTCTGGGGACGAAAAGCCTTACCGTTTTCTTTTGTGACCTGCATACGTACCGCATCTTTATCTTCGCTGGCGGCTATATCCTGAGAAAGATCAGCAAATATTTCCCAATATTCATCCGGGATGAACGCGCGAATTAGTCGCTCCCGCTCCACCAGCAACTTGACGGCTACTGATTGCACCCTACCGGCAGACAGGCCTCGGGCAATTTTTGCCCAGAGCAGCGGCGACACCATAAAGCCAACAACCCGATCAAGAAATCGGCGCGCCTGTTGCGCATTGACCATGGCCATATCAATGTCGCCAGGTTTCTCAAAGGCTTCCTGTATGGCTTTTTTAGTGATTTCGTTAAAGACCACCCGCCGATAACGGCTTTCATCACCACCGATTGCCTCCTTCAGATGCCAGGCAATAGCCTCACCTTCACGATCGAGGTCAGTCGCCAGATAAATCTCATCGGCATTTTTGGCCAGTTTAACTAGCTCGGAGACGACCTTTTCCTTACCGGGTAATATTTCATACTTCGCCGACCAGTCGTGATCGGGGTCAACACCCATACGAGCGACTAACTGCTTGCGGGCTTTTTCTTTTTTGTAGGCAGCCTTCTTTTCTGGTGCCATTTTGCGTGTCTTGGCAGCTTCTTTTGCGCGCGCCTTGGGATCTTTATTGCCGCCACCATGCATAGGCAGATCACGAATATGACCCACACTCGACTTCACAATAAAGTCATCTCCTAGATAACGATTTATTGTCTTGGCTTTTGCCGGCGACTCTACGATGACGAGTGATTTACCCATTTGTTTTTTTGTTTACTCCCTGCCAGATCCATTCAGGCGCGACATGTATAAATTCAATTGACACCAACGTCAAGGTGCAAAATCCCTTTTACTTAGACGCACTTCACCCATGTTTGTCAACAAAAATTGTTATGAGCGGTCTTCCTGGTCGTCTGAACCGACACCTGAAGTAGCATTTAACGCGACCATACAACCCTCAAAAAATTGATCAATACGGCGCACTGCGTCAGAATCGTCCCGTTCATGCCAATAGATTGAAAGGGTGCGATTCTTCTCTTCAACACGCTCAACGTCAATGGGTAACTCGACTAACGCCGTGCCCAAATGCGTAACAAATTCCGTCGGTAGCGTTGCCGGTCGTTCGTCTACCCAGCACCAACTAGGGGGCAAATCATCATCGTCGCTCTCAAGACGGCGCTCGATGGTCCAATTAACCATTGTCGCGCGACGCCATTCATCTGGCATCTTCCGCGCCTTACGATAGGCTATGACCTTCAAAATCGGGTCCAGGGATTTTCCAAGAGACGAAATATATTTGTCTTGCTTCGGCACGGGGTCAGCGATGCTGGTGAGTTCAACATTAATCCCCAGGCCCATCGCCAGTTGACGCAAAGCCATTTGTTCCTTCTGACGCTGTGAAGGTAGCACGGCGATGACAGGACCAATGATCAACACCAGCACCAAGCCAATAACGACGTAAACCACATGCCTAACCTGAGTGAATAGGGTCGCCTATTATGCGATCTTTTAACGGCGTAACCCAAGTCAAAAAAAAAACTGTTGAATTACACTCGGACCGTGTAAATTTCGCCAAACAGACCAACCGAACGTGGTGCTCAATATGGCGGACTATACTCACATCCTAGTAGCAGTTGACTTGACCGAAGAGTCCCGAATAGTCGCGACAAAAGCCTGTGGCTTAAAAAAAGCGTACGCCGCCAATCTTAGTTGTGTTCATGTTATAGAACCATTAAGCCTCGCCTATGGCGGCGATATACCGATGGACCTTTCTACAATCCAGGAACAGATACACGAAACTGCTAAGTCACACCTCGCTGAATTCGCATCGACACTCGATATTGCAACAGAGAATCAGCATCTCATTTTTGGTAGACCGGAAACCGAAATCGATACCCTGGCACAGCAAATTAGTGCTGACTTGATCGTTGTCGGCAGTCATGGTCGCCATGGCATTGCCCTACTACTCGGTTCAACGGCAAACGGTGTGCTCCATGGCGCGCCCTGCGATGTCCTTGCGGTGCGAGTAGGTACCTGACATCAGCAAAGCATTGCCCGGCACAGGTAAGCTATCTCGCTGGCTGAGCGCGGGCATTCTCTGCATCGCGTTACCGCAAACGTTAAACGCAGAGTTTTCTCGAGGCTATCACTACGAGCCCAGCGCGGCGCAGTCGCGTTTTGATCAGCGAAAACGCTATCAGGATGCAATCTACTACATCACCTCTGGGCAACGCTCACGTTACCTAAAAATCAAAGATAGCTTACGTAACTATCCACTGTATCCGTACCTCGAATATACCGACATGGCGTATCGCATTTCACGCCAGTCTGTAGAAGACATGCGGTCCTTTGCCGATCAATATCAGGACACACCACTACCGGAACAATTGATACAACACTATCTGCAAAATCAGGGTAAAGCGGGTCGCTGGCAAAATTTTATGGCCTTTGCAGATAAGGTTTCGCTCACCGACCGAAACACCTGTTATCACGCCTACGCCCTGGCCAGGACCGGTGACGAGACCGCAGCCATGCGCGCCACACGCGAGCTTTGGCTGGTGCCGTTTTCACAACCCAAAGAATGCGACCCTATTTTTAAGCTATGGCGGGACAATGGCCATCTCGACGCTGAAACTGCATGGGAACGATATGTCATCAGCATTGAAGCCAACGAAATCACCCTGGCCAATTACCTGGTGCGATTTTTGGCAAACGAAGACCGTCCGCATGCCAGCAACCTGAAACTGGTCCATACCCGGCCAACCTATGTCGCGCGTGTTGATCGATATACCGGGGATCATCCTCGAATCAGACAGCTGGTTCTGCATGGCATCACCCGCCTCGCCCGCAGTAAACCAGATCAGGCTTTTAATGTACTACAACAATATGAACGACACCATGAATTCGATCCCGTTGCACTTGAGGCGACCTACGTCAGCGTTGGAAAACGTCTTGCCCGGGGTGCTGATGCAGAAAACCATGCCGATGCACTGCCAATAGATCTACGTGCACATCCGGACCTCGTGGCAGCACAGATTCGTCAAGCACTGCGCCAGGGGAATTGGAGTCAGGTGCTGGTATTGCTCCACCTATTACCGGAAACAGCGCAGACAGAACCTCGATGGCGGTACTGGAAAGCCCGAGTACTGTCCTTTTCTGACAGTGACGTCGATCGACAAATGTCCGAGGATTTATTTAGACAGCTTGCCACCCAGCGCAACTTTTATGGCTTTCTTTCTGCGGACACATTGCAGCTTCCCTATGACTATGAAGATCAACCAATACCCGTCACTAACGAAGAAGTACTGGCACTGGAACTAGCGCCTGGTATACAGCGCTCATTGGAACTACTAACCATAGGCGAACGTAGCCGAGCACGTCGCGAATGGTATTTCACCACCAGCGACTTCTCCAACCGGGAACGCGCCATAGCAGCCCGAGTGTCTGTCCGCTGGGGCTGGTACAAGCCTGCTATCCAATCGCTGATTGATGCCGAAGCCTGGAATGATATTGGTCACCGTTTCCCTATCGCGTACCGCGAGACATTTACCCAACATGCTCGCTCCGCTGACATACCCGTTAATTGGGGTCTCGCTATCGCCCGTCAAGAGAGTGCCTTTATGCCGGATGCAAAATCGTCTTCCGGTGCACTCGGTGTTATGCAACTCATGCCTCCCACAGCAAAGCTGACAGCCCAGCGGAGTGGCTTCAAGTACAAATCGAAATCCGAGCTGACTGACCCCATGGTCAATATTTATCTTGGCTCACAGTACCTTGGCCAAATGCTGAGACGGTTTAACAATAATCGCATACTGGCTTCGGCTGCCTACAATGCGGGTCCTTCACGGGTAGACCGTTGGATAAATGACGAACTGCCATTCGACGTCTGGATCGAGACCATCCCTTTCATCGAAACACGAAACTATGTTCAGAACGTGCTGATCTTTGCTGCCATATACGGTAGACAACTGAATCTTGAGCAACCCATGATATACGCTCACGAGTATCTGGATTTTTCTGATACTGCTGTTACCGCTTCAACCGCACCTGTCACTGAAACGTTCTAGTGCTCATTGATATTGGTGCAAACCTAACCCACGATACCTTCGACGTAGATAGAGACGAGGTGTTGCGTCGTGCCCAAGCCGCCGGTGTCGCCCATATGCTAGTGACGGGCGCATCACGCGAAGGCAGCGAGCAGGCAGTCAATCTCGCGGCGCAGCATGATGTGCTTTCCGCAACAACGGGCATTCATCCCCATCACGCCGACGAGGCAACGACCGAGGCGCTCACCCGCATTAGAGAACTCGCCACCCTTGACGACGTCAAGGCGATTGGAGAAACCGGGCTCGATTTCTTTCGTGATTTATCGCCGAGAGATGTGCAAGAGAAATCCTTTATTGCACACATGGAAGTTGCCCACGACACCGGCTTACCCATGTTTTTGCACGAACGCGACGCCTACCCCAGATTCGCTGATATCCTACGCCAACATCGCGATGAACTATCGGATGTGGTCGTCCATTGTTTCACCGGTGAGGCAGACGCGCTACATGTCTATCTTGATCTTGATTGTCATATTGGCATGACAGGTTGGATATGTGATGAACGGCGCGGATCACACCTTGTCGAACTCGTTAGAGATATTCCGCTCGATCGCCTGATGATTGAAACTGATGCACCGTACCTGCTACCACGCACCATAAAGCCCAAACCGAAGACACGACGCAATGAACCACACTACCTAACGGTCGTCTGTGAAGCTGTGGCTGAAGCAGCCGGGTTAACCTACGAAGCCCTGGCAGAACAAACAACCCAAAACGCCCGGCGTTTCTTCAGGTTATGAAAGTGAATTTTTTTACCACCCTTGGCTGCCACCTCTGTGACCAGGCGCTTGCGCTTTTGCGTAATATCGAAGCCAGTGGATTTGCGATAATAATCAACGAGATTGAAATCGCCGATGACAATGAATTAGTGGAGAAGTATGGCATTCGCATTCCCGTCGTGCTGATCGATGGGTTTGATAACGACTTGGGGTGGCCCTTCACGGAGGCCGAATTGCGAAACTTTCTGGAGCACCCTAGTTGAAGACCGCACACTATGGCGCCTGGCAATCACCAATCACTACGGATGTGATTATTGAAGATGCAGTTGGCATTAGTGGCATCAGACGACATGGTGAGTTCCTGTATTGGTTGGAAGGCCGCCCCCAGGAAGGGGGACGCAACGTCGTTGTTCAAAGATCCAGTCATGGCGAAGACCGCGACATTAATCCCTCACCTTTTAACGTTCGCAGCCGCGTTCACGAATACGGTGGCGACGCCTGGCTGCTCCATGACGACACCTTGTACTTCGTCAACTTTACGGATCAGCAAGTCTACGCACAATCGATTGCCGACGCTGCGCCCTCCGCACTCACCCACGCGCCAGGCCTTCGGTTTGCCAACGGTATCGTGGATGCAGCACGTCATCGGCTCATCTATGTGGTCGAAGACCATACAGTTTCAGCAGAAGCCGATAACTATCTTGCAAGCGTCGATCTGGTAACGGGCAAGCTCGGCATACTGACGACCGGCCATGACTTTTATGCCGCACCGACGCTCAGCCCCGATGGACAATCACTAGCCTGGCTGACGTGGGATCACCCGCACATGCCCTGGGATGAAACTACCCTCTGGCGGGCAACTTTAGATGTCACACTACAGAATGAAATATCGGTTGCGGGAGGACACGGACAATCCGTGCAACAACCCCGCTTCGCACCGAATGGCATGCTGCACTATATTTCCGATGCCAACGGCTGGTGGAATATCTACGACAAGAGCGGCTGTATTTGTCAGCAGGCGTGTGAATTTGGACTGGCCATGTGGAGCTTTGGATTCTCCACCTATGAATTTTTGGACAACGAGACCATTGCCTGTGTGTTTCAGGAAAAGAACCTAGGGGGACTCGGGATCATCAAAGATGGCGATCTGATAGCACTGGATCAACCCTTTACGGTCATCGGTAGTCTCTCTCTCCTTGGCCGTGAGATGACCTATACCGCCTCGTCACCCACTGCGTTTACCCAGGTTATTGTGCACAATCTTGATGACCATCAGCAGCACAGTATTAAACAGACCAGAGATATTAAGCTCGACAGTGGTTATCTATCCACGCCACAGACCATCGAGTTCCCGACAGCGAAGAACGAAACTGCACATGGGTTTTTCTATCCGCCGCAGAATAAGGATTTCAAAGCACCGGCGGGCGCCCTGCCACCACTCATTGTCTTTATGCACGGCGGCCCCACCAGCGCCACCCATAACTCGCTCAGCCTGCAAACACAGTTCTGGACCAGTCGTGGTTTTGCGATTTTCGATATTAACTATCGCGGCTCAACCGGATATGGGCGCACCTATCGCGACAAACTACTGCGGCAATGGGGTATCGCCGATGTTCAAGACACTGTTTTCGGCGCACGTTTTCTGACTGACCAACAATGGGTGGACGGCGACAAACTGGCGATTCGAGGCGGTAGTGCGGGTGGGTACACCACCCTCGCGGCCCTTGCCTTCCAGGATATCTTTAAGGCTGGTGCAAGCCACTACGGTATAGGAGACCTGGAAACATTAGCGAGGGACACCCATAAATTTGAATCACACTATCTGGACAGCATTATTGGAGCGTATCCAGAAGATATTGAAACTTACCGTGCGCGCTCTCCAATTCATCACGTTGCGGGTTTTGATGCCGCCGTCATTTTCTTCCAGGGCTTAGAGGATAAAATTGTGCCACCCAACCAGGCGCAGGCGATGGTGGCTACGCTGAAGAACAAGGGTTTACCCGTCGCCTATGTACCCTTCGAAGGTGAACAGCACGGTTTTCGGCGTAGCGAAAACATCAAACGGGCACTCGATCTTGAGCTTTATTTTTATGGCAGAATATTTGGCTTTACCCCGGCTGATGATATTGCGCCGATAACCATCGACAACCTGGATTAGGACTACACCCGGTATCAGCACTTTCCTACACTAGTCCTTTTATTTCTCCGCTGGCAGCAATTACACATCGCTCTAACATCATGCCCATGAGCTTTAGGGTTTACATGCTAACCAACCATCGCAATAT
>Ga0302127_10002404_pt1 | contig 11300 bp, 7 predicted proteins | sample CB4_SCM_MG_FD_204452 | JGI IMG/M metagenome (GOLD analysis project Ga0302127, IMG submission 204452) | Marine microbial communities from Western Arctic Ocean, Canada - CB4_SCM | ecosystem: Environmental > Aquatic > Marine > Oceanic | place: Canada: Western Arctic Ocean | collected 2017-09-24
TTCCGTGATTCGACCATTGTCGATAATAAAGATTCGGTTTGCGTGCCGCGCGGTTGAGACCCGGTGCGAGATCAGGATGGTTGTTTTGTCACTGCGCATACGGGATAAGCCAGAGAGGATGCGCTCTTCCGTTTCAGTATCAACGGCGGAAAAGCAATCATCGAGCAATAATATTGGCGAGTTACGCACCAGTCCCCGCGCCAGTGTAGAGCGTTGTTTCTGACCGCCAGAGAGTGTTTGTCCCCGTTCACCGACCATAGTGTCCAGGCCATCGTTAAAATCGGCGATTGCCGACGTTAAGCCGGCAGCATCCGCAGCATCTTTAATCAGGTGTTCTTCACGGCCAGGGTTATCGTAGGTCAAGTTTTCGCGCAAGGTGGTGGAAAACAGAAACGGATCCTGAGGTACCAACGTACACGTCTCGCGTAGGCCCTGAACTGGATAGTCGCAGATATCAATGTCATCGATAAAAACGTTGCCGCGGGGTGTGTCAATTAACCGCACCACGGCTTTTAATAACGTTGATTTACCTGAACCGACACGTCCAAGGACTGCCACGGTCTCGCCGGACTTGATGCTGAAACTGACGTCGTTGATTGTGGGTCGGGCGGCGCCGGGATGGTTAAAGGTCAGATTCCTGAACTCGATAGCACCACGCACAACTTCAGGTAGATCCGCATCCGGTACTTCGTTGATTTCCTGCTCGTAGTGGAGCACTTCAAAAATGCGCTCTGCACCCGCCGCACCTGCGGTGAACATGGCCAGCGACATGCCAATCATACGCATTGGCCAGACCACCATCATCGTGTAGGAGAAAAAAGCCACGAATGTTCCGATGGAAATCTCGCCGCTCATCACCAGAGAACCCCCGTAAAAAATAATGATGACCGGTGAGGCGGTTGTCAGGATGGGCATAATGAGTCCCAACCAGGCGTTAAAGCGAGTTGCCCGATAGACCATCTGTGCATAATGCGTGCTGACTCGACTGAAACGCTCGATCTCCTGATCTTCCTGAGCCATGGCTTGTATCGTACGAATACCGTTTAGGTTCTCCTGCGTAAATTCGGTGACTGCGGCCATCGCTTCCTGTTGATCACGGTAGTAGGGGAACATGGCTCGCGCCATCATAAACCCGATGATCGTAACGAAGGGGAATGGAATAATGACCCATGCGGTGAGCGCTGGAGACAGCATAATCATGAAATAGATGCCGGTTCCGATGGTGAAAAAGAAGGTGATGATGTTCACCCAGGCAAAGGAAACCACCATGCGCACCATATTGATATCGTTAATAATCCGCGACATCAGATCACCTGTGCTAAATTTGGTAAAAAAGCCTGCGCCCTGGTACTGGATATGCTTAAACATGCGTTTGCGCAGGTCGTAGGAAACCGCGATAGAGACTCGACGCATGATGCGGCGAGTGACGACAAAGATAAAGAACCGTACGATAACGAGTAAAGCGATAGCTAGCGCAGGTTTTGCGAGATTAGGCGGAGTGGCTGCGTCTGCAAGGCTGTCGATCGCTGTCTTCATCATCAGTGGCACAAACGCACTCATGATATTGGTGACCAATATGCCGAATATAGCGAAGCTGAGAATCCACCCATATCGCCGAAAATAGATGTTCAAGTTTTTGAGATGCCCCAAATGCTTGAACGAAGCACGCTCCCGACTGGGACCGTTATACATAGCGCCTTTCATTTTATTCCTTGATAGTTGTCGCACGTCGACTGGCGGCTGAAGAACAGCGGTGATTGCTACCAGAAGTATCAGTGGCTGAGTTTATTGCCAGGATGTTGACGTAGAGCGAGCGTCGTTGATCCTCTCGAATTAACGCGGCTCGACTATAGCATAATGGTGCGCAAAAGGCTTGCCATAAGTTTTCGTACGCCATATTCTTCCCACACCACAACGGTAAGTTTACCGGTGACGGAGTATGTGCCCCGTCGCATAATGACTGCCGGCACTTTTATTCGTTTTTGATCCATAAGCTGCGCCGCTGCGTATAAAGAGATACCACTAACAATTAAAAGCGACATATGGCTTCCGCAATCGAGAAATCCCTCGGTAATACTGAAACTAGTCTGAACACACTTTGAAATTAGAAGAAATGAAGATAAAACAATCACTATGCTGTCTATTATTGCTCTTCATGGCAGGTTGTATGGATCAGTCACCTACCCAGGATCATGTAGCGCTAAATGATCGCGGAGTGGCGGCAATGGGTCGTTACGAATATACCAAAGCATTCGAAACGTTTACTGAACTTGTAAAGCAGTCACCTGCATGGCTGGACGCACGGGTTAATTTGTCAGTGGCGACTCTGAATCGGCAAAAGGAAGGCGATGAACTGGCGGCTCTAGAAATTGTCGCGGAGGTATTAAGGGAACAACCTGATCACATTCGTGCCCTGTATCTGTCGGGAATAATTAATCTTTACCTCGGCAACCCGGAGAAGGCTGTCAAATTTTTGGAAGCGGTTAGCAGTGCAGATGATAAGGATGCTTACGCTGCCTACTTTCTTGGTCAATCGTTCCTACAACTAGCTGACAACGATTCAGCCGCCAAATGGTTTATCAAAGCGATCGAGCTCGACCCCTATTTGCACAGCGCTTACTGGGCTGGTGCGCAGGCGTTTCGGCGCATTGATCGCGTCGATGAAAGTGCAGAATTATTGGCTGACTATCAGCGCTTCGCGCCTAACCCAGCTGCACACCTGGCGGGATTTTCCTATACAAAAATGGGCCCGAAAGCGAATGCGCAATCGTTTGCGACGACAATCACCCTGACGGCGAAAATTCCTGAGGGCGCTTTATTTTCTGCACCTCGTTCTTTGCATGATCGGTCAACTACCACAGCGATCACCGCAGCGGATATTGATGGCGATCAACAACTTGATTTTATATTAACTGGTTCTGACAGTACCATTGTGATATCGGACAGCATTAGTCATGCTGGCAGTGACCACCCGCTCAGTGATAGCGCACAGGGCGCGTATATTTGGGGCGATGTTGATGACGATGGCCGCATTGATCTAGCGATTTGTAACGACCAGGGTGTGCATATTCGGTATCAGTCGGAGGCCGACTGGCAATTGCAGGAAACGCTGTCGAGCTCAAGCTGTAGCGCAGGAGCAATGTTCGATGCCGATCATGACGGTGATCTGGACATTCTAATTACCGGCGTCAGTGGCAGCGAGCTACTGAGCAACAACCGTGACGGGACGTTTCGCGATATCGCACCTGACATGGGACTAGATAGCATGTCCGGGCGCCAGTTGTTGGTTGCTGACCTTGATGCTGACCGGGATCTTGATATTGCGGTCATCGGTCAGGTAAATGGCATTTGGCAGAATGATCGAACCTGGCGTTATCAGCCATTCCCGGGGCTCGATGATTTGCGGTTAACACCACTGGTTGCCGCGACCGTTGCAGACACTGATGCCGATGGCCATCAGGAAATATATGGCATCGCGACTGCGGGCGAAGTCCTGGTATGGCGATTTGATGGTACCCGTTGGACCCGGCGGGTCATCGCGGGTGTTCTGCCAACGAGCGTTGCTGAGTTGGCAATTGCAGATTTCGATGGGGATGGTCGACCGGAACTGTTGCGTAGTCATCCAGGAGGGTTTGCCATACTGGACCCTCGGAGCGACAAGATTGTTCTGCAGCAGGCGGTGGACAATTTGCGGAGCGCTATCGTTGCCAATATTGATCCGGCAAGGGGGCCATCGGTCATCACAGCGCTTACGACGGGTGTACAGGTGTGGTCACCCGGACCTGGCAGATACAACTTTTTAGGCGTATCACTCAGCGGGCGCAGCGAATCTGATCAGATGCGTACGAATACATCCGGGATCGGTACCTTTGCCAGTCTGCGAACCGGAGGACGTTGGACTGTGGATTGGGTCATGGACTCCCACTCGGGACCTGGGCAAAGCCTGATGCCGCTCAGTATTGGTCTCGGTGGTCAGTCATCGGCGGACTATATAGCGCTCGCCTGGTCAGATGGCGTATCACAAACTGAAATTGATTTGGCCGGTGGTGAACTGCATGTGATTTCAGAAACCCAAAGGCAATTGGCCAGCTGCCCTGTCATATTCGTATGGGATGGAGAATCCTATCGATTTGTCTCCGACGTGCTGGGCGTTGCGGGAATGGGGTTCTTTACGGCGCCGGGAGAATCAGCGGTACCCAGACCTTTTGAAGGTTTTCTTCTGGACGATAACGTACTGCAGCCAAAGGATGGTCGTTACCACGTTAAACTGACTGAGCCCATGGAAGAAAATGCTTATCTGGATGCGGCGTCAATACACGTCTATGAACTGCCGGATGGCTGGTCGATGGTGCTTGATGAACGCATGGGCAAAGGTGTCACCGGTCGGCCGATCACCTATGAAGAAAGTGTTGATCCTATACGTGTGACCGATGCCTCAGGCGCGATTGTTACCCCGCTGGTGTTGCTTGCCGATCTTAGAGCGCCTGACCCAGGCGCTCAGGATCACCGGTTTATTGGGCTGTTGGCAGAAGATCAGTCGTTGACCGTTGAGTTCGAGACAGCTATTGACCGTCCAGGAGCAACGCTGGTAGCGGATGGCTGGGTGGAATATCCCTATTCACAGACTGTCTTTGCAGCCTGGCAGGCTGACATCGCATATCGATCAGTAACACTCTCCGCCAGGGATAAGCAGGGGCAATGGCATATCGTAGCGAGCGAGTTCGGTTATCCCGCAGGGATGCCCAGAAAAATGGCGCTGCCATTACCATCCTTGCCAGCAGGCAGCACTGCGTTGCGGTTATCATCAAATTTGGAAATATACTGGGATCGATTGCAAGTGGTTTATGAATCTGTACCAGACCACTTCGGACATGAAGTCATTAAGCCGGAGATCGCCATAGTATCAAGCCCAGGGTTTCCAAAACGGACCAACGCTGCTCAGAAGTTACCAGAGTATGACTATGAGGATCGCTCGCCGTTTTGGGACACCAAATTCCAACGTGGTTTCTATACGGCGCTTGGGGAAGCAACGCCATTGGTCGCCGACACGGATGGTGCAGTCGCTATTATCGGCGGAGGCGAAGAAATACATCTGGAGTTCGCAGCCTTGCCACCAACCAGCGGTGATATGAAACGTTACTTTGTGCTTGATTTTAGAGGCTGGGCGAAGGATATGGATTTATATACTGAACACGGTGAAACCGTGGGCCCAATACCAACCCCAGATTTTGTCGACAAATCGAAGCGCGATCTGCTGCATGCACGTTACAATGTGCGCTTCCAAGAGGGAATGTAGCTGCAAGATATGAGCACACAACAGGAAGTAATGACACCAGCGATGCGGAAGTTGCTTATCCCATTGTTCGTGGCTTTGGCAGTGTTGGTGCTGGATTCTGTTTACCTCAGCTCAGTCACAATACTGGAGTGGATTCAGGAAGAGCAGCTACAGGATGCTTCTTATCAGTATGCATTCTTGATACATCTTGTGCTCGGTTTCCTCGTAACCATCCCTATTATTGTTTTCTGTGCGATGCACCTGCGTCGGGCGATAGACCGTCCAAACAAAATAGCCGTGCGACTTGGGTTGATCCTATTTATAGTCGTTCTTCTGCTACTGATCTCTGGGATTCTGTTGACCCGTGGTCTGCCGGTCATCGAAATTAAACAGCCCACGACACGCCTCCTGATTTATTGGCTTCATGTGATTACACCGCTAGTGGCGGGATGGCTTTTTGTGATGCATCGCCTCGCCGGTCCACGAATCCACTGGCAGGTAGGCGCCGTTATTGTAGGTTTGAGCCTGATAATTAGTGCTGGGGTCTACTGGTTCGCAGAGTCTGACAATCCAGAAACGCCTATAGGCAATTTTCTACCCTCGCTTGCAACCACTGACACCGGCCAGCTGATCCCCGCCGAAGCGTTGATGCGCGACAGTTATTGTGCCGGGTGCCACGAGGATATTCATGCGCAGTGGGAGGTTAGTGCGCATCGATTTTCGTCATTTAATAATCCGGCATATTTATTTTCTGTCAGAAACACCCGCAAGGTTGCGTTTGAACGAGACGGTGACGTGCGTGCCGCACGGTTCTGTGCCGGTTGCCATGACCCGGTTCCACTATTCAGTGGTGCATTCGATGACGTTGATTTTGATGACGAAAATCATCCCACAGCTCATGTCGGGATTACCTGTGTCGCGTGTCATGCCATTGAGAGTCTGGGTAGTCCGCGGGGCAATAGTGACTATGTGATAGCGGCACCAGAGCATTATCCATTTGCATTCTCGGACAGCGCACTGCTGACCTGGGTTAATGGCATGCTTATCAAAGGGAAGCCAGCATTTCATAAACGGACCTTCCTTAAGCCTATACACAGTTCTGCAGAGTTCTGTGGCACCTGCCACAAGGTGCATCTACCTGAAGCGCTCAACAAATATAAGTGGCTAAGAGGTCAAAATCACTACGATTCCTTTTTATTGAGTGGTGTTTCCGGGCACGGCGTGCAGAGTTTTTATTATCCCCTGGAAGCCGTCGAAAACTGTTCGGCCTGTCACATGCCGCTTATCGCGTCTGAAGATTTCGGTGCGATACCCAGCGATGGCTCGCTGAGCGTGCACGGTCATCATTTTCCTGCTGCCAACACAGCGTTGCCGCATTTATTTGGTCTTCCCGATGATGTTAATAAGGCTCACCGGGAGATGCTTGAGGGTGCCTTGCGTCTGGATATATTTGGTGTGCGGGAAGGTAGTGACATTGATGCGCCACTTATCGCGCCTATGGGTTCTGTTGTGCCTGCACTTAAACCTGGAGCAACCTACCTGGTGGATGTTGTGATCAGATCTCTGCGTGTGGGTCATCTGTTCACCGAAGGGACCGCAGATTCCAATGAAGTATGGCTGGAATTACTGATCGAACAGAACGGTCAGATCATAGGCTCGAGTGGTCTGTTGAATTCATCAGATGGCTCGCTCGACCCGTGGTCACACATGGTGAACGCTTATGTGCTGGACCGGCAGGGCAATCGTATCGATCGCCGTAACGCAGAAGACATTTTCACCAAACTCTATGACCATCAGATTCCTCCGGGCGCTGCAGATACTGTGCATTACCGATTTAAAGTACCTGATGGAGAAGCGGGTGATATCAAGGTGACCGCCCGGTTGCGTTATCGAAAATTTGATACCAGTTTCATGCAGGTATTTCAGGGTGAGAACTTTCGCAGTAATGATCTGCCAATTACAACTATTGCAAAGGATTCTGTCGTGCTCGCACCATCTACCGACACTTCGTCAGTGAGCGACTGGGAGCGCTGGAATGATTATGGCATCGGTATGTTACGCAAACGTGCTTTACGTCAGGCGGAGTTTGCGTTCCAGCAGGTAGCAAGTTTAGGTCGTGGCGAGGGACCATTGAATTTGGCGCGGGTCTACATTCAGGAGGGCAGGTTGGGTGAGGCTGCAAGCGCACTAGAACAGGCTACTGAAATGGCTGCCTACCCCTGGTCAGTGGCCTGGTTCTCGGGTCTGGTCAATATGCAAAACGGTGAGTTTGATTCAGCGATTGTGAATTTTAAGCAGTTGATAGGAACGCAGTATAAAGAGGCCCAACGCCGGGGGTTTGATTTTTCCAAAGACTATCGATTACAGAACACGCTGGCCCAGGTTTATTTTGAGAAGTCTAAAAATTCGAGTACTGAACGTGATTGGCTTGCCCTCGCTGAACAGCATTTTAAGATCACCCTGGCGCTTGACCCGGAGAATGTTCCGGCACACTACGGCCTGTCTCAGGTCTATGCCAGGCTTGGTGACGCGCAAAGCGCAGCCGAACATCGAGACCTGCACGCGACCTATCGAGTTGATGACAATGCTCACGATCAGGCTATCACCATAGCCCGCGGCAATGATCCGGCGGCGAATCATGCCGCTGAAGACATCGTGATCTATGATATTAATAGATAAGCGAGGCGCCCGATGAGCAACAATCAAGACGAGTCTAAGATTCGTCGCGCATTACTGATCTCGTTTACCGTCAGTGTCGTGGTGCTGGTCATGGCGGCGGGATTTTTTATGTTCCGAGGCAAAGAAGCACCCGTTGCGATTGTCATAGAAAGTGATGTGATGACGCCGATTGCTGTGCCTCAACCATCAATACCTGCCTTGCCTTTCACTGATATTACTGCCGCGTCTGGCGTAGATTTCGTCCACGAAAATGGCGCATATGGTGCTCGCATGCTGCCGGAAACCATGGGTGGTGGCGTTGCATTTTTCGACTATGAGCTGGATGGCTTTCAGGATTTACTGTTGATCAATTCCTCGCCATGGCCGTGGCAGCCGTCTGATACTGACGGGTATTCCCGCTTGTACCGCGGAAATGGAGACGGCACGTTTGAAGATGTCACCGAGGCCGCGGGTCTGGCGTTTGCAATGTATGGCATGGGTGTCGCCGTGGGCGATTACGATGGTGATGGCTGGTCGGATTTATTTATCACGGCAGTCGGTGAAAATAAACTGCTTCGAAATAATAAAGGTAGTGGGTTTGAGGATGTGACCGCAGCACAGAATGTCGCAGGCACCAGCGATGCCTGGAGCACCAGTGCAGCTTTCTTCGACTATGACAACGACGGTGATCTGGATTTGTTTGTCTGCAACTATGTGGCCTGGTCGAGAGAAATCAACGAGTCTGTAGATTATCGCCTGACGGGTCTTGGTCCTGCCTACGGTCCCCCGTCCGATTTCGCGGGAACCAACGCCTACCTCTATCGAAATGACCGTGGAGTATTCACGGATGTTTCACTTGAAGCTGGGATTCACGTACAGAGTGAGGCCACAGCAATACCAGTCGGTAAGGGTCTGGCAGTGCATCCGGTTGATCTCAACGCTGATGGCTGGCTCGATATTGTGGTGGCCAATGACACGGTGCAGAACTTCATTTATATCAACCAGCAGGGAAGTGGGTTTGTTGAGTCAGGCGTATCTTCCGGGCTTGCTTTCGATAACGGTGGCCTTGCAACCGGCGCGATGGGAATTGATGCAGCCTACTACGCCAATGATGAGCGCCTCGGCATTGTCATTGGCAATTTCGCCAATGAGATGTCCTCCTTCTATGTAGCACGCACCGGCGTTTTTAGCGACGATGCTGTGGTCACTGGTATCGGTGCAGCAAGCCGGCGCGCACTGACATTCGGTCTCATTTTTCTGGATGTTGATCTCGATGGCAGACTTGATCTGCTGGCAGCCAATGGTCACGTCGAACCGGAGATCAATCGGGTACAGACCAGCCAGCACTATGCGCAGCCGCTGCAGTTATTTTGGAACTGTGGTGCCGATTGCACTCGCCAATACTTGCTCGCCGAGGCGCCGCTTGAGGGTGCGTCGTTCGTTGGTCGCGGTGCAAGTTATGCGGATATCGACAACGATGGTGATCTTGACGTAGTGGTGACACAGGTGGGTGGCCCTGCTGTGCTGCTGCGCAACGATCAGAACACCGGCAACCATTGGGTGCGCATCGAGCTTGATGCGCAGCAGGTCATTGGTGCCGATGTGACGCTCCGTGTGGGAGATGTTGAACAGCGTCGTGTTGTGATGCCATCCAGAAGCTACTTATCGCAGGTGGAGTTACCCTTAAGCTTTGGCCTCGGTAGCGCGGAAATGGTGGATGAGGTAACAGTGACCTGGCCAGATGGTGCCACTCAAATCTGGCGGAATTTAGGCGTTGATCGAATCCACTGGTTACAACGGGACTAGTACCCAATGGATGATCGTTACAGACCAGAAGACAAGGGTGTCGCCAACGCCATAGCGGTGGTCATCGACATCCGATAGCAGACTATTTAGGTAACTGCGCCGTGGCGGTACCGAAAACCCGCGTTTCTTCCGCTTCATTGGTGATCGAAATATCGATCTCGACAGTGCCGTCTTCTTCATTGATATCTGTGACCACACCGGTGATCTTGTGGGGGTGATCAACCAGTACCGGCGCACGAAAGATAGTATCGATAGCGGTGATGTTAGCGTTAGGCGCCCAGCGATGGATCATGGCCCCCAGAAATCCCTGGCTGAGTACACCCGGCACAATGGCCCCCGGGAATCCCTCTTTGCGTGCGATGTCATGATCTACAAATCGTCCAATACCCCAGCCTACATATTTCCCATGGTGCTGCATATTTTCGAGGCTCGTGTCGGGGGTGAAGGATGGCAGTTCGACACCAAACTCGACGTCTGAAATGGTGTTAACAGTGTCAATCATGAGGCGTTCTCCCTGAATACGGTACGCGTGTCGGCGTTAGCAACATGTTGTTCGCCATGAAATATTTCCATGCGCGTGACGAGAAAAATCATCCTGCCGGAGCGGCCTGTCTTGGTATAAATATCGTGAAGATGGCTTTTGCCCATTAGCGTTATGCCACCACGAATGGGGCCCAGCCATTCAACATATTTACCGGCATCCATCGCAACACCATCGGGCTTTGGAAAATTTGGCGGTAGATTCTGGCTAGCGACCAGCGTTGAAACAAATGTCGGTGGAGCCTGAAAATCATCGTGCGAAGGATCTATGAATTTTGGATCCAGTTCGCCGCTGGCTTTTGCGTATTCCGCCATACGGGTAGCATCCAAATCGAATGTCATTTCGTCGAATTCCTGATTCAGAAAATCGTCGCGCATTTGTTCGATATCCACATCCAAACTTTAGCTCCTCTTGTTATTGGTACAGCGATAGTATCAAAGCTCAGCTGGTATGTGGACCAGCCTGTCGTATCGATGTCTGGTGGTTTAGAACCAGGGCAAAGCCAAAGTATTTAGGAGGAACTATGCGTTGAGCAGGCTGAACGTCAGGCGGTATTGGCCAGTTCATGATCGGATTTATCATGATGTGCAGTGGCTGTTTTATGCTGCTCAACCCTATCAGGGTAACCTCCGGTTTCGGTATGGGGCAATGGCTGTATGGGTTTTCAGCCATGGGTGGTAACTATGGCGTCACCACCGGGATGATAATGACCCCATTCATTTTTGGCATTGGTTTTATCTTTTATAACTCGCGCAATCCCATTGGCTGGCTTTTGGCGATTAATTCGCTGGTATCAATGGTATTTGGTGTGATATCGGTCATCCAATTTAGCTTTCGAGCTATGTCTGCATTTGATTGTGATTCTGGTGCTTGCCGCTGGCGGTCTGGGGCTCTTTCTTAACTCCCTGCGCTCGTTGAATGATAAGCCCGCCAAAGATACTGCTGAATAGCGGAGAAATCTCGTGAGATTAGCCATTGTTCCAGTTTTTCTGGCCTTTGCTTTCCCCTGTGTGGCACACG
>Ga0302127_10002405_pt1 | contig 11300 bp, 11 predicted proteins | sample CB4_SCM_MG_FD_204452 | JGI IMG/M metagenome (GOLD analysis project Ga0302127, IMG submission 204452) | Marine microbial communities from Western Arctic Ocean, Canada - CB4_SCM | ecosystem: Environmental > Aquatic > Marine > Oceanic | place: Canada: Western Arctic Ocean | collected 2017-09-24
ATTAAGGGTAAACAAACCAACGCCCGGACCTGTATTGTCAACGGTACAGGGGGTTCTCTTTCGACCACCGGAACTCTGGTTTTGGTCGCCGACGACTAGCTTTTATACGGCGGACGAAACGCGCTCGCGAGTTTGGATATGAGTGTGGATTGCCAATAGACGGCCTTGCCATGGCTGAAGTTTTTGAAACCATCGTAACCATGATATACGCCCATTCCACTTGGGCCTACACCACCAAATGGCAGTTCCTCCTGGGCAATATGCATGATCACGTCATTAATGGTCACACCCCCGGAGGTGGTGTTGGATAGTACCTTTTCTTCCTCTTCACGATCGTGACCAAAGTAGTAAAGACCGAGTGGCCTGTCTCGTTGATTAATATAATCGAGTGTTTCATCGACTTCAGCATAGGATTTTACCGGTAGTATTGGGCCAAATATTTCTTCCTGCATCACTTGGAGATGGTCTGGGGGATTCATGAGCAGTGTGGGTGGAATGCGAAGATGTTCCTGCTGATCAAAGTTCTCGTTGACTGGATTCAATTCGATAACTTCCACACCCTCGGTTTTCGCTTCGTCAAGGTATCCCTGCAGACGATCAAAATGTCGCTTATTGATAATTGAGGTGTAGTCAGGGTTGTCCTTTAGGTCGGCAAACATAGTTGATACAGAGGATCGTGCTGCTTCGACAAATTTATCGGTATCCTGTTCCGGAACAAAAACGTAGTCCGGGGCCAAACAGATTTGGCCTGCGTTCATGGTCTTACCTGCCATGATGTTTTGTGCAGCAAGAGACAGGTCTGCAGACTTGCCAATGATCACGGGTGATTTTCCGCCGAGTTCAAGGGTGACTGGCACGAGATTGTCAGCTGCGGCATGCAGTATGTGTTTCGCAATGGCGCCCGCGCCGGTAAATAAAAGGTGATCAAAGCGCAATTGACTAAATGCCGTCCCAACATCTGTACCACCGGGAAAAACGGCAACTTCATCTTCATCAAAATACTTCGTGAATAATTCCAGTATTAGTGCCGATGTAGCCGGTGTGAATTCCGACGGTTTGATCATCGTTCTGTTTCCAGCGGCGAAAATACCAGCGAGTGGCGCAAAGGTAAGTTGCACCGGAAAATTCCAAGGACTGATACAACCCACTACGCCGAGGGGCTGATAGTGAATGCGACCTCTTCCTCCCAATAGGCTATAGGGTAGGCTGAAGCGTTTCTCCGCCCGCATCCATTTCTTCACATTCTTTTTTGCGTGTTTTAACGGGCTGATGGAAGCTCCGATGTCAGTTATCTTGGATTGCTGTGTCGAACGGTGTCCGAAGTCCTCACGCATTGCCTCGCATAGCGCGCGCCCATGGGTTTGAAGTAACGCGATCGAACGTGAAATTCTATCGATTCTTGTGTCAGCAGTAACTAGACCTTCCCGTAGATAGGCGTTTCGCTGCTTGTTTAAAACTTCCTGCATGTCTGGTGCTGTCATTGTTTGCTCTCTGCTTATTTGTTGCCGGCTAAATCTGATGGGAGTAATGAGTATGAGTAGGCATCGAGTGTTCTGCCTTGTAGCAACAGGCGGTTGCGTAGGATGCCTTCTAGCTTTGCATTCACATTTTTCGCCACTTTTTGGCTGGCAATGTTTTCGACGCTCATCACAATTTCAATTCTTATAAGACCCAGGTGTTTGAAGCCAAACTTCACTAATCCAAGTGTTGCTTCTGTAGCAATGCCCTGGCCACTTGCAGAAGTTCGAGTCCAATATCCTAGATTCCCAACAGGATTTTCATCAATACGGTTTAGGCCTATGCCGCCAACGATTCGAGCATTTTCTTTTTCTGTGATCACGAAATTGTGCGAATCTGAGGACTGCCAGTTTGAATGGATGGAGGCCAGCCACTGGCGGGTGTCATCGATACTATAATCGGGATGGCACCAGATAAGAAAAGGAAACACTTCCTTTATTGATTCTCGAGCGGCAGCATGAAATGCCTCGTCATCGCTAAGGTTAAACTTTCGGACTAACAACCGGTCCGTTTCGTAAGAGGTGGGGAGCTTCACTAGAGAGGCGCCGCTTGCCCGCCTTCGTCTTTAGGCAAGTGGTAAGTAACTTTGACTTGTTTCAGGAGAGGATAAGAATTCTGTTGCGCGGCAAGGGAAAGTGTTGAGTCAAACTCAACTTGAAAAGATATTTTTGGCGTAATCATATCCGACATCACCGAAGAGTATCAGAATGTGAACCTCACGGCCTCGCTATTCACATGCTTCTGACAAGGCTCGACCTTCAACAGGTACCACCAATTCATGATTAGGTAAAACCAGCCAGGAGTTATGAGCGGCTTAGAGCGGCCCTGAGAGCGTCTGAGAGGAGGGTTTAAGAGATGTGTAGTTAGTGAAAACTTAAAGGAGCCGAATCATGAAGTTTGGGGAAGCTATAGACAGCGTTCTGCTTAAGAATTACTTCAATCTAGACGGAAAAGCTACTAGAAGTGAATACTGGTGGTTTCTCCTTTTCTATTGCCTTTTCCATTTAGTTGTTGGGATAACACTTGGCATAGCGATGGCGCTGACTGGTTTAACAGAAACTGCCATGGAAACAGCCGCGAATTACTCTACAGTTGGACTGATAGCCTTGTTTTTTCTGCCTCTTTTAGGATTAAGTGTAAGAAGATTTGCCGATGCGGGCAGAGGGAAAAGGGAAGCTATAGTGGTTTTTGTTCTTGGATGCATTTCCTCACTAATAGCACCTATGGGAGATGAAGCAGGTGCGATTATACAAGTGCCTGAATTCTTCAGTATTCCAGCTTTGCTTGTCTTTGGTGTTACTTCTGTATACACCATTTACATTGCACTTAAAAAATCAGTTTAAATAATTCGCTACACACTACAAAAACACTAGCTTTAATGCGCGTGTCGTTCCCATAAAGCTAAAACCACCAGATTTTCATGCTAAAATCGCCGGTCTTTTGTAACTGGTGGGATTAATGGTGGGTAGAAATTTATACCAGAAGGTTTGGGGCGACCATGTAGTGCAGCAACTGGACACGGGTCAATATCAGTTGTTTATCGCATTACATCTCATTCATGAGGTTACCAGTCCCCAGGCTTTTGGCATGTTGGAAGATAAGAATCTCAAAGTTGCTTATCCCAAGCGGACTTTTGCGACTGTTGATCACATTATCCCAACAGACAGCCAGGTGCGCCCGCTCGCGGACGATATGGCTGAAAAAATGATTCAGGTATTGAGTGATTCTACGGAAGAGCAAGGCATTGAATTCTTCGCGCCAGCTTCCGGTGCCCAGGGGATCGTTCACGTGGTTGGCCCCGAACTGGGTTTGACTCAACCCGGGATGACTATTTGTTGTGGTGACTCGCATACTTCAACCCATGGTGCATTTGGTTGTATTTCTCTTGGAATAGGCACGAGTCAGGTCCGCGACGTGCTAGCCAGCCAAACTCTGGCCATGGATCCGTTAAAGGTGCGTCGAATTCACGTTGAAGGACAACTGCAGCCCGGCGTTACTGCCAAAGATATTATCTTGCATATTATCCGTACATTGGGTGTCAACGGAGGCGTTGGCTTTGCCTATGAATATGCGGGTTCAGTCATTGACAATATGTCGATGGAAGAACGCATGACTGTCTGCAATATGAGTATTGAAGGTGGCGCAAGATGTGGTTACGTGAACCCTGATGCGACGACCTATGAGTATTTGCGGGGCAGGGAAAGAGTTCCGAGTGGTGATCGATTCGATCAGGCGGTTGAAGGATGGCAGCAGTACGCAAGCGACGACGATGCGCAATATGATGATGAAGTTATTATCGACGGTAACGATATTAAGCCCACGGTAACCTGGGGTGTGACGCCCGGTCAGGCTATTTCTATCGAAGAAAATTTGCCGGATCCCGATCAGGTGGATGGGCTAGAGCGCAATCTGATTACCGATGCGTTGGATTATATGCAGCTGGCTGCTAACAAACCCATCAAAGGCACAAAGATTGATGTTGCTTTTATCGGTAGTTGCACCAATGGCCGGTTAAGCGATTTTCAGGCGGTGGCGTCAGTTATTAAAGGCCGTAAGGTTGCATCACACGTACGTGCGATTGCAGTACCGGGTTCTGAGAAAGTTGATAAGGAGGTTCGGGAGTTGGGCCTTCATAAAGTCTTTGAAGCGGCCGGATTTGAATGGCGCTTGCCCGGCTGTTCCATGTGTCTTGCCATGAATCCTGACAAATTGATTGGCGACGAAGTTTGCGCATCCAGTTCGAACCGAAATTTTATTGGGCGGCAGGGGTCGCCTACGGGCCGCACGATCCTCATGAGTCCGGTTATGGTTGCTGCAGCGGCGATCGAAGGGCAAGTCGCGGATGCCAGAGAAGTGTTTGACTTCAAAGGGGAACAAGCATGAGTGGAATACGAATTGACAAAATGAGTGGGCGTGGCGTTTACGTTGCAGGCAACGATATCGATACTGATCGAATTATTCCGGCACGCTATCTGACCTGTGTGACTTTTGACGAACTGGGACCGGCATTGTTTTACGATGTGCGTTTCAATGAAGACGGCAGTTCAAAGGGCCATATTCTGGATGACCCACAGCATGCCGGTGCAGAGGTCCTGATTTCTGACGATAATTTTGGCTGTGGCTCCAGTCGAGAGCATGCCCCTCAGGCGATTCTGCGTTTCGGCCTGAAGGCCGTTATCGCTGGTTCTTTTGCAGAAATATTTCACGGCAACTGCACGACCCTGGGTGTACCGTGTGTGGTAATGGCATCTGCGGAACGAAAAGAACTCGCCGAACTGGTCGGTGCTGATCCTACACTCGATATCATTATTGACCTTGAAGGGTTACAGGTCATATGTTCGAATAAAGTGTTTAAAATTAGTATGAAAAATAGTGTTCGCGAGGCGTTTCTTAATGCAACCTACGACCCATTGGATACCCTGTTGGCTGGACGCGATGCGATCGATGTTGTCGCCACCAGGCTAGGGTATAGCGCGATACCATGAAAACTATAGAGATCTACGATACGACCCTCAGGGATGGAACCCAGGGCGAAGGTGTAAACCTTAGTCTGCAGGATAAGTTGGATATCACGGTGGCCCTTGATGAACTCGGTGTGGATTTTGCCGAGGGCGGATGGCCAGGCTCCAACCCGAAGGATGAAGATTATTTCCTTAAGGTTAAGGATCTTACCTTGAAGCATCTGAAGATCAGCGCCTTTGGTTCAACCCATCGCGCTGCGATCGATGCTGCCGATGATGGAAACCTCAATAAATTAATCGAGGCCGATCCAGATATCACCTGTATTTTTGGTAAGTCATGGGATTTCCAGGTTGAAACCGCTCTTGGGACAACCCCAGATCGAAACCTCGAAATGATTCAGGGTTCTGTTGAGTATCTTGCGAAGCAGACCAGTAAACCAGTTTTCTTTGATGCCGAACATTTTTTCGATGGTTACAAAAGTGATTCTGGCTATGCCATCGCGACTGTGCAGGCTGCAGTTGATGGTGGTGCTCAGAGAGTCATCCTGTGCGATACCAATGGTGGCGTTATGCCCCATGAAGTTGCCGCGGCGATCCGAGAAGTTAATGCCGCGGTCACGGGAGTAAAGCTCGGTATTCACGTTCACAACGATGGTGGTCTGGCGGTAGCCAATACATTGCGAGCAATTGAAGAGGGCGCCATACAGGTTCAAGGCACTATCAACGGGCTGGGTGAGCGCTGTGGCAATGCCGACCTCACAACGATCCTGGGTAATCTTGAATTAAAACTGGGATACCAGTGTTTGCCCGCAGGTCAGATCAAGAACCTGACTAATTTGTCCCGCAAGGTGTGGGAATATGTTGGTATAACTGGCCCGCTGGGCCAACCCTTCGTTGGGCCTTCTGCCTTTGCTCATAAAGGGGGTGTGCATGTTAGTGCGGTACAGCGTAATCCTGAGACCTACGAACATGTTCGTCCTGAATCCGTAGGCAATGCCCGGAAAGTACTCATAAGTGAGCTCTCCGGCGGGTCGAACCTTCGTGCGAAACTTGCCAATCGATATCCGCAACTTGATAACGAGACTATTCGCGCCATTCTTGATGAAATTCAGGATAGAGAACACACGGGCTTTTCGTTTGAAAATGCCGACGGAAGTTTTGACATGATTGTGCGCAAACATGTGGGGCGCTACAAACCAGTCTTTAAGCCAATTTTTTATCGCATTTATTCCCCCAGTAATGAAGACCAGGCGGATAGTGAAGTGCTTATAGAAGCGACCGTAAAAGTTAAGGTGGCTGAAGAAGTCTTGCTGTGTGCCGCTGAAGGACATGGTCCAATTGATGCGTTGAATAAGGCATTGCAGAAAGCTTTGCTGGAAGCCTTTCCGGTTTTAGCGGATTTACACCTGACGGACTACTCTGTGAAAGTTATCAATAGCACCGAGGAAACAGCTGCTAAAGTTCGCGTGCATATTGAACACATCTTCGAGAGTGAAAAATTTGGCACCGTTGGTGTTAACGTCGATATCCTTGAAGCGAGTTGGAGTGCGCTCATCGAGGCATACCAGTACGCGTTGATGCAGCATGTAGATCCAGCGTAACCTCGTGACGGTCCTCGCAAGAGTCCCTCAAACGTTGAGTTGGCAAAACGACGTACTCACCATACTCGACCAACGTGCGCTGCCTCACCGTGAAGAGGAACTAGCCTTAACGACGGTGGAAGAAGTTCACGATGCGATCATTCACTTGGCGGTACGTGGCGCTCCGGCCATTGGTATTGCAGCTGCCTACGGTATGTTGCTGGGATTAAACAAAGTCTCTGCCAATGAATTACAAGATGTTCTGCAGGCTCGAGGACGCTATCTGGTGGCTGCACGGCCAACTGCGGTAAACCTTTCCTGGTCGATAAGCCGATTGCTTGGTGTTGCGCAGACCAGTGCTGATCACGAACTTATCCACAACCTGCATAAAGAAGCCAAATCGATCCATGAAGAGGATCGCGAAGCCTGCAGAAAAATAGGTGAGCACGGTAAACTACTACTCCGTGATGGCATTAATATTTTGACACACTGCAACGCGGGTTCTCTCGCTGTATCGGAATTGGGCACTGCACTTGCACCAATTTACTGTGCGAAAGAAAGCGATATCAATGTACATGTTTATGTTGATGAAACTCGTCCGTTGCTGCAGGGAGCTCGGTTGACTATCTATGAGCTGAACCGTGCTGATGTTCCCTGTACCTTGATAACAGACAATATGGCAGCGCATTTGATGTCTCTGGGTGACATAGACATCGTCATTGTGGGTGCTGATCGCGTGGCGGCCAATGGTGACGTCGCCAACAAAGTCGGTACACTCAACCTTGCGATACTGTGCCAGTATTTTTCCATACCGTTTTACGTGGCCTGTCCGACCTCAACCCTTGATGCAGGGACGGCCTGCGGCGCAGATATTGAGATTGAACATCGAGACCCTAAAGAGGTCACTCATCTGGCAGGCTTAAGAATTGCACCGGAGCACACCAAAGCGAGTAATCCTGCATTTGATGTCACACCCGCGGCGCTAATTAGCGGTATAGTGACTGAGCAGGGTATTATCGACCCTGGCGCTATAACGGCCTGACCAAAGATGGAAATTTAGTGGAAGCTGGTAGATGCTATTGTTCTAAGACTGGTATCCACAGAGAATGTAGGAAATAGTGATGAAGATTATTTATGTCGAAAAATAAGCCTATTATCGCAGCAGCCATCATTGTTGGGCTCCTGCTTCTTGGTTTTATCATTTACTCTGCCTTGCAAGAGGAAGAGGAAACCGTTGTTATCTCTGAGCCTGTTGTCATACCAGAGCCAGAGCCAGAACCTGAACCTGTACCAGAACCCACCCCCAAACCTGAACCCGAACCTGAACCCGTAGAGGTAGCGGAGGAACTAGAGCCGGTATTTGTGCTGCCGTTACTCAACGATAGTGATCAGCTGATAAGAGATGGCGTGGTTAGCCTGACCCGGCACGAGCATATTAATCGCTGGCTGTCCCCGAATGAACTGATTCGTAAAATCGTGGTGTTTACTGACAATATAGCCAACGGACGTCTAGTGCGTGAGCCGGTTAGAGTTCTTGCCCCCGAGGGCGCATTTCAAGTTCAGAAAATGACCGAGAAGGCCTTTATCATGGATGAGGCATCTTACGATCGGTACAACATTTTTACCCAAGTGATTACATCCATCGATGCGCAACGAGCAGGAGAGTTGTATTCGTTGCTAAGCCCGTTGTTTCAGGGGGCATTTGATGAGCTGGGTTATCCCGATCAGAAATTTAGTGATGTCTTGTTCCGAGCGATAGGCAGACTGTTGGAAACACCAGTAATTACAACACCAATCATGCTGACCCAACCTGTTGTCATGTACGAATTCGCAGATAGTAAACTTGAATCTTTGAATCCTGTGCAGAAACAGATGATCCGAATGGGGCCTAAGAATACTCGGGCGTTACAGGCGAAAATCGGCGAAATTGCGCTGGAGCTCCGCGCTATTCTAGAAAACTAAACCATCGAATTGCCGCTTCTTATTTTAGTGCGCCCCGTTAGGTAGGAGCTATGCAACTTAATACTGAAAAAATGTTGGCTGACGTTAGGGATGGTATTGGTTGGATAACCTTCAACAATCCGGAGCGACGTAATGCGATCTCTCTAGAGATGTGGGAAGGCCTCGGTACTATTCTCGAAGCTTTCCAGAATGACTCTGAAGTTCGCGTTGTTGTGATGAAGGGTGCTGGAGACAAGGCTTTCGTTTCCGGAGCAGACATATCTGAATTTGATTCGAAACGCGGCAATGCTGAGCAGAAAAAGCAGTACGGGCAAGCTTCTGCCAAGGCAAATCGATGGCTGACACGGATTGATAAACCACTGATAGCGATGATTCAGGGATACTGTATTGGTGGTGGCCTGGCGACGGCATTGGGGGCCGATATTCGTTTTGCGACGCCAGACTCTAAGTTTGGTATACCTGCAGCGAAATTGGGTTTGGGTTATGACTACGGTGGACTTTACACGCTTAGTAGCATTGTCGGTCCTTCGAGGGCGAAGGACATTATGTTCTCCGCGAGATTTATGGCAGCGGATGAAGCGCTTCAGATGGGGTTGATTAACTTTCTGGTTCCAGTGGAGGCGCTCGAGCAAAGCGTCATTGACTACGCGCTATTGATTGCTGGTAATGCGCCACTGACCGTTAAAGCCGCAAAGGCGGCCATCAATGAGGTGGTGAAGGATTCTCAAACCCGAGATCTGACCAGTGTGGAAGCGCTAGTGAATCAGTGTTTTGATAGTGAAGATTATCGGGAAGGGCGTCGTGCTTTTATGGAAAAACGACCACCAGACTTTAAGGGTCGATAAATATTACGCCATGAGTGAAGTGGCTAGCATTCTCTTAACGCGGTCGCCTGCGACCGTTTTAAGGGTTTGAGCAGATAGTCCATGACCGTCTTTTTCCCTGTCATGATGTCAACCGTCGCGATCATGCCTGGAATAATGGGCAACGGGTTTTCAACCGAACCTAGATGATTTTCGTTAGTCCGGACCCGTATCCTAAAATAGTTCTCTCCTGTTTCATCCGTAATTGCATCTGCGCTAATAAGCTCTAATACTGAATCCAGACCACCGTATATTGAAAAATCATAGGCAGTCAACTTGACGGTTGCTTTCTGACCCGGATGAATAAACGCTACGTCTGATGGGCGTATATTGGCTTCGATGAGTAATGTGTCGTTCGATGGCACAATCTCCATGATATTCATGCCAGGCTCAATAACTGCCCCAATGGTGCTGACTAGAGTCTGTTTGACGGTGCCATCGACCGGTGACTGTACATCCTGCTGATGAGTATTACCGGGCGGCAATGCAAGGCCACGGCAAAGCTCAGAATGCACTAGGTTATCTTTACCGACGTGGTGATGGCGTGCCGCGGGACTACATTAAAGCGGTTGAGTGGTATCAGTTAGCCTCTGACTAGGGCGTGATGCAGGCGACTAACAGGTTGGCGTGGCTTCTCGCGACTTGTCCCGTCGAGCGAGTTTGTAATAGTGCACTAGACTACAATTGGCCAAAAGTGCTGTAGATGATGAACGAACGCCGACTAACCTCGATTCCCTGGCTGCAGCCTATGCCAGAACAGGTGACTTTGAGACTGCGATTGTAACAATCAAAGAAATAACCCGGATGGGATCGCAACGTTATGCGTCCCGTCTGGATCTTTATCAGCAGGGTAAAACGTTCCAGTTGTAGCGGGTATTTGTTAGGTGCTGTCGCCCAGTGATGTATTCCATTCGGTGATTCGGTCAGCGTGACTCGCTAACAAATCATCGGCATCACCTGATATCAAGATACTGACTATCTGATCTCCCTGGCTGATGCTATCTACAATATCTTGATCGGCCTGGCTTTCCACTGCACCAAAAATGGTATGAGCGTCATCCAAATGGGGTGTTGGAACATGGGTAATAAAAAATTGGCTACCATTTGTCCCTGGTCCTGCATTCGCCATTGATAACTTTCCGGGTTGGTCATGACGTAGCGATGCAGCGAACTCATCTTCGAAACGATACCCGGGCCCGCCTGTGCCAGTACCCTCAGGGCAGCCACCCTGGATCATGAATTGTCCGATCACTCGGTGAAAATTAAGTCCATCGTAGTATTTTCTATTGGCGAGGTTTACAAAGTTAGCCACGGTTACCGGGGCCTGCTCTGGGTAAAATGATATGTTGATGGTGCCTTTGTTCGTTTCTATTGCTGCAGTAATACTCATGGTAAGCCTTAACGTTGTTTGATGTCTGTGTAATCTCTTGCATGTGGCCCAAGGTATAGTTGCCTGGGGCGACCAATCTTAAAGGGTTCTGACAGCATTTCATCCCAATGAGTGATCCATCCTGGCATACGTCCCAGTGTGAATATCACAGTAAACATACTGACCGGAATACCAATCGCTTTAAAGGTGATTCCAGAGTAGAAATCAACGTTCGGGTAGAGCTTACGCTCGATGAAATATTCCTGTTCACGGGCAATCTTTTCGAGCTGTTGTGCAACCTTTAATAAGGGGTCGTTAACTCCGAGTTCATCGAGTACTGCGTGACAGCTGTCTTGCATAACCGTTGCGCGAGGGTCGAAGTTTTTGTAAACACGATGGCCGAAACCCATGAGCCTGAAGGGGTCATTCTTGTCCTTGGCTTTTCCGACGTAGTTTTCGATCTCGGACTCGTCACCAATTTCGCTTAGCATGTCGAGTACGGCTTCGTTAGCTCCGCCGTGAGACGGGCCCCAGAGTGCTGCTATGC
>Ga0302127_10002408_pt1 | contig 11297 bp, 3 predicted proteins | sample CB4_SCM_MG_FD_204452 | JGI IMG/M metagenome (GOLD analysis project Ga0302127, IMG submission 204452) | Marine microbial communities from Western Arctic Ocean, Canada - CB4_SCM | ecosystem: Environmental > Aquatic > Marine > Oceanic | place: Canada: Western Arctic Ocean | collected 2017-09-24
GACGCAATGAGCACGGTGCTCATGCCGGCAAATGAGCCCAGCCGCGTCACCTACACCTACACAGAGAGCGGCGAGCAGGAGGAGGCAAACGCGTACGACCCGTCCGTCTGGATGGACATTCTCTCCGCCATGGTCGCGGCGCACGAGCCCGACTCGCGCGACGCGGCGGGGTCGCGCGACTGGGACCACACGAGCCCGCTCTTTTCTTCCCTCATGAAGATTGCAATCCGCGCGTGCGTTGGCAATCGCAACAAGACGCACCTCGTGTCCTACTTCTTGTCGTTGGACTGCGAAAAGGGCCGGGACGGCGTCTTCGGAACCCACGACTGGTACGACATTCCGCGTCTCGTGGCCGAGGTGGCCGAGCACCACGCCGAGGTCTTCCCGATGCTGATCAAGGCAATGATCGGCCAGACGACCGGCGCCGTGTTGCAGCGGAACCTCACGCTCTTTGGCACGGGCTTTTGCTCGTGCGTCCTCGCCGGCCTCAAGGAGCCGGCGCGGCTGATCGTGCAAGCGCTGTCCGACAATGGCCACGCGTTGCCTGGCACGGTCGTGAACACGAGAGGCCCCAGCAGCAGCAGCAAGACGGAGCCCACGCTCGAGTGCTGGATCTCCGAGCTCGGCAAGGGCGCCACAGCCGCGGAGCGCGCGCAGTTCGGCGGCAACCTCGCGAGCCTGATCAACAAGGAAACGGAGGCCGACTTCAAGGCGATCCTGTCCTGCTCGCCATGGTCGCAGCCCCAGCTCAACGGCGCGCTGGTCGAGGCCGTGCGTCTGCAGCGCGCCATTCCCGCGCAGGTGCTCATCACCCCGCCGTACAATGCCAAGCTGCCCGATGGCGCGCCGCGCAGCGCGTGGCTCGAGGCCATCGCCGAGTACGTCTACCGTCCGGCCGGCGCCGGCGCGGAGGCCGTCTGCGCCGGGCTGCGCAGCCAGGCCGTGGCGCTCGACAGCCTGGCCGTGCCGACCAACAACAACAACAAGCGCGATGCCGCCATGGCCGGCCTGCCGCCCGTGCCACCCGCCCCACAGCCGCCGCCGCCGCTGCGCCGCGTCCGCACCGCCTGAGCACGGCACGGCATCCATTGGTCGGACCAAGAACTTCTTGTCAGAGGAGTTAGTGTACCTTCAAGCAAGGTTTAGTACTACTTAAGTTGAATTGTCCCTTTGCTCATCTCTTCTTTTCTCTTCTTGACATGTGCTGCACTTTTCGTGCAAAGCTTCTAAAGTGGTACTAAAGGTTGCTTGAAGGTGCGACACCTGCACACCAAAAGTGCAGCACATGTCAAGAAGAGAAAAGAAGAGATGAGAAAGGAGCGAATTCATCTTAAGTAGTACTAAACCTTGCTTGAAGGTACACTAACTCCTCTGACAAGAAGTGGTGGCCCACCACTTCTCGTGGAGTTAGTGTACCTTCAAGTCTTCAGCACAGGTTGTGCTTGGCGAGCTCGGCCTCGTAGTGTTGCTCGGTGATGCGCTCAATCTCCTCGAGCATCGTGTCGTAGTGCGCATACCATCGGGCTTGCCCGCCCTCAAAGGTGGCCGTCGACTGGTACAGCTCCGTCAGAACCTCGTGTCCGAGCAGGACCGACCGCCGACCGCCGTCGATCAGGCTGGTCTGGTTGTTGTCGAGCCAGGTGGCCATGTTGGCGTCGTCAAAGATCATCTCTTCGCATCCCTCGCGCGACCCGGCATCCGCGCACGGAAACCCCATGAGCTCGGCCATCGTGTCGGCGGTAAAGGTCCGCCGCTTCTGGATGTACCATGCCTTGAAGTGCGGAAAGAACTCGTAGACCATGCAGCGTTTGGCGATGCATTGCTCCGACACCGCACCGATCATGCTCGACTCGCGCCCGCGGCAGGCATTGGATGCCGCCACCACCTTGGCAAACATGTCGTTGCCACCGAGCACGATGCCGAGGAACCAGTAGCCGCTCAGAATCTGCTCGTCCGTGAGCTCGGCGTGCGCGCGCGAGGAGGGCACAAAGATGAATGACTTCTTGCGATCGGCAATGTCCTCGGGCGCCGTCGCGCACTCGTAGATCCACTTGTCCGAGACCGTCGGGTCCTTGGGCGGGTGGGCGACGACGACATGGAAGATTGCCTTCCACATGCACCCGCCCGTCTTGCCCAGCCACGAGGCCGACTCGGAGATGGAGATGACGACCATCCGGTAGCCGCGCACGAGCACGGAGCCCGTGGGCGCGCAGTCCTCGAGGAGGCGCGCCACGTTCTGGCACGGCGTGTTCCACGTGCCCGTGCCAGGCTCCATGACGCGTGGGGAAGGGTCGTGTGGCATCCGCACCTTGGCTGCAATCTGCTTGGCCACGGTCTTGTACTGCTCCGCGGTCATGATGCTGTCGGCGCCCTTGGTCACGTAGTACTCGTCGCTCGGCGCAAAGTCGACCGTCTTGACTGGCTTGCGACGGGGCGCCTTGTTCTTCTTGTTGGCGACGGTGGACGCCACCGCCACCGGTCGGGAGGGCGGATTCATTTCAAATCTCAAATCTCGTTAGAACGTACGGTGCGACTTGCAGACTCGGTGACTCACACTCACTCGTCCATGGCCCACAAGACGCAAGTTCGCGCGGTGACTAGCGTGCCAGCCGCTGGCGAATGTGCACAGCCATGGCGTCAAAGAGCGTGGTCGTGCCGCCGTGCAGCTGCAGCGCCTCGAGCTTGGCGGTGCGGTCAATCTTGTCGTCAAACACCTCGCGCGTCGCAAACGCCTCGGGCCTGACATCGCCAGAGTCCTGGTAGGTGTACCAGCGCTGCTCCGCTCGCGTAATCGAACGGATGACCGCGGGCGGCGCCGCGTCCGACGGGGGCTCTGGGCCAGACGAAGAAGAAGGTCCCGGCTCGCCCGGTGTGGTGGCGGGAGGCGCGACGGCGACGGGCGCCGACGGAGCGAGTCCCTTTTTGGCGCGCGCCCTCTCTGCGCGGCTCGGTTGGCCCTTCTTGTCGCCGGCAGCTGCCAGGGCCTTTGCCTTGGCAGCCGCCGCCGCCTCCTTTGCCTCGCGTTCTATCTTGTCGCGCGGATCCTCGAAGACGAGCTCCCCCCGTTCGATGGCGGCGGCCCGAGCCTCCTGTTTTACCCTCCGCGCCTCGATGGCCAGGCGCATCGCGGCGCCAGGATTGTCCGCACCGCCGCTGGGGTCCTCGCCGCCGTTGTTGCTCGCTGCCGGAGGCGGCGGAGGCGGCGGAGGCGGCGGCGGAGGCGGCGGCGGCGCACCGGGAGCACCGCCCCCGGGCATGGGCGGCGGCGGCGGCGGCGGCGGCGGCGCACCGGGAGCACCGCCCCCGGGCATGGGCGGCGGCGGCGGCGGCGGCGGCGGCGGCGGCGGCGGCGGTGGTGGCGGTGGTGGTGGCGGCGCTGGAGTCGGATCGTCGTCGCCCTCCGCGTCCGATGCCGGCGGGGTAACGCCGGTCGGCTCGAGCTCCATGAGGACCATGTGCATGGCATGCAGACGCAACGGCCGTCCGAATGCAAGGTCGGCCCTGTCGTCCAGCCGCAGGCACGCCGTCAGCTGCTCAAACGAGGGCTCGCGCACGCGACGCAGAAAATGCCGGACGTGCACGCCCAGCTCGCAGCAGTAGCCAGCGGCGGTCTGGGCAGGAGCTTCTGCTCCCTCCTCAATCGGCGGTGCTGCCGCCGCCGCTGCTTCCGCCGCCGCCGCGGCATCGCGCGCCGCCTTTTCCGCCTTTTCCTTCTCCTTCTTCAGCCGCCGCTTCTCTGCGATCCGCTCCTGCTCCAGTCTTCGCTTCTCGACAGCCTCCGCTCGTTTTGCAACGAGCTCCGCGCTCGTCAGGTTCCAGTCGCTGCCCTCGTCGACGGCCTTGCGGATGGCCGCGAGGAAGATGCCGGCGCCGGCAGGGTTGGCACGGTAGGTATCGGCATCTGGGGCACGCTTCTGCTGCTCGTTCATGGCAGCACCGAGATGGAACCGCAACGCGCGCGTGATCTCCTGGCGCGACAGGCTCTGCCCAGGGATGATCGTGTACGGATCCTGGCCCAGCTCGACGATCCACTCGTACGGCGTCTGGGCCGCCAGTTCGTCGCGCTGCGCTTTCAACATGTCCAGCTCCTCGGCCGGCGCGCCCGCCGTTGAACGCTCGGCGAGCAGGCCATCGATCACCTCGATCTCGTTCTTCAGCCCCTCTGAAAACAAAGCGCCGGCATCCGCGCTCGCTCGAAGGCTGAGGTTGTCAATCTCGACGACGCTGCCCGTGCTGTAGCCTCCCCAACCGGACGAGACGAGCGACTTGTCGCGCAGCTCCTCGAGCGAGATGCCGAGCACCTGGAGCTCCTTGCGGTCGCGCAACGGCGCAAGCGCCGAGTAGGCTGGCGGCTTCTGCGTCTGCGTCTTGTCCCACAGCAGGGCCTCGCGATAGAGGGTGGCGTTTGGCGTGGCAATCTTCAGATACGCCACCCGCGGCTCCTCGATTGCAGCGTCGAGTGCCTTGACGCGGTCCTGGTCCACAGCGTACGGAAGATCTTCGTTTTGGAGCTCGATCGGCGGGATGGCCTTCCTCTGGTCCCTCAGTGTCTTCATCTCCGCATCGGAAGCCCTGGCGGCGTTGCGCTGCTGAATCAAGGCGTCCAGGTCAGCGATCTGCTTCCCCGACTTGGCATCGTACGCGGCACGGGCAGCCTCGTTGAACGCGACGGCCTCTTTGTTTTTGTACGGATGCTTCTGTTCTTCGTCCTCGTAGTCGGGAACGGGAAGGCCGTCGAGCTGCGTTTGCGCCTCCACCTTCACCTTCTGTTCCGCTGGCGTGGACGGATCGTCGATCAGATCTTGCAGTCGTCTGACCTCCTGCTTGTAGACGCGACGCGTCTGCTTGTTGGCCAGTCGAGCGTCGCTGTTTGCAATGTTGACTGTCTTGGCCACCCTTTCGTAGTCCTCGAGCTGGTTCGCCCTCGTCACGTTGGCCTTCCTCGCGTCCTGCACCTTCTGCATTGCGTCCATGTACGTTTTGAACGCCGTGTCGCGCTGCGCCTTCCACTCCGGGTGCGAATCTGGCTTCGTGAGCTGCGTCTCGGTCAGACCCATCAACCGTGCGTACGCCTTCAGGTCAATCGCAAAGTCCTGCCTCTCCCGTTCCGTCTGCTCCCGTTGCTTCTGGAGCGCAGCCTGCCGTTGCTGCTCGGCTTCGAGCTTTCGTGCTCGTTTGGCCTCGGCTGCCGCCACGCGCTTTTCCTGCGGCATGTCTACGTTCTCGCCCATGGGAATGGTCCCCATGAGCTCCGAGAGGCCGCCGGCCAACTTGAGGTACTCGGGACGCATGTCGAGAATGTCCATCATCTCTGCCAACGGCGTGTCAATCTCCCCCAGCTTGTCACCATCCTCCGGGTCTTCCATGCCCTCAAAGTCGTCGTTTGGCCCGAGCCACACGTAGATTCGCATGAACGCATTGTACACTGTCATGTACGCCAGTTCGGAAAGGCTCTCGCGCGCAAACGCAAACTCGTCGCCGCGTGCCGTCAGGACTGCCTGCGCTGCCTCCTTTTGGGTGTCGGTGGCGGCTGCGTCGTCGTTGAGATCCGCCTTGTTGGTGCGCGCCGTCCACAGGGCGTCGAGCGTCCTAAGAAACGTTCCGTAGGGGTCGTCGTCGGGGTCGCCGGCAACACCGGGTGGACAGGCTCCGCCGCTGCTGGTCAGCTGCTCGACACGCGCGCGCAGCTGGCGATTCTCCGCGAGGAGGCTGTTGTAGTCGGCGCTCTTGGACAGGTCGGGCACATCGGCCCCGGTGGGACTGCCGGGCGGAAAGTCGTTGACGTCGATGGAGAACAGCGCGACGAGGTCGGGATCGTTCGTCGCCAGCAACGCCGTCGTCGCCGCCTCCGTGTCGACCAGCCGCGCCAGTGCCTTCTCGCGCCAGCCCACCTGCTCGCACGCGTCGAACAGCATCAGCGCCTCGCAACACGCGGGAGGCAGGATGCCGACGTTGAGACGGTCCGCCTCGACTGTCAGCGTCTGCAGACTCGCGTGCTGCGAGTCGACCATCAGCGTGTCGCGAACAAAGCCGCCCGAGACGGGGCTGGCCGGCAGGATCATGACACCGAGCGCAGCAATCGACGCCACCATGCGAACGAGGGCGGGTGCCTCGGGGGCAACGAGCCACGGGCGCGCTCCGGGCGGGGCCTGGCACGTGACCCAGTTGGCGACGCTGCCGAGCAGCAACGGCAGGTGGGCGCCGAGCCGCGCCAGACACGCCACCAGAAGCACGGGTCTGTTGGGGTCGGCGTACAGCGAGCCGTCCGGCCGCCCCGACATTCCCGACTCTGCGCACTCGCGGGCGTGCTTGAGAAACAGGCGCAGTTGCGGCGTGCTGCTAAAGGCCAGCTTCATCGTGAGTGTCGAGACGCGTTGCACGAGCTCGTTCTTGCTCCCCAGCGACAGTGCCTCTGGTTGCCACACGTTGATCAAGCCGCTGGTGTTTTCGCGATCGCCGATGCCGCAGAGTGGCATTGGGTTGCGATTGCGATTCTGTTCGACAAACTCGACCACGCATTGCAGCTCCTCGCGTACGCGCGTGCCGTGCAGGCGACCCACGCGTTCGCTTACCACGGGGACAGGCACCTGCATCTTGTTGCTGCTGCTGCTACTACTGCGCAACATGGGTGCGTGTGCGTGTGTGTGGTTTCACTTGTGCACTTCAAATACCCGACGTTATCCGACGACACACACGCGTACGTACGCCACGAACAGACCCGTGCTTCTGGTGGCGTGTCTGGCGCGGCTCGGCGCCCACCTGCCGTTGCTGCTCGGCAGCGTCGCCAACTGGGTCACGCGCCAACCGTCAACCCACACTCGAGCAACGAAGACGAGCTCCCCCCGTTCGATGGCGGCGGCCCGAGCCTCCTGTTGTGTGATGTTCCGTTGTGTGATGTTCCGTTGTGTGATGTTCGCGCTCAGTCGGAGTCGTTGCCATCGAAAAAGTCCGGCTCGCCGCCCGGGCGCGCGCGCGAGGTCACCGGCGCCTCTTCCTCGTCGTCGTCGGTGTCGTCGTCGGCGGGTGCAGCGGGTGCGGCGGCCGGCGACTTGGACGGCGACTTGGACGGCGACTTGGACGGCGACTTGGACGGCGACTTGGACGGCGACTTGGACGGCGACGCGGCCGACGCCGGGCGCGCGGCGACGGCGTTGATGTCCTTGAGGTGCACGCGGTCGGGCGCGGTCGGCTTGCCACCGATGGGCTGCACGTCAAACTGGTCGTTGGAGAGCACCTTGAGCACGCGGCCGCGCGGAAAGGCCGTGCCCTTGGTGTAGCTGACAGTGTCGCCGACCACGGGCGGCACCTTCAGCTTCTTGGCCCACGGCTCGCCGGCCGGCGGCGCCGGCGCCGCGGTGCGCTTGCCACCGGCACCACCGGCGCCAGCCTTGGCCGGCGGCGGCGGCGGCGGCGGCGGCGCCGGCGCCGCCGGCGCCGCCGCCGCCTTGCCCTTGCCCTTGCCGGCGGGCGCAGCAACGGGGGCGGGCGACTTGGGCATGCCCTGCGACCTGCGGGCAAAGTTGCCGGGCGGCAACCCCTTGGCGACGTTGCTGGTGGGCGACGTCGGCTCCTTGGCCTCGCGCAGGGTCTTTGCAAGGGCATCCTTGCGGTCACCCTCGTTTGCGCGCCACGCCGCGTCAAACCTGGACTCGAAGTTCTTGAAGACCTCGGTGTGGTCGCCGCCGCACCGAGCGGTCACGACGGCCCAGAGCGTCTCGAGGCGCTGCGTGGCCTCGACCTTTTCTGCAATGTGCTTCTCGACGACCTTGGTCTTCTGCGCGTTGGCCTCACGCGCCTGGTGCAACTGCGCGACGAGTTGCGGCTCCTCGCGCGGCGCGGCGTCCTGCGACGCCGATGCCGTCGCCGTCATGTGGTCGCGCAGAGCGGCGACGGCGGCGTCGAGTTGCGCCGGCGTGAGCGCCTTTGAGGTCACGGACAATGCCGACGCCGACGCCGCCTTGGCCTCGAGCCGGGCGATCCACTTGCGCTGCTTGGCGAGCTCCGCCTCGGCCGTCTTCAGCTCGGAGATGAGGTGCTCCTTCTCCTCCTGCAGCTTGGCCGCGCCCGCCAGGAGCGCGGCACGATCGTCCCCGCCCTCGCCCTCGCCCTCGCCCTCGCCCTCGCCCTCGCCCTCGCCCTCGCCCTCGCCCTCGCCCTCGCCCTCGCCCTCGCCCTCGCCCTCGCCCTCGCCCTCGTCGTCCATCTTGTCGCCCTCGGCACCCTCCTCACCCTCCTCGCCCTCGTCGTCCATCTTGTCGCCCTCGGCACCCTCCTCACCCTCATCGTCGCCCTCGTCGTCGCCCTCGTCACCCTCCTCACCCTCCGCACCCTCATCGCCGCCCTCCTCACCCTCGTCGGCCGCCTCGGTCGTCTCCTGCTCCTCCTCCTCGTCCTCCTCCTCAGGCGGCGGCGCGGCACGACCCTTGCCCTTGGGGCTGGGCTTGGCAGCGGTGCTCGCGGGCGACGATGCCGACGACGAGCCCCCCTTCTCGACCGCCTTGCGGTCGCGGTGCGCAGCGAGGCTCTTGCGCTTGCCGACCTGGTAGTGCTCCTTGGCGTGGAACAGACGCCAGCCATCGTCGTTCCACTCCTTGCGATCGAGCGTCTTGACAAAGTAGGCCGTCCAGGCCTGCTTCGACTCCTTGGGCAGGCTCGACCACATGCCGCTCGTGGTCGACTTCCACCACGTGAGCTTGAAGCCCTCGGGGCACTCGCCCGCAGCAGGCGACTTGGCAATGGGCGAATTGGCCTGCTGCTTGGGCGAGGGCTTGGGCGACGGCTTGGGCTGCTGCTGCTGCTGCTTCTGCATGGTCTTGGGCATCGAGCGCTGCGACGAAAACGGGGGTTGTGTGTACGAGAGAGGGGGGGAGCAGATTCTGGTGGTTTCATGGCAACAAGCCGCAAGCCAACAGGTTTCGCTGCATGCTGCAGCGCCGCCGGGACCGAGCGCAGACCCCAACGGCCCCGGCAGGTGCGGTACCCCGCGGGTTGCCGAAAGTGCTCGCTTTTTTGGGCCCAATATATATATATTTTTGGGAATTCGCCCCAAAATTCTCACTTTTTGGGCCCAATATATATATATATATATTTTTGGGAATTCGCCCCAAAATTCTCACTTTTTGGGCCCAAGTTGGCAGCATTGCTGCACCGACGACGACGCTGAGCCAGCGCCGCGGCGCTGAGCCAGCGGCGCGGCACCACGTTTGCTGCGCAACACAACACAACCCAATAATTCATTCCATGGCACCGACAGAGAAGGGCCGCGCGCAATGTCGTCCTTTGGGTCGCTCGCGTTGCTGGGCATCGGGGCGGCGGTGGGGGTCGTGTTTGTGGTGCTCGGTGGCATGATGGCCAGCACCATCTACGAGGAGCAGGACCGCGTGCACGCGCTCAGCAATCCGAGCGCGCCGCCGCGGCCGCCAGCCGGACCGCCACCACCGGCGCCGCCACCGCACGCGCCGCCCACGCACTGCTGCGGCAGCAGACGTCGTGAGAAAAGTGTCGCGTGTGTGATGCACGTGCTGCGTTTGCAGCCAGTCGAGTGTAGCTTGCGGCTTGTATTCAATAGACGTACAGATTCCCTGCCCCGCTCTCCCGTGCATTCGTTCCGCGTCCCCTCCACAGCCATGTCCAATCCCGTTGCTGCTGCTGCTGTTGCTGCTGCTGCGTCGTCCTCGTCCTCCGCGTCGATGGCCATCGGCGCGCCGGTCCTCACGGCTGCGGGCGTCGATGCCCTCGACGCCGTCGTGACCGAGGCGGATCTGTTTGACAACCCGCTCGAGCCAGTGCCCGACGCGGACGCCTCGCTCGAGGCTGACACCGCCGCCGCCATTGCTGCGTCGCTCAAGGCCGACGATCCGACCATCGATGCCGCCACGGCGGCCGCCATTCAGCGAGCCATGTACGACAAGTCGCCGCCGCGTCCCGACGACGCGGCTTCGGAGCCCGTCCCGTCCTCGCAGCCACAGCGCCCGACCAAGCCCAAGTACGCCCTCTTCTCGTGCGCCAACTCGACCAACTGCTTCGAGCTCAACCGTGCGCCAATGACGCACTCCAGCCTCGTGCGTGCGTTTGCCAACTCCCCCGGCGAGATGCTGCCGTCCGATCACGCCCACTGCAACGGCCGCATGAAGGCGGCCACCTATTTCATGGCCATGCTCGGCGGCTCCACGACCCCGGCGCCCCACAAGTTTTCCGAGTGCGTCCACAACTGGCCGTCGCTGTTCTCCTCGCCCGAGGCGCTCGAGCGCCTGCGCTGGGACATGCTCGGCATCTGCATTGCCAACGACGATCCCATCGGACTTCAGTACATGTGGGGGGGCCTGCGCGCCGACTGCAAGGACCCCGACGGCCCCACGATGCCGGAGCGCGTGCGCAAGTCCCTGCTGGACGCCCAGACCGTGCGCGAGGCGACCATCATGCGCATGCTGCGCACGGTCATCTGCGCCTGTCGCAAGCCGCGCCTCGGCATGCTCCTTCTCCGTGGCCTGCACCGCGAGGCCGTCTTTTGCCAGCCCTTTAGCTTCACCGGGCGGCGTGATCTGAGCGCCATGGCCGTTGCCGTTGCCGACGCCGTCTTCGGCGCCGACAAGACGCGCAAGACTGGCTACGACGAGGACCATGCCACGTGGGTGGCCTCCTTTGTCGAAAAGGCGCCCAAGCCGACGGACGAGTTCCCCTGCGTGCCCGACAAGGCCAGCGACCTCGAGGCGTGGAAGCAGCTCATCTGCGCCATCCTGCAGATTGTCGGCGTGGACGCGATGCCGCACCGCGTCGTGGAGATGCTCCCGCGCGACCGCACGTACAGCGTGGGCATGCTCCATGTCGCCGTGCGTTGCGCCGAGCACGACACCTTTCTGCTCGACGAGCTTCTGGCGCGCAAGACGTGGGGCCCGGCGGCGCTGAGCGAGGCGTACAACGAGGCCCTCGACCCGTTCCAGGGCGTCCGCGGTCCCAATCTGCCCAAGCTGCTCAAGATGCTCTACGCCCAGCAGCTGGCCGAGTGGTGCGGCAACGCCACGCAGCGCGCCAAGGGCGTGGTCACCAGCATCGACGACCTGGCACGCCCGTGGACCACGGTCGTGTCGCGCGCGCGTGGCTACGCCGAGATCGACGTCGACGCAATGAGCACGGTGCTCATGCCGGCAAATGAGCCCAGCCGCGTCACCTACACCTACACCTACACAGAGAGCGGCGAGCAGGAGGAGGCAAACGCGTACGACCCGTCCGTCTGGATGGACATTCTCTCCGCCATGGTCGCGGCGCACGAGCCCGACTCGCGCGACGCGGCGGGGTCG
>Ga0302127_10002410_pt1 | contig 11291 bp, 10 predicted proteins | sample CB4_SCM_MG_FD_204452 | JGI IMG/M metagenome (GOLD analysis project Ga0302127, IMG submission 204452) | Marine microbial communities from Western Arctic Ocean, Canada - CB4_SCM | ecosystem: Environmental > Aquatic > Marine > Oceanic | place: Canada: Western Arctic Ocean | collected 2017-09-24
CCGCCTTTGTTACGTATTCAATCAGCAGCTGCCAAGCGCGGAGAACAATTTTTAACGTGCGACGATTACGTTTCGGTCGGCTCAGGCATAGGCTCACAAACATGGTCGGTCAAAGATTTGCCAGAAGCGGCCAGCATCGATTGGGATACTATCCTCCGTGTACCTACCGCAATGGTGACTGGTACTAATGGTAAAACCACAATCGTGCGTTTGTTGCGCTCGATGGTTATTGCCTCGGGTAAAGTCCCAGGGATGTCATCAACGGACAGCCTAATGGTTGGTAACGACATTCTTGATCGCGGTGATTGGTCTGGGCCCGGAGGTGCGCGCACCATTTTGCGCGACAATCGGGTTGACGTTGCGTTACTCGAAACCGCGCGTGGCGGAATATTACGCCGTGGTCTTGGTGTTCTTGAAAATGAAGCAGATGTCGCGTTAATCAACAATGTGGCCCCCGACCATCTCGGAGAGTGGGGGATTCAAGATGTTGACATGCTCGCCGACACTAAATTTGTGTTGCGTCACGCGGGTAAAACCATTGTGCTAAATGCAGATGACGAACATTGTGTTAGGCGGGCTAGTTTGGTCACGCGGCCCATAGTGTGGTTCAGCCTTGAAGCAGATAATAAGTTGCTCGCGCAACACATCGCGCAAGGCAACGAAGCCGTTCGCCTTGATTCAGATAATATCATACGTTGTTATAACGGTGAAAATATCGCATTCGAAATTAGCGCCAATGACATCCCGATGACTTTTGATGGGGCGGCCGTCCATAATGTTGCTAACTCTATGGCGGCAATCGCAGTGGCGCGTAAACTCAACATAGAAAATCAGTTCATTACCCACGCGCTAAACAACTTTAAATCTGATACCAAAGACAACCCCGGCCGTCTAAACATCTTTGAAATTAACGGGGCTAAAGTCATCGTTGACTTCGCGCACAATCCACACGGGCTAACCGCATTGTCTGAGATGGTGCAGAAAATGCCGGCCAAGCGCCGACTCATAAGCATCGGCCAAGCCGGTGATCGCCAGGAGTCCGATTTTCATGAAGTAGCGATGTGTGCAGTTAATTCGGGTGCTGATCGCATCATTATTAAAGAGCAGATCAAAGACTTGCGCGGACGAGAATTAGGCGAGGTCCCGGCGATAATGAAAAAATCTTTGCTCGGCGCCGGAATCAGTGAAGACCGCATCGAAGTACTTGGCTCAGAGATGGAAGCCACTGCCGCAGCATTGGACTGGGCGGAGCCAGGAGACGTCTTGCTTTTACTAACATTGTCTGAGCGCGACGACGTTTTAAACTACTTACACAGCATAGTTTAAGTGGTGCGCCCGAGAGGATTCGAACCCCCGACCTATGGTACCGGAAACCATTGCTCTATCCAGCTGAGCTACAGGCGCATTATTCTTGGCGATAGGATACCCTTGTTCCATAAAAAACTAAGTTATTTTTTTATTTCATGGAGCAAAACACGTTACTTTGGATATATCTAGCTCTAGCAGAGTAGACCATCATGAAAATCAAATCATCCCTAATAGCATCGTCCGCAACTATTGCGATCTTAATGATGTTGTTAAGCGATCAGCTGCCCCACGCAGAGCTAGTAGCTAACAATAGCGCTTTCCTTACTTTTTCCGACGTAGACGGCGACGGACTTGACGACGCTCTCGAAGCCCGATGGGGTTCTTCCGACGCAGTCGCAGACTCCGACGGCGATACGCTAAGCGACCTTGACGAAGTTTTGTTGGGTACCGACCCACTCGAGTTCGATGATTTAATCCGACTTGATCCGCCACAGGCGACAATGAAAATCGATTCTTATGTTTGCGATACCGATTTGGTTATTCAAATCATGACATTGCAGCAATTCAGTACAAACAACATACGTTTTTACTGGGCCGATGCGGTTACGTTCGCAGAGGTTCCGCGCACAACATTAATGCGCTTGCCCGCCGAGCGTCATAACTACACTTCAATCATCCCCGGTTACTCTACGCAAGTAATCAAAATAGTTTTGCCGCTCCATAAAGTAAAAGCGCTCGGCAATATGGCAATAGGTATTGAAGGCTACACCGATGGCATCCCTGTTGGCGACCAAATTCGCTTTGTTTCTATTGCAGACGAGTTAATGGAATGGCGCGACACAGGTGCTTTCTCAAGATACAACACTGCGTCTTCGGGCGGCGGCGGATTGTTCCCGGTCGACCCTTTGGGCGACATGCCCGGCGAAGCAATATCAAGTGAGGTTTGTGTGCAAACGCTACAGGAAGTAGCCTCATTGGGTAACGGCCAAAAGCTTTACCAGGTTTCTGACAGCTACTGCGATTACTTGCCAACAGCCGAATGCTTCATTGGCTGCGCCGCAGCGGTGGGCGACACTCTGGTGGGCATTGATATCGTTGGTCTACTTGCCAACTAAAGCTCTCAAACCCTTAAAATCCGGCTTATTAGTCGGATTTTTCTTTATTCTTGGTGGAAAAGTATCTATTTAATGGAACCAAAGCCAGTCCAGCTAGGTCTTAATGGAGGTAACACGTGACATCAGATCCAGATGCAGCCCTCGTTCAGAGGTGCCAAAGCTCAGAAGGGGCAGATTTTGATGAAGCGTACCGCCAACTTTTCGCTCTTTACCAAGACAGGGTTTACAACACGTGCTTTCGAGTCACCGGCAATGCAAATGATGCATTAGATGCGGCTCAAGAAACGATGGTAATCATCGCCCGCCGCATTGGTGCTTTTGCATTTCGCAGTAAGTTCTCTTCATGGGTTTACCGCATCGCAGTTAACTCTGCGATAGATGTTCGCCGCAAACGAATGGACGCGCCGCGCTCTGGCATAACCACAATTGTTGGTGCCGTTGATGGCGACCAAATGATGCAGCAGGCCGCCGACGAAACCGTCGACGCCGAACCGCATCAGCAACTTGTAGCTAGCGAAAACCAGCAACTGATTCAGTCGGCCTTAAGCGACATGAATCTCACGTTCGCAGCAATTTTAGTTTTACGTTACACCGAAGACCTCAGCTACGAGGAAATTTCTGAAGTACAAGGCTGCTCGCTGGGCACTGTAAAATCTCGTCTTAATAGAGCGCATCAATCTTTGCGTGAACTCTTAGAGTCACGCGGATATGACTCAACACTACTAACTTAACATGACCGACTCGCAACAATCCTCAGAACTGCCTCCGCAAGTAATTGCCGAGCTGCAGTCTATGGGTGATTTGCAAGCACCGCCAGAATTGTGGCAAGGTGTTCGTACGCAGTTGATCATCGATAAGCTAGAAACCCAACAAGCTCCAAGCGAGTTATGGGATGTCGTCCACGCACAACTTGCCGAAGAAGGCGTTACTGCGCGGCCTACTAAAATATTTAGTTTGCGGCCGGTATATGCCGCCGCCGCAGCTTTATTGATTGTGCTTGGGGTTGCCTTTCAATCCGACTGGGCGTCCTCTAATGCTGGCTCAGGCTTGCAACTGGCACCTGCCATAAGTACCGAGATTAGGGCTGAATTCCTCTCTCGCGTTGCTTTTGTCGAAGTGCAGCCACATGAGATGTTGCCCGCTTCACGTGCTCTGGCCGCATCGCTTGGCGGGACTATTAGCGAGGTGAATCGTTAAAATGCGTTGGCTCTTTCTAGTTATCGTTTCGCTGCTGTTTACGGCCTGTGAAGAAGTTAATAAAGCAGATGCTGGTAGCGTAACAGCTCAGAACGCAACAGCAGGTGGGGGTAATATCCCTGACAACGCAGCAGGCTTTTTGTCAGAACCACCGCAGTTCACATACCCGGAAGATTCAAACATCTGTCTTGAGCGCGAAGTCGAAGTGCCAAGCAATTCAGCGGCCGGCGGCTTCCATGTTTTTCATGAAGAGCTGCGTGCTGATGGGCAAGGTAGCTTCAACCTAGAAATCATCGAAACAAGGATGGCAGGCGACACCGTTTTCGGCGCGCCTTCAGGAGATGTTGCAATCACTTACCAAGATCAGCAACGTTACATGGTTAAATACCGTGATATCCATCTTGGCCGAGGCCTGTCTTTAAACTTTAACTGGACAGAAGATCCCGTGCTTCAGCAAATTGCCGGAGTCGACTGCGTGCACTACATCGTCGAGTCCGTTCACGGTCTGGGTGACGCCGAGTTTTGGATAGATGCTGGTAACGATATGTTGTTGGCCTACACAATGTTTGATAACGCCGGCGAGGTAACGCTGAAACTAACCACAACGATCATCGATAACACGCCGGTTCATGCTGGAGTTGAATGGTCGTCACCGCTGGTTGATGAAGAGGATTTCAAATCTGATGGCAGCAACACCATCCCGCTAGATATCGAAGTGTCGGAGCCACTTTACCTGCCACCAGGTTTCTACAAGAAGAGCGTACGCGTCCTTAACTCCTTCGGTATGCTCCCAGGAATGGGCAATTTACACGTTGCGCTCTTCTCCGATGGTATTCATCAGCTGTTTATCGCCCAACACTCAGATACGAGTGGGGTTAACAACGGTGGTATGTCACAGCCTCCAAACAGTATTACGTTGGCGAAATTCAGTGAAATCGGCGGCATCCGCATGGTTGAGGGCAATCCGCCGCTGAAACGGGTGTATGTGGTGGGTTCTATGTCTCGCGACGAGATACACACCGTATTTAGCTCATTATTTTAAAGAAAAAAGGCTAATGCTGGGCTGATTGTGCCCGCAGATGTGTGGACTCAAATAACACATCATGCTCACACTCACACTCACACTCACCACAATCCTTTTCATGGCTCCGCAAGAGCCTTCACTGGTTTCCGGATCTTACCGGGGCCCTGTAGATGAGGCGCAAATAGAAATGCTTAGCTACGGCAACGGCGCCACAAGTCCATTTGGGCGCACTCTCAGCACGCCTGATTCCGCCTGGGATCGCTGGGAATTCTGGTACGAAAACGAGCGCGACACCCTTGTTCGCGGCGCAGCGGATTTCCCTGCTACCGCGGTCAATGAATTTGGCGCCTACGGCTCAAGTGCTTTTAATCTGAAGCGCGACGAGTTTCTACTGCAGTCCATTCCATTGTTGCTCGAAGCGACTCTTTCTGATGATGCCGCAGTCCGCGAATCAGCTTTGCTCTCTTTAGGGCGCGTTGCATATCCAGCGACTACTTCATTCATTATCGAGGCACTTACTGATAAGGAGCAAAGTGTGCGTCAAGCGGCTTACGTCGCGCTCGGCTTAATGTCGACAGCCGAAGCTTCCGAAGTACTAATGGATACATTCAATAATTCACTGGACTACAATGCAAAATGTTTCGCTGCGGTTGGACTAGGTCTTAGCGGGCGCATTGATGCTGGAGATTGTTTGAATAATTTCTTTAAACAAATGTCAAAGAAGACTTCATGGCGCCAATCTAATGATTTGATTGTTGCCTCATTACTTGCCGCAAAGATCAACACCAGCGTTGACTACAGTAAAAATTTGCTAGAGATAGCAACCGCTATGGATAATCGGAAGTCTTCAGATGCACTGCAGGTTGCCGCCATCAACGCGCTTGCTGCCACCGGCGATATGAAAGCTATCGAAGTGTTGGTTAAGAACATTCAGTCACGCAGCGAAGTTGTTGCCGAGGCTTGCATCGCCGCTCTTGGCCGTTTCGGCAATAAAGTGGCTACGCCGGGACTCATTGAAATGTTCGAGAGTAGCAACAGCCCGCGCATTCAAGGCATGGTGCAGTTGGCTCTTGGGCAAATCGCCGACGACAAGGCTGCCGAATTCCTATTAGATAATCGCCCACGAGTTGCCGATGAACTTTATGTTCGCACCTCTTGGCTAATTGCTTGTGGCATCGCACAGTTGCCAGAAGCCTATGCACAAGTCGCCGATACAGCAATGTTTGGCAGCGACTTCAACAAGCATGATGATGCGGACGCATCGCGTAATAATGAGTATGAGTTACGTGGTGCGGCTGCACTTTCTTTAGGACTATTCGCTAAGCCAGCGGCTTGCGTAACACTAAGGAAATGCTTACAAGAAACCAATACCAGTCAAGAGCTAAGCTCTTATATCGCCACAGCGCTCGGCATGATTGGCACAGATAAGGCGGCGAGCGTGTTATTAGAAAACGCAGACCACTTCAACTACTCTGTTACATCACGTCGCGGGTTTGCAACCGCATTGGGGATGTGCACTGACGAGAAGGCCAACGCACAACTAGCAAAGATGTTGTTGCACGATGACGATGCAACAGTACGTTGGGTATCTGCACACGCGATGGCTGGAGCTCGTGATCAACAATCGCTAGAGCAACTGGTGTCTGCAATCAGCGAAGACATCCGCCAGCATAAAACTAGTGATCGCATCGCCCACTTGATATTGGGATTAGGTTACTTGGGCGACGCTCACCGCGGAGCAACCCTCGAGTCTTTCGCAGCTAATGTCGACCACCGCCAGCAAAACAAGATGCTGACTTGCTTGAAGAGCTACTAGCAAAAAAAGTCTAAATAAAGGGGCAATAGATATATTTTGGGAGTAATATTAATCAACGTTGCCCCTCAAGATGAACACCCCTCCTTCCCCTTACGATACCAGTAACCCTCAACAGCGCATAGCCATGCTCCAAAAACTAGAATCATTGGTGGCCGTTTTAGAAGCCACCCAGCGCAAGGTTGATTTGAGCCTTGAGTCGCCGTTTGCAAATCGTGAGAGGTTGCAAAAAGTGCGCTCGCAAGTGTGTAATACTTTGTCAGTGTGTCGCAATGCGCGGCGAGCCTTGGTTCAACCAACGGCAATCACTGACGAGGATATTGTCCAAGTCGATTTAGACGCTTTGCTCATGAAGCTAGGTAGCTTGTAAGTCTAAGAGCCCCAATCACGGGCATAACGATAGTCAAGATTAATAGTACGGCCAGTCACTTTGGCAATAAGTGGCGGTCGTCTTTTATATTGATTGCGTTGCACACGGGCGCTTATCAAATCAATAAACTCTGGGGCGAAGTTTAGAGCGACTAATGCGTCGCGATTTAAGCGCTGCTCAACCATGGCATGCAGTAGTGCGTCAATAGCATCGTAAGAGAATCCGAGTTCTTCTTCGTCCGTTTGCCCCTGCCATAAATCGGCGCTGGGCGGGCGGTCAATAATCGCTGACGGAACACCAAGGTGGCATGATAGCGCAACGACTTGTGACTTATACAAATCACCAATAGGATTAATCGCGGATGCCATGTCACCATGCTGAGTGCCATAGCCCAGAAGAAGCTCGGTTTTGTTTGATGTGCCAAATACCAACCCATTGACCGCTGCCGACTGATCGTAAAGCGCAGTCATGCGTAACCGTGAAAAAACATTTCCGCGTCTTAATCGCGCAGTTTCCATTTCGCCATTGGCTAATTCTGGATGTTGCTCGAAATAGGCATCGGCCAGAGGGGTGATGTCAATCACTGAAAACTCACAGCCAGCATTACTGGCACCCTGTTGTGCCAACTCTAACGACAGAGGGTCGCTTTCACGGTAAGGTAGGGCGATGGCCAATACATTTTCGGGGCCGAGTGCTCGCACCGCTAATTCTAATACTAGGGCGCTGTCAATTCCGCCGGACATTCCCAGCACTGCCTTTGTCATGCCGATACGCTGTGTCTCCGATTTAAGAAAACCAATAAGGACGCGCTCTGCAAGCTCAACATTACAAGTTGGCGGCTGCGGAATAGTGCTACTCATCGTCTATCAAGCCCGACAAATCCGGGTCGTTGGCAATAATAGCAAGCTGTCGCCTCACTAGGTTTGCATGAGCATTACGGCGTAGAGGCGTTTCGACACGCGCTCTCTTCAAGGCTGAAGAAGTAAGTTCGTAAACAACCAAGTCTTCTTCGGAGTGGTGTGCGGCGGCAACGACCTCGCCCGTTGGAGAATTAATTGCAGATTCGCCATCGAACAACACACCGTCTTCGTAGCCGACGCGATTACAGCGCACCACCCATGTTTGTAAAAACTTAGCTTGAGCAGCGCACAATTCGTGCCATGACTTTTGCGAAGCCAAATGGTCGCCATCTGTTTCAATTCCGCGGGATGGCGAGGCAACTGGAACAAGTAGGGCATCGGCGCCTTGCAAGAAATGTAGCCACGCAGAGGACAAATGCCAGGCGTCTTCGCAAATTAAGATACCGAAGCGACCATGCTTAGATTCAAAAGTTGTGAAATTGTTGCCCGCGGCGAAGTAGCGGCCCTCTTCGAAAATGCCATAGTCTGGTAAATGCACTTTACGATGCACGTGCTTAATCACACCATCTTCAGCGAAAACGAAACTGTTATAAAAACGGTGATCAGGGCTGTGCTCTACAAAGCCAAAGGCAATACTAATATCCTTGGAGCGGGCTACCAGTTCGCTAATCTGTGGGCTATCGAGGGCAAGCGCAACATCAGAAGTTAAATCGCGCAGTATGTAACCCGTGAGACTCAGCTCAGGGAACAACGCGAAATCGGCCTTTTGCTCAAGGCAGCGATCGAGCCACTGATGATGTGACTGAAGGTTATCGGCGACCACCCCAAGTTTAGGGTTGGTCTGACAAATTGCGAGACGACAATTCATGGTTGTAGGTGCGAAGAGCGCTTACAGGATGGGGTCGCGCTCGAGGATACCTATAAGAATATCATCGCTTGTGATTTGTTGGGCGTGAGCATGATAACCAAGCATAATTCTGTGGCGCAAACATGGCAGAACAGCATCGCGGATATCTTGCGGCGTCACATGTTGTCGCTGGCGCAATACAGCCAAAGCCTTTGCCGCTCTAATAATCGCTTGCCCGCCACGCGGCGAAGCCCCGAGCTGCACATCGTCGTGAGCATGAGTGCTGCTAATTAGCTTTGCGATTTGAGTATACAAATCGTCGGCCACCACCACTGCGGCAGTCATCTGCTGCAATTCAACCACCTGGACGGCCTCTAGATTCGGCGCGCTGGAGTCGTTGTTTTCTAAACGCAAAATATCAGTCAAACACTCGGTGCTTGGCTGCTCAAAATCGATGCGCATGAGGAAACGATCAAGCTGGGCTTCTGGCAGCGGGAAAGTGCCTTCAATTTCGATGGGGTTTTGGGTGGCGACAACGAAAAATGGCTGTGGCAATTTGTGTGTGGTGCGCGCTGCGGAAACTTCTCCTTCTTCGAGCGCTTGCAATAACGCAGCTTGTGATCGCGGAGTCGCACGGTTCAATTCGTCAAACATGCATAATTGGGCGAAGATCGGTCCGGGCTCAAACTCGAATTTTGAAGTTTGCTGGTTAAATATTTCGCTGCCCGTGATATCGCTAGGCATTAGATCGGGCGTACCCTGAATGCGCTGGAAATCTAAGTGCAGGCATTGAGCAAGTTCACGCAGTAAGCGAGTTTTCCCTAAACCGGGAGCGCCCTGAATAAGGCAATGACCGCCAGAAATAATGCTGGCCAAAAGCAGCTCGACGGATGGGTCCGCACCAAGATGAGTTTTGCACAAGTGATTGTGCAGGGCCGTTAAGTCGCTTGAGTGATTAGATGTCATGGGCGGTCAATTCGCAGATGTCTAATACATCGTACAAGCTATTTATAACTTTGACGCCTTCATGTAACCCACATTCAATATTTTTGTCACGGTCAACCAACAGCGCATGCATACCCGCAGTAAGAGCACCGCTAATATCACGCTCAAAGTCGGCGCCAACATGAATAGCGGATTCGGCAGCAACACCGCAACGGAACAACGCGCGATCGAAAATTGCGCGGTTAGGCTTTTCGGTACGCAGCTCGGCGCTAGGAATGATGAAATCTAACAACTTCTCGAGCTTTAAGCGCTTCGCCAAAACGGGCAAATCTTCTGACCAGTTAGCGATAATTCCGATTTGAATGCCGGCGCTCGACAACGCCTTTAATACCTCAACCACTTCCGGGTAAACCATGTAAGCCGCCGCTTTGGAGAAGTGCGACGCCACAGTTTTTGACGCCTTGCCAGCATCTTTAGGGCTAAGGTCAAGTGCGGTAAACACATTGGCGTTGTAGGTCATCCACCATGCTCGGCTGAACTTTACTTGCCCGTTAATCGAACCCTGCGTTGTGCTAAATGCACGTGATAATTCGGCTTCGACAAAGTCGATGATTAAATCGGTAGAGCCATACTCGGCAGCGGCGTCGAGATAGATTTGCGAGCGTTTTACCTTTTCGCAGAACAAGGTGAATTCGGCATCGAAGAAGACGGCTTTAAATTTATTGTCGTTCATAATTGGGGATAGTTAGATTGTAACGTTAGAATGAGTGAGAATGAAATACCAAGTTGCTAGATACCTGATATTTCCGCTAATTGTTAGTGGATGCGCAAACTTGTTAGGCGAGCGTAGCCCTGAGAGAGTTGTCACGCCCCAAGAATTTTCTGTGATTGACCAAAGCTGCCTGCCACTTTCGCTGCAATTTAGCTACGACGAATGTCGTGTGGCTCCGTCGGTCGGTTTCGCAGTACAGGAAATTGCCGGCGGCAGATTTACATCGGCGTGCATTAGTTTGCAGAAGTCGCGTAGCGTGGTCGACAATACGGCGTTGGCAGGCTTGCACATTTGGTGCTTATTGCAAGACCATAATTTATCTGCGGCGCAACAGCTATTGAATACGGCAATCGCCGAATTCGAAGTAGACCAGCACCTCGCTTATTCAGGTGCGGTTGTCCATGAGCAATCGGGGAACCATCAATTAGCGCACTCTCTATACAGTGATTTATTTGCAATCAATCACGAGGTAATAATCTTACAAGCGTGTGCGCGTACTGCGCTGGCGAGTTCACAAGCGGAGCGTTGTTTAGATTGTCTCGACAGGTTATTGCTGGTCACTGAGATTACTCCGAAACATCTTACTATGCGCGCAGCGGCCTTCGCGCAGCTGCATCGCTATTCAGAATCGATGGCGCTATTGGTCCATATGTTAGAAGATTGGCCGAACGATGGTGAGCTGCTACTACAAACAGCATTGGTTGCTTACGACTATGCCACCGCATCAAGCAGCCTCGAGTTGTATGTTGATGCTGCTATATTGCTACGCCGCATTACAGCATTGGATCCGCAAAATGCTGCAGTGTTCTTGCCTTTAGCAAGATGTTACGCAGCGAGTGGCGACTTTAACGAATCTGCGCTTGCCTTTATGCGTTGTCTCGAACTAGAGCCGAATAATGTATCGGCTAGTCATGAGTTAAGCGACCTGTATATGACCTATAATGACAAATCGCTGGCGCAGAAGATTTTGCGGCAGTTGTTGAATCAGCCAATAAGCTCTGTTGAGCGCCAACAGACTACTAATAAACTAAGCCAGCTAG
>Ga0302127_10002421_pt1 | contig 11273 bp, 10 predicted proteins | sample CB4_SCM_MG_FD_204452 | JGI IMG/M metagenome (GOLD analysis project Ga0302127, IMG submission 204452) | Marine microbial communities from Western Arctic Ocean, Canada - CB4_SCM | ecosystem: Environmental > Aquatic > Marine > Oceanic | place: Canada: Western Arctic Ocean | collected 2017-09-24
GAAGTTAGTGGGTCAATGAGGTCGCGATTTGGGGTGCAAGTTATGGTACCTATAGTCGAAGCTCCCACTGCGGATAATATGGTTGCTACACAATATAGGCAACAGGTTACTGATCCTACTGCTGCAAATGTCCTAGAAGAACAGCGGAGTAGAGAAGAGCAGTCGCAGGAAGAATTAGATGTGGATGATGGAGTGGGTGAATCTGATACGAATGCCAGAGAAGAAGTTGAGCGAATTCTAGCCACGGAAATAGCCGAAGGCCGCGTTGAGGTATCGGTCGAGGACGGCACGATAGTTATAGATTCCCTAGAGCCGAATGAATTAACGGAGAAGACTGGGGAAATTAACCAAGATACAATCTTGTTGCTATCAAAAATCACTACTATTCAATCTGAGATGGATGCTTTAGTGCGTGTCCAAGGGGCCCAATTTATTTCGTCCGGACAAAGTAATATCGATGAACCTGATTTTGGTAGCACATCTAGACAGGCCGAGGATCAGCTAGAACAAATTCGAGTAAACTTATCTAATGAAATAAGCTTAGGGCTAGCTGAAGTATTCCGAGATGGAGAGTCGATAATTATTAGGCTCACAGAGCAAGGTGGCTTTGAAAGTGGTTTGGCAAACTTACGAGCTGATTTCACTTCTTTGCTGAATACTGTCGGTGATTCTCTCACAGGAGCTTCTGGCCTGATTCAAATTGAAGGGCACACGGACAATGTCGGCATGAGTTTCGGTAACCGATACCGTAACAATTGGGATTTATCTTCAGCACGCGCGGCAAGTGTTGCTGATTATTTGCAAGGAAGAGGCAGTATAGCGCCAGGAAGTATGGTCATTAAGGGGTTTGCTGACACTAAACCAATCGCATCTAACGACTCAGCTACGGGGCGCTCACAGAATCGCAGAATTGAATTGGTAGTCCTGCCAAATTAAAATGCAGTCATTCTGGGCAAAGAGAAAGGCTAACGGCTAAGCATTCAGCGACAATTCTTTCCGCTTCGATTATTTCCTCATCTTCTAATTGGATGCTTGAGATGGTCGTAATATCAATTGACGACTCGGAACCATTACTCTCCGCAATTTTCCCCCATATATAAGCGCTATAGGGTATAGAGTCTCCGCCCTCTCCGGCCTGTAACATAAATGCATACATCATTTGCGCCGGGGTATAATTTTTTCGCGCTGAACTGAGCAATAATCTTTTAGCTTCCTCATAATCTAGTGTAGTTCCATCGCCTCTCTCATAGGCTAGGCCAAGCATGTATTCTGATTCTGCAAGTTCCTGATCTGCTGCTTTTTTGAACCACCTGAATGCTTCTATCAAATTTTTAGCGACGCCATAGCCATGGTGGTATAGCATTCCCATGTTATGTTGAGCTTGCGCGAGTTCGTTGTCTGCAGCCTGGCGGTACCAGTTCATTGCTATCAGATAATTTTGCGGGACGCCTAATCCTTCTTCGTACATGTAGCCGACATTATTCTGAGCCTCTGCATTTCCTGATTCAGCCATCGGTAACCAGGCTCTCAATGCAGTAGCATAGTGCCCCCTATCTTTAGACGCTAGACCAGATTCGAATCGATCTTGTTGAGCAAAAGTTATCGTGTGAAAGAAAATCGAATTTAATATTAGCCAAAAATATAAACTAGAGTTGCTATGCTTTATTATCAAAATTAAGCCCTCTCTATTTTCGAAATAGTATGTTGTACATCTATAACAGCCTGAAAAATGCTGCCTTCGGAAACGACAGCCTTTATATATTTTTTATCAGTCGATAAAATTGGAATGCTTTCCCCAATGAAACCTACAGTTTTTATCATCGCTGTCTGGAGTGAATCATTTTCATATAATGTTATCGGCTCGATACTTAAAAAATCTAAAATACTGTTACTCGATGCAGAAATTGCACCAAAAATATCTAGTTTTCCTATATATTTTCCTGATTCATCGACTACATAACTTTCTACCATACCGGATTCTTTCATTAAGTTATAGGCTTCAATGCCTGTTACTTTCAAGTTTAGTTTAACATAGCTTGATTCAATACAAGTTATAACTGACTGCTGACTTAGCGCTATTGATTCTCGCCCAAGCCTCATGTCGATCCCCCTATCAAGCAACTGTCTGTCGAAAAAAGATAGTCCAAATATGCGATTGGTAACAAGGCTAGAGATTATGATAGCAATCATGGCGGCCACAGCATAATCATAGGAGCCAGTGAGCTCCAGGACAATAAGGACACTGGTAATGGGGGCGCCAATTACTGATGCGCTTACAGCAGCCATTCCGGAAATTATGATAATTTGTTCAGCTCCGGCATAACCAAAAAATAATACACTAGTCGCAGCTAGGGAACCTATAGTAACCCCGATAAAAAGGGCCGGTGAAAAGACACCCCCGAAGAGCCCAAAGCCTATGCAGAGTGCGGTCATACAGATTTTTGCTATAAGTAAGAGGCCTACCTTGCCAAAAGAAATGTTTCCTGCGATCAGTTCATTAATTGCTGCAATTCCTAGCCCAAGAATTTCAGGAAAAATAACCCCAACTGAGCCACAGATCAGCGCAGCTAAAAATGGTAGTAAGGGCCTATAGCGGCCAGATCTAGCAGCAAAAGTACTTGTTACTCTTAGAGAGTACAGAAAAATTATTGCGATAAAGGCGAAGACCGGACCAAGCGCAATAACTATTGGAAGGATATCGTTAAGTGGAGGAGCAGCCTGGGAGAGGTCGAACATATTTTGCGTGGCACCAAAAAAATATTCGCCAAAGGCGCTGGCGCTAATAGATGCTATGAATATAGGGGCAATGGCGCGAAGAGAAAAATGCCTTAAGATCGCCTCGTGTGCAAAAATGACTCCGGCCAAGGGTGCGTTGAAACCGGCTGAAATTGCAGCGGCCACACCGCACCCGATAAAAATATCGGGACTCATTCGTAACTTAAAATAATTTTTTATGAATAGACCTATAGTTGACCCGAAATGTACGAGGGGTCCATATTGTCCGACTGAGCCGCCGCCGCTACTCACGATAAGTGCGGCTAAGGTAGATCCTAGTCCTTTCTTAGTGTCTGAAGATGCACCTTCGCTATGTGCGGCGTATATTGAATCTGCAGGGCCTTCCCAATTTTTAATATGTAGCCACTTCCTTAATAAGGTGATTAAGAGTGCGGCAAGTAGAAGCGAGGGGATACTTGATAAGGAATAAGTGTGACCGGCGAAATCAACCTCCATCCAGGATAGGGTGGTGCGGTATTCGGTCATGATGTCTACGGTCTGAACGAATGCATTGGCGGTGACCGCCATTAGTAGGCCTATAGCCACGCCGCAAATGACGATGCTAATTAATTCAATAATTATATTTCTAGTTGCCAGCATAAAAATTCTACAAGAAAAATCTTATTAGGCGTGATTAAGTTGGTTCTATTTTAATAATATTTTATAAATTAGGTATAGAATTGGCTCTCTATGTGAAATAGAGAGCCAATTCTAACCACCTACTTATAGGTAATCGTATATGTTGAGTAAATATTTACCTTAATATTTATCATCAAATATAATTCCTTTTAACGCCTCAAGATTATGTGCGGCTTTTAGTATGGCCTCACTAGGAATCTGCTTAATTATTTTACCAGAATCCTCCTCTAAGACGGTGATTAGCATACGATTCGTAATATCATCTACAGAGAATTTTAGATTCTTTGATCTAATTGTCATTTCTTCATTGAGAGAAGTTGATATCTCTTTTAGCCTTTCTCGAATCATTTCTAAATTTTTCGCAGCTTCAACACGACTTTGAGCAGTTTTAACGCGAAAATCAGATGTATCTTGCTCTTTTTGTACTTTATCTATATCTATACCAGATTGAAGTACTAAAGTGCCTCCTGACATTTTCTTATCACGCAAATCCTCTGGTGCTTTTGTAGTGGGTGTCGTGGGATGAATGTCCTCCATTTTAAGTCCCCTTTTTATTTAATGGAATGTGAAGTATAGCTTCTAATCATTTCAGCAAAGTGAGAACCGTACTTGCTCGGGCATTTGCTTGTGCAAGTATAGCTGTCGCTGCTTGTGAAACAACTTGTGATGATGCTAGGATTGCTGTTTCTACAGCATAGTCAGTATCACCAACCTGAGAAGCTCCAGCTTCCAATGCAACAGCCTTGCCAGCCTGGGCTTCTGCCGCAAACTCCAATGCGTTTACATAGCCACCTACTCTACTTACTGCCTCAGAAAAATTCGGTAGCATGTTAACAAGTTTGGCTCTTGTGGCTGTAGCATTTGCAGAAGTTGTTAAATTTTCCTGCTTTGTAGCTGGCACCGCGCCCGCGGCTGCTACAACAGTGATGTTCATAGCGGCAGTTGCTCCACCTCCACTGTTTTCTGAGCCAACGACCAGTGCCCCCGTAGCAATTTCGAGACCTGTAGTCGCGACAAAATTAGTAATTCTGAAATCATCCATTGTGACCGTGATAGCTGTAGCCTCGCCGGTAAAAACTGTAATGTCGGTACCTTGCATAACGTTCGCGGAATTGAACTGCGTGTCATTAGTCAATCGAACCAATTCTGTAAGAATCATACCGAATTCAGCATCGAGCGCATAACGATCCGAAGTTATCGTGGCTGCATTTGCGGCTAATGTTGATAACTCTTGCATCCTTACCATCATTGATTGCATTGTCATGGCGGTAGATTCTACGAGTTTCAATTGCGCTAATGCATTATTTATAGAATCGAGCCCGGTTCTAACTGTTGATCCTTCAGTTTTCAACCTATTATAAAGGCCTAGGGTACCTGGCGCATTATGGCCGACGCCAACTTGTTGACCAGAAGAAAGCTTGCCCATGGTTTGATCTAGGAGCCGTTCATTCCGGTTTAAGTTGTTAGCAGCAATATTTGCAGCAATGTTATAGTTAATTGTAGACATATGATATTATCCTAAATTACTAGTTGAGTAATGAGTTATCGCAGATAACTCGTCTTTCTGACCTCTGACCTCTGACCTCTGACCTCTGACCTCTGACCTCTGACCTCTGACCTCTAACAGAGTTAGCATTTGCATAACTAACTGCATTTCTTTAGTTCAGTATAATTTACGTCTCGTGAATAAATACATGTTTAGACCTCATTGAGCGTCACTGTAATAATTTCAGAATCATTTGTGGCGCTTGATTGGCTTGAGCTAGTATCGCAGTGGCCGCTTGCGTGAGTATTTGTGTGCGAGCAAGCTCGGTAGTCTCTTTTGCGTAATCAGCGTCTGCGATTTTACTATAAGACCGATTTAGCTCTGTTGCTACGGTCCTTGAATTGCTTGCAGAAAATTCGAGTCGATTTATATAGGCGCCATATACGGCAAGCTCCGCGACAGCACCTGCTATAGTAGTATCGAGTTTAGCCACCGCATTAACACTTGCCGCTTTTGATTGAATGTGGCTGTGCGACTTTCCTAAAGGATTAATAGGAGTCTTTAAATCTGGTAGCGCCCTTATGAAGCCCCATGCCCAATCAGTTCGGGCGTTATTGTCATCCGCCATAATTGCAGTAGCGCCCGTCACATTCTGATTCGCAACCTGATTGGTAGGATCCCAGCTCTTAAAAATCATTGTGGTAGAATTACCGCCTTCGCCCAAACGTACGGTGAATGAGTTAGTCCATGTATCCATTCTAGATGCGGCATTCCAGCGAGTATTTGCCGCTATACGAATCCATTCCTGTCCTAGGCTATTGAAGTGACTGTCGAGTGCCATGCGGTCACTTTGGTTAAACGGGTCTGATGCTGCACGTACTGCAAGTTCTTTCATTTTTATTAGTATGTCGACAACACTCTGGCCTGCATTTGAATAGACTTGGAGCATAGAAATAGCGTCATTTGCATTTCGCTCGCCCTGTTGTTCAGAGAGAGAGCTCGACTTAATTCTTGTCGCCATTGCTAAACCAGTCGGATCGTCCGCACCTGAATTAATACGCTTACCGGAAGACAGTCGTTGCATGGCGTTGTCCATATCCCTTGAGTTGCGGCGTAATACATTTTGGGCGATTAAGGCCGGAACATTAGTATTGACTGAGCTCACTTTTAGTACCTTTATATATGAATTTAAAGATTAGTATTAGATTAAAATCTTAAAATACATTCCTAGTTAAGTAGTCCATGTAATCTAGAAACATTAATGTTCTCCTGCACAGTACTTTTTCTACTTGGATTTATTTGTATTTCGTTCTTTAAAGATATTGCTATTTGATAAGCCCGTTCTAAATCTATCCTTTGACCCATATAATTACTCTTATTTAGTTGTTCGCTTTGGTTGGTTTCAGCAATATTATTCAGTCGTGTGAGATAGCTTTCCAGTCTGTCCCTTTCACGTTTTACCCCATCAATGGCCCTACTTATTTGTATGACGGCCTGATCCCTCATGGCCTTGGTATGTGTATGTAGGTATGAGTCCTTTCTCAATTTAGAGTACAGAGCTGCGTTTCCATATGCATGGGTGTCTGTGACAGGTAACTTATTGAGATCGGGTAGATTCGGCATTGTTAGCTCTAAACTCTCACCAGTACTGACAGCAGACATCGGATTAAATGATTTAAAGTTCATCTGGAGATCGCTTTTAGCATCTGCCCCAGTATTGACTATAAAATTACGAAGAGTTGTTTTTTGATTATTCTCTCCGTCACCCACCATAAAATTTGTTCCATTCCATGAAAAGTTGTTCGCTATATCTTTAATTGACTCTTGTATTTTTTTAATAGCTCGAAAAGTGGATCCTTTATTTTGCATTGCTAAGGTTTTTATATCGCCGAGCTTACTTTCAATAATTGTAGCAGCGGCGTCTATTGATTGGACTAAACCGATTGCGCTATTAGTATTATGATTGGATATCGCGAGATCTCGTAAGCCGCTGCTTGTGGTGTCAGTATTTATATAATTTACAGAATTTAGATTATTTTCTAATATTTTATTATCAGCACTCAATTTATTTTTTGATTCAATTGAGCGCTGATAATTAAATTCTGATGAGTTATAACCCGACGCTAAACTTGTATTTGTTTGTATTAGGTTCATAGAAAATCCTTTATATTTGTCTAATTCTCATATCTAAATAATTAAAATAATAATATTAGTACCATTTCCTGACATTAGTTCTTCTAAGCCAATATTTCTGTTCTTTCTTGTCTAGGTATTAGCAATCTATATGGTCTGTCTTTTTTTTCATGCATAATCAGTATCTTCAATCTAGCTACGAGATCGGTCATTGTTACTTGTACTAGACGAGAAGAGATCTGTATTGATTTGTAGTCAATTTATAAAATCACCCATGTACATTAGTTTCCTGTTTTTTCTTGTTATCATTTCGTCTATTTTCTTGTCCCATATATTTCTAGCGCCTACAGTGAGAGTATTGTCTATGACTTTGTCTGCACTTGAATAAATCCTCAGGATATAGATCGTGTCAGTTACGTTGCGTAAACCTTGACGTATCGAACGTGAACTACCACCCATTTTTTATCATCGCAATACCAGTTGTATCGTCTATAGTTTTTTCAGTTAGGAACCTATTTTATAGTTTCATTGACTCCTTTTGAGTTGCGTCGAGATGTGTTCTGCGCAATCAAGTCTGTGATATTTTTGTTAGTAAAATTAATTTATATTTATTTTAACCATGTTGTTAGACATTAATAAAATTAGAATTTTTATTTCAGTAGATCAAGTAGTGAATGCTTATCTGTGTTTGCATGGGTGAGCATTGCTGTAGATACTCGCATTAATATTTGACTTTTAGAAAGCTGGACTACTTTTTGAGCGTAATCGGTATCTTCTATTTGACTCTTATAACTCCGAGCTTTTTGAAGGGAACCTAGGTTCCTTTCGGACATGTGCTGCAGTCGTGAAGTATAAGCTCCAAGTCTTGCTCTCTCCGCTGCTACCCCCGCAATAGCTCGGTTCATTTGTATAAGTGATTCTGTAGCCGCGGACATCTCGTCTGTATGCCAGCCGCCCTCCCGAGCGTTGGTCGTGCTGTACATAGCTGAGTCTCCATACGCGTGAGTGTCTGTTCCCGCTGATGCATTGAGGACGGGCATGCCAGGCGCAGCTGGATCGCCATAAAATGCTAGGTTTAGACCCTCAGCAGAATGTGGGTGAAATGATTTAAAGGTCATCTGAAGAGTGTCTCCAGCTGTATTACCACCAGTAGTGTTTACGTTAAAAACAAGAGCCGTTGTGGTTCGGTCGTTCTCTCCACCACCCACCATAAAATTTACTCCATTAAACGAGTGGTTCGTTGCTAACTCCTGTATATTTTCTTGTGCCCACTGGATATAATCGCAAATAATTCCGTTATCGGCGATGTATGAGGTGTTGAGCGTGCTAGATACGGACATTGTTTTTTGTACCATATCTAAAAGTTGGTTCTCAATAAGTGCGGCTGTCGCATCTATCGATTGAATCATAGCGATAGCTTGATTAAGATTTTGAGCACCCATCGCCATGGACCGTACGTTGCTGGCGGCTTTGCCGGCCTGTACAAAACTTGACGAATTTAAATTATTTACTGATATTGTTTTGCCAGTAGCCAATTGAGTCATAGCTTGAGTTGACTGTTCATTATGAATTTTATACGAGTTATAACTCGTGCTAGCGTTCATATTTGTTCTTAGAGTATTCATAGAAAAATTTCTCTTTAAGGCCTAGGCCAAGATTTAAAAAATTATTGCAACAAAGCTAATATTGTTTGCGGACTTGCATTAGCCTGGGCCAACATTGCAGTGGCTGCTTGAGCAATTATTTGTGTACGGGCAAGCTCGGTGGACTCTAACGCGTAGTCTGCATCTTCGACCTGGCTCCGAGATTTTTCGAGAGATGTCGCTACGGCTGTTAAATTGTCAGCAGAAATCTGAAGCCTGTTTACATACGCCCCGTTATTAGCGAGTTCTCTGGTCATTCCAGTAACAGCGGAATCTAGTTTCGCTACTGCCGAAGTAGAAGCCTGCCGTGACTGGATGTGATCAAATGATCGAGCATTAGCAATCACTGGGGCTGCATTTATGTGATTTTGATTTCGTACGAAATTGAAGGCTTGTACAACAGAAGCGTTTGTATCGTCCGCTGCCGCCGCGGTTGCACCTGTAACGTTCTGGTTGGCGGTATTGTGCGTTGGGTTCCAGTTCCTCAGTGTTAGCATAACTGTTGAATTGGTCGGGTTCGCTTGAGTAGCACCATCACCAATACGAACAGTGAAAGTATTGTCAAATGAATTCATTCCGGCTTGGCCGTTCCATCTTGTGTTCTGGGCTATACGTAACCACTCAGCACCTAGCTGGTTGTATTCTTGATCAAGTGCATCCCAATCAGATTGTTGTAGTGTGGTTGTCGAACCTTGTACGGCTATCTCTTTCATTCTAATCACTAAATTCAGAATAGTTTGCCCCGCAGTTGAATAAGTTTGAAGCATCGAAATTGCGTCGTTTGCATTACGCACGCCCATGCGTTGAGCGCGAGAAGTTGCTTCTAATCTTGCAGCAACCGCGATGCCAGCCGGATCGTCTTCACCTGAGTTAATGCGCTTTCCTGTAGAAAGACGCTCCATCGCTGTCGCCATATTTCTGTTATTAATATTTAGCGCATTATTTGCGATTGCGGCAGGTATGTTTGAATTGATTCTCATGATTAGTACCCCTTGTTTTATAGATAAAAGTGATTAATAAAAATTATATGTGTTGGTAAAAACTACTAATACGTTTATAGATTAATTGATTTAATTTAGTAAATATTATTTTGTATAAACAATAAACAGAAAATAAACCAAATCTATCTGCAATATTTATAAGCGTTAAATTTATATTAATAATAACTCCGTTTTATAACAACCAGTTGATATATAATATAGATGCATTGAGACAGTATTAGCATCTCTTTAAGATGGCACTAGCCTATATATTTAATTTATAAAAACATAAACCTATTTCCCATCAGCTTAGTAGTTAAATCTAATAATAATTCGTTATTTATACGTATTTTAAATAATGTCCTTGTTGGTAATAATTAATTTTATATTATATTTAGAGACCAGCTGATCAATATAAGAGGCTGATATAAAAACACATTTAATGTCTACTCAATTTCGAATCCTATTGATTCTAAAGCCCTAAGTACTGAGAGTTTAAGTTGATTATGAGCTTTAATTTATATATACAATTTAAAAATAAAACATTATTAGATCTTTTCGAATTAGGCATTATTTTATTTGTAGCAACCCTTCTAACTGTAAATAATAAAAATAAAAATCGCCGAAAGTTGCTAAGGCTTATCCGCAGATTAGCTAAGGGCCTAGCGCCATTAACACTGCTTATCCGCAATCGGTCAGTTTTGTTTAATTCACTTAAACCAAGCGACATATCTTTATTATTCGCATAAAGAATATAATTTATTCTAGTAGCGTTTAAATTAATATTTATCTTATATATAAACTTTTTATATATATCGAACGATTGATATATAATTAACATAAATTATTCCTATTTAAAGGCTAAGTTTTTAGGCATTTTTAACTCGGTTATGTGTCTTCAGTTATAGCTAACTCTCTATAGAAGAGTTTTGCTTTATTCCGACATATCTTGTGGGCATCACTAAGGCTCCACTACATTCGGTATATTATAAATACATCTTTGCATCTAAATCATTAGTGCCCTCTGGCTAGTCAGGCGATAAGAAAAAAATTCTCGAGGCCTAGACCTAAATAACTGGGCGATCCAATGCAATCTATGAGCATTTATTAAATTTAGTTTAATGTTTACGAGGCGCGCCAATCCATTATTCTTAGAATTAATTTCTAAGCAAGCGCTGAAAGGTTTCGTATTTATTTCATGTTCTTTAGGCGTGCGGAGATGGCGATAAACGCTATTTATAAAATATTTTGTCTTTGAGAGATAGTGCCGGTAGAAAACAGGAATAAAATCGTCATCAAAGGACTCTGAAATTATTTCCGAGTTGAGTCCCATACACTTGCCTGGGGTCACTAGGGTGCGGTATTCAAGGCGCAAGACGCGAGGAGTAAAATGATTTGATAACCGGGACTCAGAGAGTTCCCGACAAGCGAAAATAGATTGTAACTCCGCTTGAGCCAGAAGGGCCCACGGAAACCTATTGCTCGAAGAGCGTGATCTTTTATTGAGGGATTCTTGTATGACACAAAAATCACCTGCATTTAGTGCGTAATTATCAAATGACATCAGAGCATTCCTATGACGGAAATGAGTTAGAGTTACGAGCTTCTGACCTCTGA
>Ga0302127_10002422_pt1 | contig 11273 bp, 11 predicted proteins | sample CB4_SCM_MG_FD_204452 | JGI IMG/M metagenome (GOLD analysis project Ga0302127, IMG submission 204452) | Marine microbial communities from Western Arctic Ocean, Canada - CB4_SCM | ecosystem: Environmental > Aquatic > Marine > Oceanic | place: Canada: Western Arctic Ocean | collected 2017-09-24
CAAATAGGACCAAGAAAACGGTGCTCATGGCGGTTTTTCTCGTGTGCTAGGCGAACGCATCGTGCAGGCGCGGATGCTATGTCGTGGCGTCATAGCACGCATGACCCCGCGACATAAAGGGGCTGACTTCTCACGTATACCGCGCACCGTTGGCCCAATAGAATGGTGATCTTGCGCTAGCTTTTGCGGCGCGCCGGCGCAGAAGATCCCGCCCGGCAGAAAGGGCTCCTTCAAAACGAATGACGTGGCACCCGGCGCTCATTATTGCGTTCCTGACGGGCCTGATTGCTTCTGGCCATATCTCGACCAACATCTACGCGCCGTCGTTGCCGTCGATGGTCGAGTTTTTCGGAACCGATGCTGCCAGCGTGCAGATGACAATCAGCATCTATATGGCATCGTTTGCCGTTGGTCAGCTGATCTATGGACCGCTGTCGGACCGGTTCGGGCGGCGTCCGGTGCTATTGATCGGCCTCACTATTTTTGTTCTGACGACGGCAATGATCATCGTTGCGCCGAGCATTGTCCGTTCGGTTGATCTCGTCATTGTGGGACGCGGGTTGCAGGCTCTGGGGGCGTGTTCGGGCCCAGTCGTGGCCCGCGCCATTATGCGTGACCTCTACTCACGTGAAGAAACTGCAAAGGTGATGGCCTATATCGCGCTCGCGATGGGATTGGCGCCGGCATTTGCGCCGGTCCTGGGCGGCTATCTAGAGGAGTGGTTCGACTGGCGCGCTTCCTTTGGAGTCGTCTTGGCGTTTGCCGTCTTGGTTTTTTTGATGGCACTCAAGATGCCGGAAACGAACAAGCATCGCGCGGTGAACGCTTCCGAACGCCCGATCACTTTGATCACCAATTACGGTATGTTGTTGAGGTCTGGTGCCTATTGGGGTTTTGTCAGCGTTGGTTCGATGGTTTTCGGCGGGATGTTTGCTTTCGTAGTTGGTGTACCGTTTGTCGTCATTGAGGTTTTGGGATACTCGCCGTCAACCTACGGGTGGTTTTCGGTTTCGGGAATTGCCGGCTATATGGCCGGCTCTTGGGTCGCCAGCAGGATTACCGATCGGATAGGCGTCGACCGCATGGTCCCAATCGGCGTATCGATCGTGGGCGTCGGCGGTGCGCTATTCCTCGTGCTGGGGCTCTGGGGCTCTCTAAGTATCTACAGTCTCTTCGGGCCATTGATGCTCATGGCGTTCGGGATGGCCATTCTGTTTCCCAGCACCTTGGCCGGATCCGTCAGCGTCTTCCCGCGTGTCGCGGGCGCAGCGTCGGCGCTCTACGGCTTCATCCAAATGCTGACAGCTGCGGTGACGATCACAATCGTTGGGCTGCTGAGTGACGGCACCCATATGCCGATGGTTTGGGTCGTGTCGGTGACCATGATCGGGGCCTTTGTGGTGGCGATGCTTGGTGGGCCCGGCCGCAGCAAAAAGCAGCCCATCGCCACACCTGGCGAATAGCAGGCATCGCCGATGCAGGAGCGCCTGCCGCTGCTGATCTTCTTGATGGTCTGCTTGATGACCGTCGCTTACAGCACGATCGGCATCTACACACCGGCGATGCCTGCCATTGCGGCCCACTTCGGTGCCACAGCGGGCGAAGTGCAACTCACCTTCAGTGCCTACCTGATTGCGTTCTCGTTCGGGCAATTGATATACGGACCGTTTTCAGATCGCCATGGGAGAAGACCGGCGATTTTCGTTGGGCTTGCCATCTATGTTCTTGGGAGCGCGCTTTCTGCGCTCTCGGTGTCAATCGAGATGTTGATTGTGGCGCGCGCCGTTCAGGCCTTAGGCGGATGCGCAGGTCCTGTCCTTGCGCGCGCCATCATGCGCGATCTGTTCGATCGCGATGAAGGCGCGCGAATGATGGCTTTCGTCGCCATGGTGATGGGCGTCGCTCCGGCCTTCGCGCCTGTATTCGGCGGCTACTTGCAAGTGGCTTTTGGTTGGGAGTCGATCTTCTGGGCGCTGACCGGGGTCGGCGCGTTGGTCCTGATCTTCTTCATTTTTCTATTGAGGGAAACCCACGTAGGCCGCAGTCGCGCCGCGGGCGGCGGCGTGCTCGCAATGTTGTTGGTGTACCCGCAGCTTATGAAATCTCGGTTGTTCATCGGCTACACCCTGAATGCAGGCTTCGCGATGGCGACCATCTTTGTCTACGTTGCTACTGCGCCGTTCGTGTTGATCGAACTACTGGATATTCCACCCGATCTCTACGGCTGGTACACGCTGATCCCGACTTTTTTCAACCTTGCTGGTGCGTTTGTCGCGTCCCGCTATACCGTTCGAATGGGTGGTGCGAGGATGATGCTGTACGGATCGATTGTCATTTTCGTTGGTGCCATGACAATGGTGGCGTTTGCTCTGGTCGGCTATTTGAGCGTCTTCACGGTAGTCGGGCCGATGTCGATCGTTGCATTCGGACTAGCGAACGTCTTTCCGAGCGCCGCGCAGGGTTCGGTGAGCGTTGCCCCTCGTCAGGCCGGTGCAGCGTCGTCATTGAACGGTTTTTTCACGATGTTGATCGCTTCGGTGGCGGTCGTGATTGTCGGCATTCTTCCTCCCGGTAGCCAAATGCCGATGGCGACGGTCGTTGGGGCCATGGGCGTGCTGACGCTCGTGTCATTGCTTCTCACGCGTGGCGAGAACAGCGCCGAGTCGGATTAGGGTATCTGCGATGGACTTAAGCGGAAATCGGCATGAGCGCGCGAACTGCATCCGGCGTAAGGCCTCGCCGGCGCAGTTCGTTTAACGACGTCGCCTGGGTGCGTTTCGCGAGACGGCGGCCGTCGGCGTCCTGAATCAAGGGATGGTGGGCGTAGCGCGGCGTCTCATAGTTCAACAGCTGCTGCAGCAAGCGATGGATATGAGTTGCCTCAAATAAGTCGTCGCCCCGTGTCACGCAGGTGATGCCCTGGGTGTGGTCATCAACCGTAACCGCGAGATGGTAGCTGGTGGGTGTTTCCTTGCGAGCCAAGATGACGTCACCGAACTTCGAGGGATCGGCGCGAATAAGTCCCCGCGTTGCATCCTGAAACGCTAGTTCGGACCCGGCTTGTTTGAGCGCTTTGGCTATATTGAGGCGGAGCGCAAATGATTCGCCACGGATCTTCCGGAATGCCGCCTCGGCTGGCGTGATGCCGAGACACATGCCGGGGTAAATTGGGCCATCGGGTCCATGGGGCGCGCTTGGGCTTTCGGCGATTTCAGCCTTGATTTCAGCGCGTGTGCAAAAGCACGGGTAGAGCAGCCCTGCCTCATCTAGCTGATTCAAGGCTGCCGTGTAATCTGCAAAGTGCTCGGACTGTCGACGAACCGGCATGGGCCAGGTGAGGCCAAGCCAGGTGAGATTATCCGAGATGGCGGATTCGAACTCTGGCCGACATCGCCCTCGATCGATGTCTTCGATTCTAAGCAACATTGTGCCGCCCAACTGCGCCGCCGTCTGTGATGCAAACATCGCAGAAAAGGCATGTCCGAGGTGGAGGTAGCCGGTCGGGCTGGGGGCGAATCGTGTGCGTTCCTGTCGAGCCATTGGGTGTAGTATGCCTGCAGCTCAGGGAAATTGGCGAACGCGACGGATTGGCCCGCTCGTGGTCGTGTTGAGGCCAGAATGTTATGTGCTGTGCTGCAATTTAAGACAACGCAAATTGTTTTTGGGCCCAGAGTGTTGGGATGAGCACCGGTAACGGTACGAAACGTCGCACCTACTCGATTACGGTCATGCTCGCATTGGCCATCGGTGGTTTGGTGTTTGTCGGCGTTGCTAGCGTGCTTGGGCTTGGGTTGAGATCCGCGCAGCAGAATACATTTTCGCTGTTGCAGGGGCGTTCAAGTGACGCGGTTTCGAATCTGATATCGCGCGTGGGACAGGAGCTGGCGCCGCCAGTCGAGCAAGTTCGATTCCTGCACGATCTCATTGCATTCGGTGATCTCGACCATAGAGATCAAACACGCATGACGGATTTACTGTCGGGGGCATTGGCCGGCGCACCCCAGGTGTTCGGCGTCACGTTTCTCTACGCTGACATGAAGCGGTTGACGGTGACCCGACAGGACGGTGCCCCGGTTGTCAGGATGGGCAATTTTTCCTCCAACCCGCTGGTTATTCGGGCCACGCAAGAATATGCAGAGAAGTCTGGTGTATTTTGGGGCGAGCTGCTTCCCGCGCGTGATGCGACCAATTCGACGCTTATCAATTTGCGTATGCCAGTCCGGCGTGACGGTGAATATCTGGGCCTGTTAGTCGCTGTCGTCTCAATATCGCGCCTATCGCGTTTTGTGCAGACGCTTGCAATGGAGAATGGCAGCGAGGCCTTCATTCTTTTTGGGACTCAGCATGTTCTGGCGCATCCGTCTCTGACGGAGGGGTTCATGCGCGATTTACGTGGTGGCACACCCAGTACCGATCAGCTTCTGCCGCGGATTGACGATGTCAAAGATCCGGTTCTCGCGGCTATCTGGGGTGGAGGCGCCGGGCCTAAGGACGTTGTGCCCCTGGGAGGGTCACGCCGCATCACATCAGCGGCAGGCGGCCATGCACAAATCGTGGGTGGCGAGCAATATGTCTATCTCTATCGCGTAGTCGATACGCTGGGCGAAACGCCGTGGTACATAGGACTTTACCTGCCAGCCTCCACTTTCGCTACCGAGATTCGGCGGTTGGTCACCGCGGCGGCAGCCGGCTTGATCGTCTTGGTGTTATCGCTGATCGCCGCGGTGTTTCTTGGGCGGCGAATTGCGCGCCCGATCAAGCGTATTGCAGCTGCGGCCAACACAATCTCTGATTTGCGCCTCGATGCATTGGCCGACCTGCAGCCGTCGCGCATTCGCGAGCTGGACGATCAGGCCCGTGCCTTCAATAGCATGGTGAACGGGTTGCGATGGTTCCAGAACTACGTGCCGAGGCGGCTCGTCAAACAGCTCCTGGACCAGCATCGCGAGGCTGGCGGGGTGCGTTCGGTCAATCGTGACATCACTGTAGTCTTCACTGACATCGTTGGTTTTACGACACTTTCCGAGTCCCTAGATGCTGAGAAAGTAGCAGCTCTTCTAAACGAACACTTCGGCGATATCAGCGCTGCCGTGGAAGAGGAAGAGGGTACAATCGACAAGTTCATCGGCGACTCGGTCATGGCATTTTGGGGTGCGCCACAAGAGCAGCCGGACCATGCGCGACGCGCGGCCCGAGCAGTCATCGCTATGGCCGAACGCATCCGGGCTCGCAACGTTACGCGCGAGGCAGCAGGGGTGCCACCAATTCATGTGCGCATCGGGGTGCATTCAGGGGAGGCTGTTGTAGGCAACATCGGTTCACCTGGACGCGTGAATTACACGATCGTCGGCGATTCAGTGAACATCGGCGCTCGCCTCGAGCAATTGTGCAAGATCGTTTCGCCCGGCGCAGACGTTGCGGCGTTGATCAGCGGTGCGACGGCCGCCGAGCTGGATAGTTCGTTTTTGTACACCTCTGTTGGCGATCACACGTTGCGTGGACGTGGCATTAAGACCGAGGCCTTCCGCCTAATCTGATCGTCATGCGGCGGTGACAGAGGTGCGGCGACTTGACAACACAAGGGCCACACGATGTGGTTGCGCGCTGGATTACGTTGAAATCCGTGCACTTGGGGAACTTCGTGACGCCATCGCTCGAGACATGCCAATCCCTCGTCCTTAACGCCGACTACCGGCCGTTGAGCTATTTCCCGTTGTCCTTGTGGCCTTGGCAGAATTCGATCAAAGCGGTCTTTATGGACCGAGTGGACATCGTCTCGGTATACCAGCGTGAGGTGCACTCGCCAACGATCAGCTTTCAATTGCCAAGCGTTGTCGCGCTCAAGAACTATGTAACGCCAGCGCGGCATCCGGCATTCACCCGGTTCAATGTTTTTTTGCGCGACCATTTCAGCTGCCAGTACTGCGGGTCAGCAAACGAACTGACGTTCGATCATTTGATCCCGCGCTCCCGCGGTGGCCGGACCACCTGGGGCAACGTGGTGACGGCGTGTTCGCCATGCAATCTCGCCAAGGGCGGGAGCCTCGAGGATGAATGTGGTATGCACCCGCGTTTGCGTCCGCGGCGACCGACGGTGAATGATCTACAGAAGAACGGCCGTGCGTTTCCGCCGAACCATCTGCACGAAAGTTGGCATGATTTTCTGTATTGGGACTCGGAGCTCGAACCTTAAGGTCGCGGTGTTAGACTCGCTCGCTCAGCCAGATTGCCAGCCTAGTCCCGGATTTTATTGCGTGTCTCATTGGCTCGAAAAGTGGCGTGCGTTCCGCTCCGGCCTCAAGGGCCGTATCGCGATGTTCGATTTCGTCTTCGCGGGCTGCGACGATCAAGTCGCGTAGTTCTTTTTCGTCTTCACCGAGGTACTGGGCCTGCTTTGCGTAGTGTTCGTCGATCGCTTCCTCGACGGCAACGGTGCAGGCCATCGCAGCGCGTTCACCCATCAAAGCGGTACCCGCGCCTAGGGCGAAGCCGGCGAGGTGCCATAGTGGCTGCAGGGCGGTTGGCCGAACCCGCCGTGCGTTAACCATGGCGTCGAAGTCTCTCAAGTGGGCTGCCTCTTGTTCGGCCATCTGGCGAATGGCTTCGCCCGCCGGCGATTTGCCCAACACGGCAAGTTGCCCTTCGTAAATCCGCTTTGCGCCGTATTCACCGGCTTGATCAACTCTAATGATCCGTTCGACCATTTCGGACACGCTCGGGTCACCGGGCAGGCGCGCCTCGCCGGTTGTTTTGTTGGCCTTCGAAATTTGATCGTTCATCCCGTTAGATTAGCCGGTGGCGTGCTGGCGCGCCACGATGCGTGCGAATAATGCCGTTACGATGGTAAGGCCCAGCGACAACGCGATGTTGAATCCTGCCAGCGAGATCCCGAATAGGGTCCAAGCAGGTCGGTCACAGCGTACGATGGGCTGGTCGAGCAGGCGTGTTCGCAGTTCATCGAGCGACAGCCCGGTCGCGCGCAGCCCGCCGCCGCATGCTTTGGTGCCTTCCCACCATTGTTGTTCAATCCCGACGTGGTAGGTCGCAAGAACGGTGCCGCCGAAAAAGGCGAGCGCAATGACAATAAGAAGTGCAACGATCGTGGGACCCGCCTTCGCGTCGCGGCTTAAACTTAGCGCCAACACCGCCAAGCCAATTGCGAAGTAGTAAGGCCAGCGCTGTGCAAAACACAGTGCACAGGGATAAAGACCGAAGCCATATTGGAAAACCAAAGCGCCGACGAGCACGACCGCGCTTGCGGCAATGACGAAAAGTGCGGCGCGTGCTGGGTTGATCTGCGACATCGACTAGATCAGCTTGAGAACCGCGAACCCGCCCACCAAAAAAACTACGAAGGCGACGGTTACCCACTGGAGGTTCTTTTCGATGAAGGCGCGGATGGGTTCACCGATCCACCACAGGAGCGCCGCTACAGCAAAGAAGCGAATCCCACGCGAAACGACGGAGCCCGCGACAAAGGTTGCGAGTGGCAACCCGGTCACACCAGATGCAATCGTAAATACTTTGTATGGCAACGGCGTGATGCCGGCGATGAACACGATCAACAAGCCGTAATCGTTGTACCAACCCTGAAATGTCTCAAACTGATGGCTGTAACCGTAGAAATCGACCACCCGTCGGCCGATTGAGTTCCACAGAAAAAATCCGATGGCATAGCCCACGATGCCGCCAACCACCGACGAGATCGTGCAGACCGTGGCGATCAGCCAAGCGCGGGCGCGGTTAGCGACAATCATCGGGATCAGCATGACGTCGGGTGGGATTGGAAAGAACGAGCTTTCCGCGAACGAGATTACGGCGAGCGCCGGCACCGCGTGGCGGTGGCCGGCCAATCCCATGACCCAATCGTAAAGACGCCTAAGCACGGACGCGGTTTAGCAGGCGCGCGAGTAGGGGGCAATGGGGACAAAGTTGACCCGGGACCGCGCGCGGCTATCATGCGCGCCTCAAATGCGGGTGTGGCGGAATTGGTAGACGCGTCAGACTCAAAATCTGATTCCCGTAAGGGAGTGGGGGTTCGATTCCCTCCACCCGCACCATTCAAATTTTAGCTGGAGTACAATCATGGCGGACCTCAATGCCGCGCAATTGCTTGCGGCGGTGACCGAGCACTATTTCGGCAATGTCGATCTCAAGCGGCTTGAACCCGCACTCGATTGCTTCGCGACGGACGCCACCCTGACAATCCAGACCGATCAATTGACACATAATGGTCGCGACCAGGACATCAAACGGATGTTCACGGATTTTTTAGGCGGGTTTAAAACTATTTGGCACGGTGACTTCAACCCGGTCGTCGATGTTGCCAACCAATCGGTCGCCGTGCAGTTCAATGCCCTGCGTGTGCGGGACGACGATGGCGTCGAGCGCGCGGCCAACTGCAACGTCTTTCGCTTCAAAAATGGCAAGTTCCAGGCTGTCACGATCTATATGAGTGACGAAAACCCGTTGCGGTAGCCTCTCTAGGCGGGTGGTTGTGCGGCTCTGCTACGACCAAGGGTGCGGTGGGCCAGAACATAGGCGCCGACGGAGCTGGCCGTGACGGTGGGTTGGTCAGTCATTGCGACTGTCGCGATTGTACTGGTAGTCCGTGCTCTAGTCGGATTGTGGGTTGACCCGGAATAAGAAACTGAAGGTCTGGACCTGACGGCGCACGGCGGAGGCAGTTACAATCTCTATATGGTATCTGATGATAAACTCGCTGCCGCGCTGGCCGCCGAACCCGGAAAACGTCTAGAGGGTCGTGTTGCGATTGTGACTGGTGCGGCGTCGGGCATCGGTGCCGCTACCGTTGCGCTATTCTTGCGTGAGGGGGCGAATGTTGTCGCCACCGACGTGCGCGCCATTGACGACGACCCGCTAAGAAGCGCTGGAGGGCGGGCTATCGCAGTCCGTCACGACGTTGCCAGCGAGCGCGAATGGCGCAACGTCCTGATCCGCACGGGGGAGGACCACGACCGTCTCGATATCCTGGTGAATTGTGCCGGGATCAATACGCCAGGTGGCGGTGTTCCTGAGAACCAAGACATTGAGAACCTGCGCATGGAGGATTTCCGAGCCGTTCATGCGGTCAATGTCGAGGGCACACTGCTCGGCTGCAAACAGGTGATTCCGATCATGGCAGGGTCTGGCGGCGGGACGATCGTCAATGTCTCGTCGACCGCAGGTTGGGTTGGCGTACCGGACGCAGTTTCTTACGGCGCAAGCAAGGCGGCGATCTGGCAGATCACAAAGTCTATCGCCCTTCATTGCGCGAAAGCAGGCCACAACATCAGGTGTAACTCAGTCCATCCCGGCGGCATCCACACGCCGATGTTTGTGCCGTTGACAGGCGACAGTCGGACGGATGGACCCGAGGCCCCGCACGTGCCGATGCGACGCTACGGCGAGCCCAGTGAAGTCGCGGCGGCGATTCTATTTTTAGCGGGCGATGACTCGACATACATTACTGGGTCCTCCCTCCCGGTCGATGGCGGTTTGGCGGTAACTTGATGGCACGCTTGGATGGCAAAGTCGCGATCATCACTGGCGCCGCGTCGGGTATCGGCAGCGCTGCGGCCTGTTTGTTCGCTGCTGAAGGCGCAACCGTCGTTGGGACAGATGTTCAATTCGTTGACGCCGATGCCTGGCGCGCCGATTGCGGCGACGGGGCGCTATTCTTGCATCACGATGTGACGGACGAAGGGCGATGGCAGGACGTCATCGTCAGCGCCCAAGAGCATGCCGGTCGCATCGATATTTTGCTGAACTGTGCCGGCATCAATGGCGTTAGCGGAGATGAGGCGCCATCTCAAGCGCCCGATGTCATCGGTCTTGATATTTGGCGTCAGGTGAATCGGGTCAACACTGAGGGCACGCTGCTGGGCTGCCGCTCGGTGATCCCGATCATGCGTGAGGGTGGAGGCGGGGCGATAGTCAATATTTCATCTATAGCCGCGCAAAAGGGCTGGCCGATTCGAACCGCCTACGGTGCGAGCAAAGCGGCGGTGCTCCAATACACCCGCTCAGTGGCGCGGTTTTGCGCCGACTCCGGTTGGAATATTCGATGTAACGCGGTGTTGCCCGGTCCGATCGATACGCCAATGATCAATCCACCTGGTGGGAAGCCGCTGACGGGCGGCGACGGTCAAGCCGGGGCAGATCACGTGCCGATCAAACGCTACGGCGACCCAATGGAGGTTGCCAGTCCCATGCTCTTCTTAGCGAGCGACGAGGCAAGCTACATTACTGGTGCTGGCCTCAATGTTGACGGCGGGATTGCCGCGCTGACGGCAGACTGAGATGCCTACCCGAGTCCTAGGGCTCGAGGTATCGTCATTGTAATTGCCGGCACGAACACGATCAGCAGCAAGACGACCAATTCGGCGAACAGGAACGGGATGATCGCCAAAGAGACCCGCTCCAAAGAGACCTTCGCTATAGGCCCGGTAATGAATAACAGGAGGCCGAGCGGCGGCGTGATGAGGCCGAGCAAGAGGCTGATCATAAGAAACAGGCCGTACTGGATCTCCGTCATACCCAACCCTGTCTCGGCTATTGCAACCGGCATGAGCAATGGCCCGAGGATAATCATGTTCGCCAGTGCGTCCATGAACGTGCCCATGAGTAGGAAAAACCCAATGAGGATCAGCGCCATGATTACGCGATTGTCGGACACCGCGATAAGGAGTTCGAGAATTTCTTGTGGGATGCGGAAATAGGTAAGGATGCGGCTGAACACGATGGCGGTAGAAACGATCACCAGCGCTGACGCTGTGACTTTTGCGGTTCCAGTCATTGCGTCAATCAGTTTCCGCATGTTGAGCGTGCGGTAGTAGAACGTACCGATGATCAGGGTGTAGAGGACGGCAATTGCACCAGCCTCGGTGGGGGTGAATATGCCGCCTAGGATGCCACCCAGGATGATGACGGGGATAAGTAATGCCGGTGCCGCTTTCGCGCTGCCCCTTGCGATCGGGACGATGCCCTGAAAAGCATGAACATCGCCGTAACCGCGCCGGGCGCTAATGACACCTGCGGTAATCATCAACGCGAGGCCGATCAAGATGCCGGGAATGATGCCGCCCGCGAAAAGGCCGCCGATCGATATTTGTAGCTGGCCGCCAATGATGATGGCCACGGTGCTTGGCGGGATGATGGCGCCGATCACGGCGCTTGCCGCCGTAACAGCCGCAGAGAACGCAGGCGGGTAGCGTTCACGGATCATTGCTGGAATGAGAATAGGGCCAAGTGATGCTGCGTCGGCAAGCACT
>Ga0302127_10002425_pt1 | contig 11270 bp, 10 predicted proteins | sample CB4_SCM_MG_FD_204452 | JGI IMG/M metagenome (GOLD analysis project Ga0302127, IMG submission 204452) | Marine microbial communities from Western Arctic Ocean, Canada - CB4_SCM | ecosystem: Environmental > Aquatic > Marine > Oceanic | place: Canada: Western Arctic Ocean | collected 2017-09-24
TAATGCCTTCATAAATTGAGTGTGGAGTAGGAACATAGCAATACCTCATATATAAAGCTAACGAAGCTCTATCGATGTCATTAGTAAACGAAGAGTGTCTTTTTAAAGCCTTGAGTTCAGAACCAAACAAGAATGTTCGTTTTGACCCGGATCCTTGCCAGCCATAATACAGCGGCTTTTCTCCAATCCTATCTCTGACTAAACTCAGTTCCTCGCACTCCTTGTCCCATACAGCAATTGCAAACATCCCTTTGACACGCGTAATTGTCTCTTTAATTCCCCAAACATCAAAAGCCGCCAAAAGTGTTTCTGTATCAGAATGACCGCGCCATTTCGGTTGAAGCCGAGCATCGGTTAAATCATGCCTTATCTCAGAACTATTATATATTTCCCCATTGTAGGTTATAACGTATCTGTCCGAACCCGAACTCATGGGCTGATGCCCTGCGGCCGACAAATCCACTATAGCCAGCCTTCTATGAGCAAGACCAATTTTGGCAGATGCATCTAGCCAAATTCCACTACTATCCGGGCCACGCGTCAAAAGCTGGTCAGTCATATCCAATAAAGTTGACTCATTTAAAGTGGTATTTGTGCAATCACCACCGAGAAAACCGGTTATTCCACACATTTAGGACTATTTCCTATAACCAACTGCAACCCAATAAGGATTATTTTCAGAGAAGATGATACCCTCCAGTCCTGCTTCCTCCATCATAAGCTTAATGTCACTTTTAGTGAATCTCTGTTCAAGCCGAGTCCCGAACCGATCTAAAGCATCCGTTCTCATCGTGTAGAAACTGAGATTGCGGTAGCTACTCAGCGGCAATGTATCCACTAAAGATTCAGACGCCCCAAACTTCTCAATAATTTTCGCCGAGCGCGCAAGTGGCCAGTATATTGTGATTGCTATTATTTGGCTTACTAAATATCGCAAGACATGTGGAAGCTTACTAACAAAAAATCTAACAAAATCACTCATTTTCCAAAGAAAGCGGAACCAAAAAGATCTATTATCAAGAGCATAATACAAATATAGCAGAAACGGGGCGCCCGGCTTGAGCATCTCAACACATGCTTTAATCCCCTTTGCAGTGTCGGGTATGTGATGTAAAACCCCCAAACACACTCCAAAATCTTGACTGCTGGGCGGGAGCGGCTCTTCATCGACCCCTGCACTATGAAAAATACAATTGGGAACATCCTTGAGATTCTTCTTCGCGACCTCAAGAGCCGAGCTGGGATCGATACAGTTTAGCGTCCCTACACGCTGCGCCAAGATTTTCGACCAACGACCACTGCCACAACCCATATCAAAACCAACCGAATCATCAGGCAAGCTATTCCATGGAAAAATTGAAAAATATTTTTCAAACAATTCATGATGCTCTATTTCATCGAGACCACTTTGATCAAAACGCTCCCACTCATCACCAAATCCATCAACTGTTTTTTGATCTTTATTATTGCTCATTATTTAATTTTCCTTTCAATAGTTTTACTAAATCTCAAAGCCTTTGCTAAGCTATTCGTAATTAGAATATATAATATACTGTTCCTACATGATGTCTCATTAGACATACTTTGCCATTCACAGCAATCCGCCAACAAGAAAAAACAATTGTTAATCGAAAAAAATGGATAAAGAATCATTAATCAATATCAGGATTTATATGAGCGATTATATTTCGGAGATGTCACATTTCGATATGCAAAACCCACGACTAAAAGTAACCCAAGGCTTGGAATGTGGTGCCTTGAAGCCGTACCCCAATTACTCGTCCCCAAAGACCAAAGTGTTTCCATTACTAAGTATGATAGGAAAATAAAAAAAATAAATCTTTCATTCCCAAAATAATTACGTGCAACAAACATAGGTTTATTAAGATAACTGCCTACTAAATATTTCAACGCATTCCAAATTAACCAAAATCGCAACATATTTTCTAGCAAAAGAACTACATCAACTATAGATGAAATTTTCCAAGGCATTGGCTCAAACAGGTAGTGAAACAAAAAGGGAGGTATAGAAAGAATAAGACCACCGAGCCCATTTATTTCAATGTCAGTTCTATAACTTGCCCGTTGCTCAAGTGCCATGGTTCCCTCTTGATAGGTTTGGACAGCTACACTGAAACCATCCTCTATCCGGTCTCCATAAGAAGAAATACTTGTGAACAACGAAAACCCGTAAAACAAGCACAAAATCACGATAGGACTAACCAAAACAAACTTAGTAAATGACACGCCTTTTCTATTTCTTGTTGTTAATAGAAACAATGTCCCAGCAATTATAAAAATAGCGGACGCTAGAAGGGCGCCATGCAATACGCCCATGCCCACAGCGGCGAGAAACAAAACGAGCCAATGAGCAATCGATCTATGAAAATAAATTTTTAGGGCCGCATAAAGAGCCAGATTGATAAAAAGAAGTTGAAATGGCTCACGTAGGGTAACGCTGGTATACATTAATGAAGAAGGTATCAAAGCATAAATAAGCATAACTCTCCATTGGTTCGACATATCAAATGATAAGATCCTCATAATCCGTAGGAGAATAAATGCGGATGCAAACCACCCTAAAGCAGATAAAGCACTTCCCAAAAACAGGGAATCCGTTGTAATGAAATAGAAAAGACCCAAAATATACTGATATATATAGCCTATTACAAACACATCAAACTCAGGATTTTGGGAAATCTCAACAGCATTCAAATGAAACCCAAGGGAATCATCAGAGGCGCCATAAGTCGACCCAATAAAACCATTATAGAAGGCATTAACAAGGCGTAAAAAAAAGCCTAGCCACAATACTAGTTTAACCTTAGAGATCATCTGCATCCATCTCGATCACATCCACTTCTAACCCAGCTTGCTTGACCTGGAAAACACTTCATTCCTAATTATTAGGATCATTTGAGCTCCTCCTTCCACCAGGCAATTGTTTTATCCAGTCCGCGATCAATATCAAAACTGGGCTGCCAACCTAACTCGTCTTTTAAACGACTGATGTCAGCCAACAATAATGGAGGGTCCTGGAGATTGCTGGAACGAGCCCCCAACTTTAACAATTCTGGGCGACCTAACTTAGTAGCAATTCTTTCTACCACATCCTTAAGAGTGATAGCTTCGCCTGACGCGATATTAACCGGGCCCTGTATGTCTGAATTAAGTAAAGCTACAAAAGCTGAGGCCACATCAGTAACATACATAAAATCTCTCACTTGCTCACCACTGGAACACCGAGCAGTCTCACCTCGCAAGATTGATTGAATAACAGACGATACTAACCTTGACGGATGTTCCTTCGGACCATAAAGAAAAAATATCCTTCCCCATGCACTGCTTAATCCAAATTGATTAGAATATATCGACAATATTTCCTGTAAAGCATTTTTACAGGTTCCATAAAGCGTACTCGGCTTCCTCGGAGTAACGCTCTCTAAACACAAACCTTGACCCCAATCATATTCAGCACAGGTTCCGGCCATCACTACGCGCTCACCTCCTTGCTCGCCAAACGACTGCAGCAGAGCAAGGCTCGCACTCACGCATTGAAGATTTTCAGCTGCTGTCCAGAAATGACCAGGTTCTGCATACCATGCAAAGTGCAATAGGTGTGTTGGCCGCACTTCATTTACAATAGTTTCTTGAGAACCGCTATTGAATAAATCAGTCAAATACCAATGAACACCATCGTCATCAACTCCTGTTTTATGCCTTGATCGAGACATGGCATGAACCTCAAATCCTTCATTCACTAGATAATGCAAACAATGCTGACCAATAAATCCTGTTGCACCAGTCACTAAAACGCGCTTAGCGGATGAACTTCCCGAAAGCACCTCCAGGTCAATACTAGTCATAGCACCTCTAATTCAGGCACTGCGACAACAAATTTAGCTCCCCATTCACGAATATAGGATAATTGCTCAAGAACCTCTGAACGCAAGTTCCAGGGAAAAATCACCACGTAGTCTGGCTGGGTTTTTCTAATATACTTTTCTCCAACGATGGGTATTCGACTACCAGGCAAGAACTTATCCTGCTTTGCTGGATTAAGGTCCACTACATAACTCAGCAAATCCTGACGAACCCCTGCATAATTCATCAACGTGTTGCCTTTGGCTGCAGCCCCATAACCCGCAACAGTTTTACCGGTGCGTTTTGCCTCAATCAAAAAGGAAAGAAAATCATTTTTAACCCGATCGGCCTTACCCTGGAACCCGGCATAAAAATCCACACTGCTCATTCCAGCGCTTTTTTCCTGGTCTAGAATTTTTATTACATTATCACTTGTTTGATGACCCCCGGTATCAGTGCGTTGCGCATACACACGCAAACTGCCGCCATGCGTGGGTATTATTTCCACATCGAATACACTTAAACCATTGCTCTCAAAAATTTTCTTCACAGCAGTCAACGACAAATAAGAATAGTGTTCGTGGTATATGGTATCGAACAGATTTTCAGACACCAGTCGCAATAAGTGAGGAAACTCAAAGGTTGAAACACCTGCTGGTTTCAGCAAAGCAGCAAAACCACCGACAAAGTCATTAATATCGGGGACATGTGCCAGAACATTATTAGCAGCTATTAAATCAGCTTGTTTACCTTGTTCAACCATTTTATTCGCAAGCTCAACGCCGAAAAAAGCTTCGATAATCTCGATACCTATTTTACGAGCGGCATCCGCAGTACTGGTGGTGGGCTCAATACCCAGACAAGGTATTCCCCGTGCTTTGACATATTGCAGGAGATAGCCATCGTTTGCTGCCACTTCTACGATATATGATTGCCCATCCAGATCGAAGCGATCGACCATATTGGTTACATATTGCTCAGAATGCTTTAACAATGATGATGAGAATGCGCTAAAGTAAGCATAATCAGATGAAAAAAGCTCATCAGCCCCCGCATAATCTTCTGTCTGCACCAACCAGCAATCGGTACACACTAGTACGCGTAATGGAAAATATTTCTCAGTCGCCTGGAGTTCTTGTTGAGTCAGATAGGCGTTCGACGGTGGGGCTGTGACTAGATCAATTAATGAGACTGTCAACTCGGATTGGCAATGGCGACACTTCATAAAGTAACTCCTTTAGAATTAATATTGGTCACAAAAGGGTGATTCTGATCTCGTTTATTAAGGTTGGTTTTAATAAATTTCATTATTAGCCCAATCCAATACCAAAGTAATTTTTTACAGAATCCTTTTTAATTTGACGTCTGCCATCTATAAGATCAATATCAGGTTTAGTTTTATTAATAATATTTGGTAAATCAATAAACTCATCCCACATTGTCATCAAGATAACAATATCATTACTCTTAATAGACGATGTAAGATCTTCTTCCAAAGAAATTTTATCTTTAAATAGTTTTTGCATATTTTTTCCTGCAATAGGATCATATAAAGATATATTAAATTTCATTTCTATTAGCGCTTCGATAACAGGTATTGTTGCAGATTCTCTTATATCATCTGTATTTGCTTTAAATGCAGCGCCAAGAATAAGAATATCTTTTTTATTTTTATAATTTGGAACCTTATTTTTAAGTATTGAGATAATCTTTTGAGGTTGAGCGTTATTAATTTTTATAACTGAATTAAGCATTTGCATGCTTACATTTTGTTTTTCTCCAAAGGCATGAAGTGCTCTTACATCTTTTGGAAAGCAACTTCCACCAAAACCACAACCTGCTTCTAAATATGTAATTGAGGAAGGGAAAACCCTTTTATCATTAATAAATGGTGAAAATCTTGCGTCTAAATGAACGCCTCTCTCCACCTCTTGTGAATCAATTCCAACAGCTGTACACAAATTGCCAATCTCATTTGAGAAAGAAATAAGAGTTGCAAGTAAGCTATTAGCAGAATACTTAATCATTTCAGCAGTCGTGGTATCTGTTAGGATGTAATCGGTATCAAAATAACAGTCATATAATGCTTTAACTAACTCAGATGCTTTTTTATCAGATCCTCCAATAACCACTCGATCTGGATGCATAAAATCATCTATAGCAACACCTTCTCTAAGAAATTCTGGATTCATAACTAAACCTATATCAGTTCCAACATTCTTTTTGGAATATTTCTCAATTATTGGTTTAACTACATCGGATGTCGTCTTTGGAATTACAGTACTTTTTACAATTACAGTGTGATAGCTAGATTTATCTTTTAAGGCTAGTCCAATCTGTTTAACTGATTCTTTAATAAAAGTTAGATCAATATAGTCTTCTATATAAGGTGTTCCAACTGCAATAAAAGTATAGTCAGAATTTAAAACTGCTTCATGCAAGTCATTAGTAGCAAACAGATTTATTCCAACATTTTTATCGAGTAATTCTTGAAGTCCTACTTCATGAATGGGAGGTGTTTTATTATTAATATTGTTAACTTTAGTATCATCTAAATCTACACAAGTAACGTGATGACCAATTTCAGAAAAACAAGCACCACTAATTAATCCAACATAACCCGTTCCGATAATAGAAATCTTTGCCATATCTATTCGAGATTTTCTGAATACCAATACATTAAATTGAGAAGGCCCATATCAATATCGACTTTTGGTTTATAGTCTAGTTCTATTTTTGCCTTTTCAATTATTGGGCATCTTCTTTGAGGATTATCAGTAAGATACTCCTTTTCAGAACTTTGTCTAAATATAAGCTTTCCTTTATAATCAAAATGATCTGAACCTATTTTAATAACTTTTTTAGCAAGCTCTAACATAGATATTTCAGGGGTCTCAACTCCAATATTATAAGCTTCGCCATTTCTGCCAGAAAATAATATTTTAAAATACCCTGTTATCGCATCAGATACATAACAAAATGTTCTTGTCGGGCTTCCATCAGATAGAAGAACAATATCTTGATTTAAAAATATATTAGAGCAAAAATCAGGAAGAACTCTACCATCAGTAATTTTTAGGCCAGGTCCATAATTATTAAATGGCCTTGCTATTTTAGCTGGGACATTATGCACTTGAGAAAAAGATACGCATAAAGTCTCTCCAAATCTTTTAGACTCATCATAACAAGCCCTAGGTCCTGTGCATGAAACATTGCCTCGATAGGTTTCTGGTGTAGGAATATCATCTTTATAAGGATCGCCATAAATCTCACTTGTAGAAAAATATAAAAGTCCCTTAGTTACTTTATCATTTACACACCTATCAAGAATAAGCCTTAATCCATTAACATTTGCATCCATTGTTTCAATTGGAAATTTTCTATAGAATGTTGGGGAAGCTATAGATGCTGCGTGTATAATAAATTCAAAAGATCCTAGTTTTTCTGGTAATGGTTGTGTGATGTCATGTTCAATCAACACAAGTTCATTGGATTCTTCCAACTTTTGAAGCCATTGAGGCCTCCCTCTAAAAAAATTATCGCAAGCATAAATTAGTATTTTTCTATCAGGATTTTTTGTATTCCAAAAAGCTAAAACATTTACCAGATAAAAACCTAGAAAACCACCCGCTCCCGTTATCAAAAATCTAGAGCCACCAAGATTTAGTAAATCATTTTCAAGATCTTTTATTATTCTTTCTAAATCATCCTTAACGACTAATGATGCATCCATTCTTCTACCAAATTTTCCAAGGCGCTTTTCCTGACGCCCACAATTCCTCTAAATAAATCTTATCACGTAGAGTATCCATGGACTGCCAAAAGCCTTCATGTTCAAAAGCTACCATTTGCCCTTCTTTTGCCAGCTTTTCCATTGGGGCTCTCTCCCAAATTGTTTGATCTCCTTCAATATAATCTAGGATTTTTGGTGAGAGAACGAAGAAACCACCATTTACCCTTCCTCCATCACCTCTAGGTTTCTCTATAAATTGAGTAACCAAATTATCCTTAGTCACCACCGCTCCAAATCTACCAACAGGAAGGACAGTTGTAATCGTTGCCATTTTTTTGTTGTCATTATGGAACTTAATTGCTTTTTTTATATCAATATTCCCGACTCCATCTCCATAGGTGAAACAAAAGCTTTCTTGATCTTTTAAGTAATTTTTTAATCGCTTCAGCCTTCCGCCCGTCATAGTTTCCTCACCAGTATCTACCAAAGTAACAAGCCAAGGTTCTGCTCTCTCACTATGAACTTCCATCTTATTTTCTTGTATGTTGAATGTTATATCTGACATATGCAGATAGTAATTGGCAAAATACTCTTTTATAAGGTGACCCTTGTAACCACAACAAATGATAAATTCGTTAATCCCATGATATGAGTACAATTTCATGATATGCCACAAAATTGGCTTCCCGCCAATTTGTACCATTGGTTTTGGGGTGTTTACAGTTTCCTCAGTCATGCGTGTACCCAATCCACCTGCCAGTATTACTGCTTTCATACACTCTCCTTATTAATTAGATTATCAAGATACCAAGCCATCGCCTCATTCAAACCTTCACCAATCCTGTGAGTCGCCTCATAACCCAGAAGATTCCTCGCCTTGCTGATATCAGCTAATGAATGCTTTACATCCCCCGCCCTGAAGTCACGATAAATTAAGTCGGCAGTCAGTAGTCGGTCGTCATCAGTCAAACCATCTAAGAGCAATGCATATAATTCACTTAGTGATGTGCAATCACCTACAGCACAATTATAGACTTGATTAGTTGCCTCTTCGTTTTCTGTAGTGGCAGCAAGCAAGTTCATTTGCACCGCGTTATCGACATAACAAAAATCTCGGCTTGTTGTGCCGTCGCCATTAATATAGACGGTTTTACCTTTCCAAATTGCATCAATCCATTTTGGAATGACGGCAGCATAGGCGCCGTTTGGAGTTTGCCTTCTGCCAAAAATATTAAAGTAACGAAGGCCTATGGTTTTAAAACCATAGGTTCTTGCGAATACCTGCGCATAGAGCTCGTTAACTAATTTTGTCACTGAGTAGGGGCTCAGTGGATTGCCAATTTTTTCTTCTACTTTCGGAAGGTCAGGGTGGTCCCCATAGGTAGAGCTAGATGCGGCGTAGATGAAGCGCTTTACTTTGGCATCTCTGGCAGCGACTAGCATATTAAGAAAGCCATCAATGTTTGCCATATTAGTTTTGATTGGGTCTTCTACTGAACGTGGCACTGAACCGAGCGCCGCCTCATGAAGGACATAGTCTACTGGAATACCCTCTTTCTCAGAAATAGAAGGATAAAAGATCATCGCCTTTTGGCAGTCTTCTAATTTACGGATATCGCCCTCTATAAAAGTAAAACTGGCAGTATCTAGCAAGCGGTTATCCGCCCGTAACGCATTAGTTGCACACGCTATCGCTTGATCAATGTTGCACTGAAAGCCTGTTTCAAAATTATCAAGACCGACAACATTCTGATTTAGCTTCAATAATGTTTCTAACAGGTTCGAACCGATAAATCCTGCGACACCGGTTATTAGCCAGGTTTTGGGATTATTTTGTAGTTCCCTTTTTACTTTCTCATATCTAGTCATGTGTTTCAGAGTTTCCATTTGTCAATTTCCGTCGGAAATTAGAACCCTTAAGCCTAAGATATGTGACTCCAGAGTTTTACATTCTGCCATCTACCTTTTCTGCGGGCAAGATATATTTTATGTCGTAAAGTACATGGTTCTTTTTGCCTAGTGCGCGTATGGCAGTGATACCCATGGCTTTGAACTGGTGGTGCGCCACGGCGATAATAACGGCATCGTACTTTCCCGGTTCGGGTTGCTCGACGGGGGTAATTCCGTACTCCCTTATTGATTCTTCTTTATCTATCCAAGGATCGTAGACGTCTATATTACAGTGGAAGCCGCTCAACTCTTGAACGACATCCGCCACACGGGTATTCCTTATATCGGGACAGTCTTCTTTGAATGTGAGGCCCATGACTAAGATATTTGAGTCAACTACCTGAATGCGCTTTTTGGTCATCAAGTTGATAATTTCATTGGCGACATATTTGCTCATACTGTCGTTAAGCTTGCGTCCTGTCAGGATAATTTCCGGATAGTAGCCTACCTCCATCGCTTTATGCGTAAGATAGTAAGGATCGACTCCGATACAGTGCCCACCAACCAAGCCTGGTCGAAAAGGCAAAAAATTCCATTTACTCCCTGCGGCCTTTAAAACTTCTTCGGTATCGATACCCAGTCGTCTGAAAATCAACGCTAGCTCATTTATGAGGGCAATATTGATATCTCTCTGAGTATTTTCTATAACCTTAGCGGCTTCAGCCACCTTGATGGAGCTTGCCTTATGGGTGCCTGCGGTAATAATGGAACGATAGAGGGCATCAACTTTGTCTGCTATTTCTAGTGTAGATCCCGAAGTCACTTTTTTGATAGTGGTGATCCGATGCTCTTTGTCGCCAGGGTTAATACGCTCTGGACTGTAGCCACAATAAAAGTTTTTATTGAAGGTGAGACCTGAATACTTTTCTAGTATGGGCACACAGACCTCTTCGGTCGCCCCCGGGTAAACGGTTGATTCATAGATAACAATATCATCTTTCGACAGCACTTTTCCAACGGTTTCACTCGCTTTTTCCAACGGAGAGAGATCGGGGCGTTTATGAATATCAATGGGCGTAGGAACAGTAACGATATAGATATTGCAGGTCTTGAGTTTATCGACATCAGTTGTATAACTAAGATGCGCGGCACTCTCAAGCGCAGCCGTATCAACTTCTAGCGTTGAATCGTGACCTGAAATAAGAGCAGCTATACGTGAGCGATTAATATCGAAACCTGTAGTGAGGTATCTCTTCCCGAATTCGACTGCCAGTGGCAGACCAACGTAACCGAGGCCAATAACGGCTATTCTTGTATCTTTAGTGTTCACTCTATTCCTCTAAAATTATAATTCACTAAATGTTACCACCGAAATGGACATCAAAATCAGCGACCTGATTGGTCGTAGTTTGCAACACAAGATACTCACCATACAGGCCCAACAATCGCTTAGGGTATGCAGTCCGGGACAAACCAATCATATTTTAACTATATTAGACCTTCGTAGACGAAACCCATAGGGGTTAGTAAATACGCGTAACCCCACTTATTGTCTAAGCACTGGAAATTACCGAATTTGATCCAGCCCACATTAATAAAAGACTTAACCAAATAGTGTGTTTTACCCAAGCTAACGCACAACTTCTTAGCCAGCTGGCGCTGAGTGAGATAAGGTTGCTGCTCAAGTATTTTGAGCGCGCTATATTCGAGCTCTTGATTGGTCATAATAAAAGGGGTTAAAAGAGTAATTTATTAGTTCAGGAAGGCTACCGCAGGACGCTGC
>Ga0302127_10002426_pt1 | contig 11269 bp, 7 predicted proteins | sample CB4_SCM_MG_FD_204452 | JGI IMG/M metagenome (GOLD analysis project Ga0302127, IMG submission 204452) | Marine microbial communities from Western Arctic Ocean, Canada - CB4_SCM | ecosystem: Environmental > Aquatic > Marine > Oceanic | place: Canada: Western Arctic Ocean | collected 2017-09-24
TTTTAATCAGGTAGGTATTCGTGCAATAGATAATCAAACATTAGAAATTCTCCTGAATTTTTCTACTCCATATTTTCTGGGTCTACTTGATCACCAAAGCACATTCCCTGTTCATCAAGCAACTATTGAAAAATTTGGTAACATTGATACCCGAGGAAGTGATTGGACGCGTGCCGGTAATTATATTGGCAATGGTTCATTTACATTAAAAGAGTGGGAACAATACCGCATTATTGTCGTTGAAAAAAATCCTCACTACTGGGATGCCGCCATAGTTAAACTAGACGAGATACATTTTCATCCGATAGACCAGATGGCAACGGAAGAGAGGATGTTTCGTACTGGACAATTACACATTAGCTATGACATGCCATTGGAAAAAATTGCGACCTATAAAAAAGAAAACCCAGATCTTTTAAATTCACACCCTTATTTTGGTACCTATTTTTACGATATTAACACCTCCATTTTCCCCTTCGATAATGTTAACGTCCGGCGTGCCCTGGCCATGACTATCGATCGGGAATCCATCGTAAAAAATATTACCAAGGGAGGCCAGATTCCAGCCTATACACTGACTCCACCGGATACTTTGGGCTATACGGCCCGATCCAAAATTTCTTACAATATAGAAAAAGCGAGAGAGTTACTTGCTGAGGCCGGCTTCCCGAATGGAGAGGGGTTTCCAACCATTCAGCTTTTATACAATACCCTGGAATCACACCAACAAATTGCTACGGCAATACAACAGATGTGGAAGCAAGCGCTTAATATTGATATCACATTACATAATCAGGAATGGAAGGTCTATCTGGATAGTCATAAAAGTCTAAATTATGAGATAGTAAGGGCGTCATGGATAGGTGACTATATCGATCCTAATACCTTTCTAGATATGTATATCTCTGATGGTGGAATGAATCGCACAGGCTGGTCGAATAAAGAATATGATAATCTTATTGCTGAGGCATCCATAACTGCAGATCAACAAAACCGATATGAATTTTTTCAACGTGCCGAGGAAATCCTGATAAATGAGGCACCTATGATTCCTATTTATACTTATTCAAAGAATTTTCTAAAATCCCCTGAAGTCAAGGGATGGGACCTTAATCTCCTAGACCGTCATCCATATAAATACGTCTACCTGGAACCTGAAAAATAGGATTAGTTGTCATATATGCTCAGGTATATCTTGTTCAGGTGCCTACAAGCAGTACCTGTTTTATTAATCGTCATTTCCTTTACATTCATCCTCGTGAGGGCAGCCCCGGGAGGACCGTTTGATTCAGAAAAAGTAGTTCCGCCCCAGATCCTTGAAATATTAAATGAACGCTATCATCTAGATGACCCATTACATACCCAACTTTCAGATTATATTTTAAATTTAATAAAAGGGGATCTCGGTCCCTCTTTTCGATTTCCGGGTAGAAGTGTCAACGAACTGATTTTAAACGGGTTGCCTTACACTCTGGAACTCGGTCTTTATGCCATCCTTTTTGCCCTTTTTACTGGTGTATTGGCAGGCCTATTGGCCGCGAGTCGACCCAACTCAATTCAGGATTATATTCCAATGTCTCTGGCGATGACGGGGATATGTCTACCTGCATTTGTTTTAGGCCCCATCTTGCTTTTGATATTTTCAATCTGGCTAGAGTGGTTTCCAGTCTCCGGATGGGGACAATTTTCAAATGATAAAATCCTGCCAACTATCACACTTGGATCGGCCTACTCAGCGTATATCGCCCGTCTTACCCGTGGGGGAATGCTGGAAATCCTCTCTCAGGATTTTATTCGAACCGCCCGCGCGAAGGGATTAAGTGAGGCAACTATCGTCCTCAAACATGGCATCAAAGGTGGGTTAATTCCTGTTATTTCGTTTTTAGGTCCTGCTATGGCAGGGTTATTGTCTGGTTCTTTTGTAGTTGAATCAATTTTCCAGATCCCGGGGCTTGGTAGATTTTATATACAAGCCGCATTTAACCGCGATTACACCATGATCATGGGCACTACAATATTTTTTGCATTCTTAATAATATTTTTTAATCTTCTGTCAGATATTGTTGCAGCCTGGCTTAACCCGCGCATCCGATATGGCTCGTCAAACTAATGGAACGAGTAATTGACATTCGTCAATTTGAAAGAGGTCGTTCTCTCTGGCAAGACGCCTACACCAGACTACGAAGAAATAAATTTGCTCTAATTGGGCTGGTTTTTCTTTTATGTATGATTGTATTGGCAGTATTTGCTGACATCATTTCACCCTACTCCTATGAAACCCAGGACCTTTATCTGGGGGCTACTCCACCGTCAACGAAACACTGGTTAGGGACTGATACCTTAGGTCGTGATTTATTTACCCGTATATTGTATGGAGGTCGTGTGTCATTGATGGTTGGATTTCTGGCTACCGCAGTGGCTCTAATAATTGGTGTAACCTGGGGGACCGTATCGGGTTATATGGGTGGTCGTATTGACAATGCCATGATGCGGATAGTTGATATCCTTTATGCCCTGCCATTTACTATATTTATTATTTTATTAATGGTGGTATTTGGTCAGAACATTTACCTGTTATTTCTGGCAATAGGCGCGGTGGAGTGGTTAACCATGGCGCGCATCATCCGTGGTCAAGTTATAAGCATTCGCAATCAGGACTATATCGATGCAGCAATCAGCATGGGATTGTCAAGATTTAGGATAATTTTTCGACACGTCTTGCCCAATGTTTTAGGGCCCATTATTGTGTATACCACCTTGACGATACCCAATGTCATCCTCCTTGAATCATTCCTGAGTTTTTTAGGTCTTGGTATTCAACCACCACAAAGTTCCTGGGGGGTATTGATCTCTTCAGGCGTGGAAACCATCGAAGAATACCCATGGTTATTAATTTACCCGGCATGTGTACTATCCATTACATTGTTCTCCCTTAATTTTCTAGGTGACGGTCTGCGGGATGCCCTGGATCCCAGGATTGCCAAGGATTGATATGGCCTTACTCGACGTACATAACCTGAGCATTGCCTTTCATACTCGTAACGGTTCAATTACCGCGGTTGAAAACGCCAGCTTTAAGTTAGAACCTGGTCAGACACTGTGCATCGTGGGAGAATCGGGCAGCGGTAAGTCAGTTCTTTGTTCCAGTATCATGGGTCTACTTCCCACTCCTCCAGCCAGAATTGAATCAGGCGTCATCAATCTGGATGGTAAGAATATTATTAACATGGATAACGGACCATTAAGGGCATTAAGAGGTAACCGTATTGCCATGATTTTTCAGGATCCCATGACCTCGCTAAACCCCTATATGAAAATAGGCAATCAGGTGATAGAACCGATTTGCCTACACAAAAATCTCTCACGAAAAGCTGCATGGGAACAAGCTATAAAAATGATAAGCAATGTAGGGCTATCCGATCCATATCAGTTAATGAAAAAGTATCCTCATGAACTATCTGGAGGCATGCGGCAACGGGTAATGATCGCCATGGCATTGATAAATAAACCCGACATATTAATCGCCGATGAGCCTACTACTGCCCTGGATGTCACCATTCAGGCACAGATACTTCAGTTAATCAAAAAGATCCAACAGAAAATAAATATTGCAGTTATTTTTGTCAGCCATGACCTGGGGGTTATATCCGGAATTGCAGACAATATATTAGTTATGAAAAAAGGTGAGATAGTTGAAGAAGGATCTGCGGATGATATTTTTTATCACACAAAACATCCTTATACAAAAAACCTCCTTGCTTCAATTCCGAATTGTGCAAAATTAGACAAGTATGACAACAAAGATCGAAACAGTCAGAACATATTACTCAGCATTAAAAATATTAAAACGTATTTTAATCAGACTGATGGATGGTTACCCTCTAATAGACAATTAGTCAAGGCAGTTGATGACGTCTCTTTGGAAATTTACAAAGGTGAAACCCTGGGACTAGTAGGCGAATCCGGTAGCGGAAAATCTACATTGGGTAGATCGATAATGCGCCTGGTTAGTATCAATAATGGTCGAATCCTATTAGGGGATAACAACCTCGCTAGCCTCAACTCATATGAGCTTAAATTGTATCGTCGTGAATTTCAGATGATATTTCAGGATCCTTATGCCTCACTCAATCCGCGCATTACTGTTTATGATGCACTTACGGAAGCTTTAAAGGTTCGAGGTGTATCCTCAACTGAAAAAATTCTTAATGAAGTAAATGAACTGATGTTAGATGTGGGCCTGGAACCACAGCACATTCGAAAATATCCCCATGAGTTTTCCGGTGGTCAACGACAACGTATCGCCATTGCCCGAGCCATTGCACTTAAACCAAAACTGATCATTGCAGATGAACCTGTATCCGCCTTGGATGTAACAATTCAGGCGCAGATTCTTGAACTATTATTAAATTTAGTTAAGAAAAATAATCTCACTATGTTATTTATTTCTCATGACTTATCTGTCATACGTTATATGTCGGACAGAGTCGCAGTTATGTATCAAGGCAAGATAGTTGAAATGGATAATACAGAAACAGTCTTTACTCAGGCAAAACACCCGTACACCAGGGCATTGTTATCTGCCATTCCGGTTCCTGATCCCATCAATGAAAGAAAAAAATATATGAGTATTGCAGCAACATATGACACTGCCTTGTAATTCATGCTATTTGTTTTTTTGTCCTGGCATGTCAAAATAGAGAAGATTCAATTAATTATATTTGTGAGGGGATAATATGGGAATGTTAGACGGAAAACGTGCCCTGGTGACCGGAGTTGCCAGCAATCGATCCATTGCATGGGGTATTGCCCAGGCCTTGCACCGGGAAGGTGCAGAATTGGCGTTTACTTATCAAAATGACAAGCTTAAAGCGCGGGTTGAAAAATTTTCGAAAGAACTCGACTCTGAAATTGTACTACCTTGCGAGCTTACTGATGATCAGCAAATAACTGACGTATTTAACCAGTTAAAAAATACCTGGGATGGTCTGGATATACTGATCCATTCAGCCGCTTTTGCTCCCCGAGAAATGCTTGAGGGCAGTTACCTGGATAATCTAACCCGTGAAGGATTTTTGATGGCCCATGACATTAGTTCATACAGTTTTTCCGCCCTGGGTAAGGCCGCTTTACCTATGATGCAAGGAAGGAATGCAGCGATGTTAACGCTGTCATATATTGGTGCCGTGGTTGCCATGCCGAATTACAACGTCATGGGCGTAGCAAAGGCCAGCCTTGAGGCAAATGTCCGTTATATGGCTACCAGCCTCGGTCCAGAGAACATCCGCGTAAACGCAGTTTCAGCTGGACCGATTCGTACTCTAGCTGCATCAGGCATTAAGGGACTGAGAGGCTTTTTGAGCCATGTAGAGGAGAATTCCCCGCTGCGTCGAAATGTGACCATAGATGAAGTTGGTAATGTGGCCGCGTTTCTTTGTTCTGATTTGGCTTCGGCTGTTACCGGCGAGATAACTTATGTAGACTGTGGATATAATATTGCGGGATCTTCTTAATCCACTATTCATACTTAAAGATAATGAAAAATAATATTTTACTCTGGGGAGTACTCATAGGTGCCATCGCAGGCGTATTCTGTGGTTGGTTTTTTGGTGAAGCAATGTCATCCATTGCATGGATAGGGGCACTCTTTCTCGATGCCCTGAAAATGATGATTGTTCCCCTGATAGTTGCAGCAGTGATTACCAGTATTACTGCTATTGGAGATGTCAGGCATTTGGGTAAGTTAGGTGGTTTCACCGTATTGTATTATTTTTCTACCACAGCCATTGCGGTTTTGATTGGTCTGATTATTGTTAATATCGTAAAACCAGGTGTTACGACTTCCACTGAATTAAGCCAGTCAATTCCAATTGAAATCATTGGCAAAGATGCCACTGGCATTTCCGATATTATTCAAACCCTGGTGACGCCAAACCTGATTAATGCCGCCGCTAATTCTCAAATATTACCGCTAATTGTCTTTTGTTTAATATTTGGCATTGCCCTGACAACAATAGGAAAACGTGGGGACACAATTATCGGTTTTTTTGAGGGATTGAATGATGTGATGATGAAACTGGTGATATGGCTTATGTACCTATCACCTATCGGTATCTTCGCCTTGATTGCAGCAAAATTAGGGGAAACAGGTGGTGGTGAAGCCTTATTGGTAGAAATCTCAAAAGTTGGCTGGTATATATTTACCGTTATATTGGCATTGTTTATTCACTTCCTCTTTTTGTCCGGCGTTCTCATTGTCATCGCACGACGAGGGAAAAATTTTATTTTTTCCATGCTCCGGGCACTGGTTACCGCATTTGGTACCGCAAGCTCTACGGCTACGCTGCCATTAACAATGGAATGCGCCATAGAAGCGGGCGTGCAAAAGCGGGTTGTTAAATTTGTGCTTCCATTGGGCGCAACAGTAAATATGGATGGCACGGCGCTGTATGAAGCGGTGGCTGTTATGTTTATTGCGCAGGCATATGGTCTTGATATGACCTTCTTTCAGCAGACCATAATTTTTCTTACAGCAACCCTGGCAGCTATCGGTGCTGCTGGAATACCTCAAGCCGGGCTGGTTACCATGGCCCTTGTCCTAACCGCGGTCAATTTACCTTTGGAAGGCGTAGGATTAATTCTTGCTGTGGATTGGTTTCTGGACAGGATTCGTACAACAGTCAATGTTTGGGGAGATAGTGTAGGGTCTGCAGTAATTGAAAAATTCTATACAAGTCAGGATGACTATAAAGCAATAGATTAATTCAGATTATCTTCATATATTTCTATAGATGCATCAGACCGTAGGTTGCTAATAATACTAGACCAGGTTCTTGATGCGCGGTTTTGTGAAATACGATTCTTCACAGTCACGATATCTTCATCCGAAACAGATTCAGCTTCCACATTAATCACCGTATTTACCCGGACAACAGCGTAATCACCCTGAATTAACTGGGTACCGGTAACAACACTATTACCATTCTGTGGTGTACCGGAGTTGAATACTGTCTCTATTATACTTCTATCTAACTCTGTGTTGTCTCTACTCACTCCGTTTCTTTCTGCCCAGATTATGGAATACTCGGCAACCAACGTGGCAGGATCAATATTTTGATCCAATTTGACAATTATCTCCTGACCAATAGATCGTGTCTTTTCAGAACCTTTTTCAAAAAGTAACCGAGCCTCAATGGATTCACGTACCTCAGTTAAAGGTAATATCTGTTGTTGTTTGTGTTCCTGAACTCGAATTACAACAATTCGATCAGAATCCAGTTCAATTAAATCACTGTTATTACCCATGATTAATACTTCATCACTAAATGCAGCAGCAATAATTTTTTGATTACTAAGGAGAGTATTACTACCCCCCATTTGGGAGATAAAACCACTTTCCAATACAGGCAACCCAAGTGATTCAGAGGCAAGCTCTAGTGATTCAGGATGTTCGTATGTCAAAACAGCCAATTCATCATAGAGTTGGAAAAATTTCTTTTCTGCCTGTTCTCTCCGATAATCGGTATCAACTTCTCCACTAACCTGATCAAAAGTTGGACTATCACCACCTGTGACTTCATCCACGACGACAATTTGGTAACCATATTCTGACAATATAGGACGGCTTACTACACCAATTTCCGTACTAAAAACCACCTCGTCAATTTCAGGGTCCAAAACGCCTTCGTTTAAATATCCGAAATCACTGGCTTCAACTGTAATTTCATCACTATCAAACTGATTTTGAGCATCTTCAAAACTTGAATCAGAATTAGTAACTAGCTCATATATCTGATCTGCGATATCGCCAGCATTTTCCATATTTTCATCGCCTTCCGCATATATAAGTATTTGTCTAACTTTTCGTCTTTCAGCTATGCTGTAGTTCTGTCGAAAATTTTCAAAATACGCGAGTATATCTTCATCTGTTACATCTACTTCCTGTGCAACATTGTTGATTGACAACATTAAATATGAAAGATTTACTTGTTCCGGGCTCGTGAAATCACTGGTATTGTCATCATAGTATGTTTGAATTTCACTATTGCTTACCTCAATCTGTTCTCTAAATGAGTCGTAAGAAATTGTTGCGTATTGAATATCTCGAGTTTGTTTTTCGAACGCAACGATTCTTTTTAATTCATCAGGCGTTACAATCGTGGTGGCTAGTATGCCTGCTTGCAGCTGCTCTAGACTCATATCTTCACGTATTTCCGCTTCAAATAAAGTGGGCGTATAACCCGAGGATAACAGGAAATTCTGATAGGCTACGGGAGCAAATCCCTCAGGATTATTAAATGCGGGTATTTCAAAAATAGCACTGCGGATCTGATCTTCACTTACTCTAAGTCCCAAATCTCCTTTCACTTCCATCAACAGTATCCTTTCAACCAACTTATCCATGGTCTGTTGTTTAATGAAATCATTTTGCTCTGCCAGGGCGGGACTGATGTCCTGAAATTGCCGACGAATATTCTGAAATGATTTCTGATATTCAGCCAAGGAAATATTCACACTATTAACATTCGCAGCACTGATATTTGCGGCATTATTAAAATATGAATCAATTCCCCAAAAGGCAAAGGGAATGATTAACAGACCAACAAAGAGTACGGCCATCCAGCCTGTAAAAATGCTTCTAATTGCTTGTAACATAAGTCATATACTGTCGTTATTATTAAACTCAAAGAAAACGGGCGTACCTTAAACCAGGTACGCCCGTAAATCAATCTGGCGGAGTGGACGGGACTCGAACCCGCGACCCCCGGCGTGACAGGCCGGTATTCTAACCAACTGAACTACCACTCCGGAGTTTGGTGGGTGCTGAGGGGTTCGAACCCCCGACATTCGCCTTGTAAGGGCGACGCTCTCCCAACTGAGCTAAGCACCCAAGGATAATAGCTAGTTTATTGTATCCTTGAGGGCTTTTCCAGGTTTGAATCCAGGTACTTTTGATGCCTTAATTTTAATACTTTCGCCGGTCCTGGGATTTCTACCCATTCTAGCGCTTCGTTTTCTAACAGTAAATGTACCAAAACCAACTAAAGTTACATTGTCACCCTTCTTTAATGCCTTAGTTATAGCAGCAATTGCACTATCCAGAGCCCTTCCAGCAGCGGCTTTTGAAATGTCTGCAGAGTCAGAAACTGCATCGACCAAATCAGCTTTATTCATATAATTCAAACCTCATGATTCTTCCCTGAGAAGAAAATGTAAATTGGTGAAATGAAATTTTTCAGAGTAGAAATTTCAATAGAATCTTTATATCAACTGACCATATTTACGTCAAGCAAAGTAACAGGAAAAATGAATATATTTATTTAAGTAACACGTAAGTACAAGTTTGGCTTGACTAGTGCGCACGAATCATATCGTCATTGGGTTCATCTGTGGTTTTTTCGTCCTTCTTAACCAACTCATCCTTAAGATCACTTTTTGATAATGGCTGTGGCATATGTTGTAACGCAATTTCCAATACCTCATCAATCCATCGAACAGGACAAATATCTAAATTCTGTTTGATGTTCTTGGGAATTTCAGTTAACTCTCGTTCGTTTTCCCATGGAATTAAAACAGTTTTAATTCCTCCTCTCAATGCAGCTAATAATTTTTCTTTTAATCCTCCTATTGGCAAGACTTCACCTCGTAGCGTTATTTCACCAGTCATTGCAACACTGGAACGAACGGGTATTCCTGAAAGAGCAGATACCAACGCTGTGCACATCGCTACGCCTGCACTAGGTCCATCTTTAGGTGTCGCCCCTTCAGGCACATGGATATGAAAATCATTTTCTCGATAGAATTTGGCTTTTATCCCTAGAATTTCACTCCTGCTCCTGACCACTGTCATTGCTGCTTCTATAGATTCTTGCATTACCTCGCCCAGTTTACCTGTGCGTGTAGCTTTTCCTTTACCCGGCACGATTGCAGCTTCAATTGTCAACAATTCGCCTCCGACTTCTGTCCACGCAAGTCCTGTTACCTGACCTACTCTGTCTTCTTCTTCGGCCCGACCAAATCTAAAACGTTTTACACCAAGTAGTTTTTCCAGTTGTTTTGGTGTTATCGAACGTTTCTTTGTATCAGATTTCTTTATTAACTGCTTTACTACCTTACGGCAAATATTCGCAATCTCTCGTTCCAGATTACGGACGCCTGCCTCGCGTGAGTAATAGCGAACGATGTCTCTAATAGTACCTTCGCTAATTGTTAATTCTTTATCATTTAGTCCATTCGCCTTTATCTGTTTAGGTATTAGATATTCCTTGGCGATATTTATCTTTTCATCTTCTGTATAGCCAGAAAGACGAATGACTTCCATTCTGTCCAACAATGCAGGAGGAATATTCATGCTATTTGATGTTGTAACAAACATTACTTCAGAAAGGTCATAATCAACTTCCAGGTAATGATCGTTAAATGAATTGTTTTGTTCAGGATCCAGAACTTCTAATAATGCCGATGCCGGGTCGCCACGAAAATCCATCGCCATCTTATCTACTTCATCTAGAAGAATCAGTGGGTTTTTAGTTCCTGCCTTGAAGATACTTTGGATAATCTTACCTGGCATAGAACCTATATAAGTTCGACGATGCCCTCTAATTTCAGCCTCATCACGTACTCCACCCAAGGACATGCGAATAAATTTTCGATTAGTAGCCCTTGCAAGGGATTTACCCAGTGACGTCTTCCCTACACCTGGAGGTCCAACCAAACATATAATCGGGCCTTTTAATTTTTTGACTCGCTCCTGGACGGCTAGATATTCCAGTATCCTATCCTTGACTTTTTCCAGTCCATAGTGGTCTTCATCCAGGATTTTTTCTGCCTTATTAATATCCCTGAAAATTTTGCTTTTCTTTTTCCATGGGACACTGACCAACCAATCTAAATAGTTTCTTACCACTGTTGCTTCTGCAGACATTGGCGACATCATCTTTAATTTGTTTAACTCAGATGAAGCTTTTATCCTGGTATCTTTAGGCATCCCCGATTTTTCAATTTTCTGAGTAAGATCATCGATTTCATTTGGAACGTCTTCCATTTCACCCAATTCTTTCTGGATGGCTTTCATTTGCTCATTCAGATAGTACTCTCGCTGACTTTTTTCCATCTGGGATTTAACCCTGCCACGAATACGTTTTTCTACTTGCAACAAGTCTATCTCTGACTCCATTAACTTGATTATATGTTCCAGTCGTTTGGAGACATCAATCAATTCAAGAATTTTCTGTTTTTCGTCTAGTCGTATCGCCATATGTGCGGCAAT
>Ga0302127_10002428_pt1 | contig 11266 bp, 11 predicted proteins | sample CB4_SCM_MG_FD_204452 | JGI IMG/M metagenome (GOLD analysis project Ga0302127, IMG submission 204452) | Marine microbial communities from Western Arctic Ocean, Canada - CB4_SCM | ecosystem: Environmental > Aquatic > Marine > Oceanic | place: Canada: Western Arctic Ocean | collected 2017-09-24
CGTTGTACAGCGCCCGCAGCTGCTCTAGCTTCTCGGTCACCTCTAACTCACACACTGGCCATTCGACAAATTGATTAAGCACCGCGACCCGGTAAGCGTAGATGCCAATGTGCCGGTAGCAGTTCTTTACCGAGGCGCTTCCCTGCCAAGGAATGGTAGCCCGGCTAAAATACAGCGCATGCCCCCGACTATCGAATACCACCTTCACACCATTCGAATCGCAGATCTCTTCCTTGTCAGTAATGCCCTCGCAGAGCGTGGCTATACCAACCTCAGAATGTTGTTGAAGATTGTCCGCTACCTGATTTATTACACTGGGAGGGATCAGAGGTTCATCCGCCTGAACATTGACCACCACATCGGATTCAACCATCTGCAACTGACCGCTCACTTCTTGAATTCGATCGGTGCCGGATACATGGGAGCTTGACGTCATGCAGACCAATGCACCGAATCCCTGCGCCGCCTCTTGAATGCGCGCGTCGTCGGTAGCGATGATGACTCTATCGGCCTTACTCTCTATTGAACGCTCGTAGGTGTGCTGCAGCATCGATTTACCACAGATATCTAGAAGCGGTTTTCCAGGTAGGCGTTTCGCAGCGTAACGGGCAGGGATGACGACGCTGAAGCTCATCGGTGCTTCTCGCATTCGTCCAGAGTGAGCTCTCTAGCTTCATTGCTGAGCATCACCGGCACATCGTCTCGAACCGGATATGCTAAGGCATCAGGTAGGCAGATTAATTCCTTCGCCAACTGATCGTAATGCAATTCACCCTTGCACAAAGGGCATGCAAGAATAGCTAAAAGTTTTTGGTCGAGCATAGAAAGACTCCTAGTTCTTCGTAAAGACGAAGGTAACAAACCGGCTACATTTTTTAGTCTAATGGATTATTTCTAAAGAATTCAGACTTGTCGAATGTCTTCGATGAGACGCTCGACAAATTGACTCTCAAGATTCACTTCTACCGATAGATACCAAAAATTATTTTTGGCGAACTGACGACATTTTACCGCATCCTTCTCTGTCATTACGACAGGTTGATGATCATCAATGCCCTGTTGCTTGAAATCGGCAGCGGTAAAGCTGTGATGGTCGGGAAAACTGAAGGTCTCTAGCTCATAGGGCAAGCGCTCCAATAGCGTGTAAAAGCGCTGCGGATTGCCAAGCGCAGAAACTGCCTGCAGTTTATTGCCCATATTAAATGGCGCACCAGCGAAAGGCCGCTTCTCGCCGCTGACCAGATTGACGAGGGTGCGCGGCTCCAATTGCATCTTGCTCGCTCTCGCCAGTTGTGGAATTTCTCTTGCAGGCTCGCCGTTTACGACGATGTGGTGAACCTCATTCAGGCGAAGCATCGATTCCCTAAGCGGGCCAGCAGGCATGCAGAAACCATTGGAGAAAAGCCGCTGACCATCTACGACCACGATCTCCAGATCTCGATACAGCTTGTAATGCTGCAAGCCGTCATCACTCAATACCACATCCACGTCTTCATGAAGCAGCAGAGCATGCAACGCCGCGCTGCGATCCGGATCAACATACACGGGACAGCCAGTCTTTTGTGCAATAAGAAAGGCCTCATCGCCGGACTGGCTAACATCGCTGTCACTATTGACCGCAAGAGGATAGCTTGGCGCGCGCCCACCGTAGCCGCGACTGATGATGCCGGGCTTGAAGCCCTGCTTCTGCAATTCTTGAGAGAGTGTGATCAACAAGGGTGTCTTGCCGGTACCACCGAGCGAGATATTCCCGATGACAATGAGAGGAGTTGTTAGATCGGCTGGGCGTTGCTTCGATTGCTGAACTGCCCTGCGAATTTTTGTCAGCGCTTGAAACAATACAGATACTGGCCATAACAAAATCAGCCACCCTGCTCTTTTATGCCATGCCCTTTCTAGAAAACTCATTCAGCTGCTGCCGAGGGATTCTCCGAGAACTGTTTCGCGTGAAGCCTTGAGTAATTCGCCTTCTTAGCAAGCAATACCTTATGGGTGCCAGACTCTATAATTTTCCCCTGCTCCATGACTAATATCAAGTCGGCGTTCTCGATTGTCGACAGCCTATGGGCAATAACGAATGTAGTCCTGCCCTTGCGTAGGGTGTCCAGCGCTTCCTGAATGCGCATCTCCGATTCGGAATCCAGCGCCGACGTTGCCTCATCGAAGATCAAAATAGGTGCGTCCTTTAACAGAGCCCGAGCAATCGCAATGCGCTGGCGCTGACCCCCGGACAACAACACGGCGTCGTCGCCAACCGGCGTATCCATACCCTGCTCTAACTGTTCGATGAACTCCATCGCGTGCGCATCGTTGGCAGCCTTAGCTGTCTTCTCACGATCGATCACATCCTCCCCATAGGCGATATTCTCTTCTACCGTCCCATTGAACAACACGACCTGCTGAGAGACGAGAGAAATATTTTCGCGCAAACTCTGCAGCTTCAAATCCTTCAATGGCACGCCATCTAGCGTTATCTCGCCCTGCTGAAAGTCATAGAATCGAGTAATGAGGCTCACCAGACTGGACTTGCCACTGCCAGACTTTCCGACCAGCGCGATCGTCTGCCCAGGCCGTGCAACGAAATTAATATCGGCCAGTGTCTGCGCTCCCACTTTATAGCCGAAACTCACATTTGTGAACTCGACACGTCCCTCTGCCCTATCCAACACTTGGGTGCCTGAGTCTTTTTCCATCTCCTCGTCTAGCAATTCGAAGATGCTCGCAGCGGCTGAGAGACCGCGCTGGATCACGGCGTTGATCTGAGTGAGCTGACGGATAGGTTTTGCGAGCAAGCCGGCCGCGCTTAGAAACGCCACGAAGTCGCCTGGCGTATTGTTGGCGAAGAATTCGGGTGACATTGCGAACCAGACCAAGGTCGCTATAGCTGTACTGACTATCAGCTGAATCAGTGGCGTGCTCGCGCTGCGTGTAAGCACCATCTTCATATTCTGCACGCGATTCTTCTCACTCGCCGCAGACAGTCTGTTACTCACATGATCTTCTGCATTGAATGTCCTAATCACGCGATGGCCCTTGATTGACTCAGTGGTAATCTGCGTCACATCGCCCATGGAATCTTGTATCTGCGTGCTATAACGGCGGAACTTCTTAGACGCTACCGAGACGACCTTGCCGACGACCGGCGCGATAATCAGAAAGGTAAGGCTGAGCTTCCAATCCATGTACATCAGATAGGCAAGCAGCCCGATCACAGTGAAGCCTTCGCGCACTGTCACGGCGACAGCATTGCTGGCGGCACCGGTAATTTGCGTAACGTCAAAAGTTAATTTAGATACAAGTCGTCCCGAGGAATTATTATCGAAGTAACTTGCAGGCAAGCGCATTAACCGGTCGATCAGTTCGCAGCGCAGCTTGTGGACTAAATGATTCGATATGCCCGCAAGATAGTAGCTACCCATGAAGCCACCAAATCCGCGCACAGCCGCCAAGCCGATAAAAGCCAACGGGCTCAATACTCGCAGCGCCGCATAGTCCTCAGCAGCAATCGCATCGACGGTCCAACCCAGCCACCAGGTCGCGGCGGGCGCGGTAAGCGCGAAGATGATATAGCCGAGCATCGCTGTAAGAAATAGCATGCGATGCGGAAGCACATAGCTGAATAGCCGCCTGTACAGACGCCAACTCTCTTGCTTACCTATTTTTCGATCCTTATCGTTCATAGCTAGTCAGTTGGGGTAGACCCTGGTTGTTCAAGTTGATCAGATTCCTGAGGGCGCTGCGTGGCAATGTTAAGTCGTGTAAATCCAGATTGACCAATGCCATCCATCGCAGTCACAACCGATTGATGGGTAGCCTCGGCATCGGCGATCAGCAGGATTTGCAAGCTGTGATCGCCGCCCGACTCAATCTCCAAACCTCGCACTAGTGTCTCAATTCTGGAATTGACTAGCCCTCTGCCATTGATCGAGAAACTGCCGTCTCTGGCGACTAGGATCTCAATTTGCGCAGGATTACTCTCTGCAGCTTCAGCGTGCGCCTCTGGCAGGCTCACTAACAGTCGGGTCTCGCGGCTAAATGTCGTGGTTACCATAAAGAAGATAAGCAGCAAAAACACCACGTCTATGAGCGGTGTCATATTGATGGCGAGTTCTTCGCGGCTGGCTCGTTTGAATTTCAAGTTGCTGTGTTCTCTCTATAGCTCTTCTGGCTGCCCTATTTCACTTCGACTTTACGGTCGCTGTGCAGTGCATCCACTAGCTTGATCGATTCCTGCTCTAGCGTCAGCACTAGGGATTCGACTTTCCGTGTGAAGTGACGATGTGCCATATACGTAGGTATCCCGACGGTGAGTCCAGCTGCAGTCGATATCAATGCTTCGGAGATGCCGCCAGCGAGTGCATTTGCATTGCCGGTGCCCTGCAACATGATTTCGCTGAACACGCGAATCATGCCGACAACCGTGCCCAATAGGCCCAACAGCGGAGTAATCGCCGCTATCGTGCCTAAGGTGTTCAGGTAACGCTCCATGTCGTGGATAACTTGGGCGGCAGCCTGCTCGATACTCCCGATCATCGCTGCTCTGCCGTACTTAGAGCTAAGCAGACCTGCTGCCAGAATCCGACCAAGCGGGGATGACAGCCGCAGCTCGCGTAGCTTACTGGAATCCAATTGATTGTTTTTTAACCAAGTCCATACCTGTGCGAGAACATATTTAGGCGTGATGTGGGCGGGGCTCAGACTCCAGAATCGCTCAATAATGATGGCTATCGCTATAATGGAACAAAGAATAATGGGCAACATCAGCCAGCCGCCAGCCCGAATTATTTCTACCACGTGTTTCCTCCAAAAAATCGATTGATAACTCTACCATATCCTCAAGTACACGGCCTACAGAGACGGTCAATACTGGGTAGTAGAATTATCGACATCAATCGTTAGTCTGATTAATGCCAATATCGAGAATTTAGTTTCCTGTATTCGCTAATTAGAAAAATTTTGTCTTCCTGCATTCCTTGATCGCTAAATTTTTCGTTAAATTCGAAGTTAATCATCCCATCCTCCACTGTATTGAGCACCTTACTGGCGAATTCGCCGCAGCCCACAGCCACCCGATCATGAGGATGACCAAAGCTATTACGGTAGTCTGCAGAGAACACTACAAACTCTAGCTCGACCCGCTTGTGAAAGGCTTAGCTCGACGAGTTTCTACTTCCATGATGAAGAGCAAGTAACACATCACTCCAGAGTTGCCTGACATAGCTTCTCGCGAGTTGTGCATCCGCCTCTCTCTCGATATCTCCGAACATTAAGACGCTGCCACCTTCGAGCGAATCTGCAACACACAGGAGTGATTGTTCTTCGAGGAATAGTCTAGCCCCCTTTTGTAGGAAGCGAAATTCGACGCCATTCCATTTCCAATCATAGCTATTGCTGTGCAGCTGAGCGGGCAACTTCGACCTTAAATTCTTCCGATTACTTATCAGCTTTCTTATTCTGATAAGAGCTTCAGCACCGAGTAGCCCACCAGCATGGTCATTGTCGCCATGACTGACCACCACAACATCCAGCGCGCGCAGCCCTAGCGAACGAAGCGCAGACACAACGACTGCGGAACCGATGTTGAAATCGGGGCTGCGGGAAAACTATTCGTGGCGCAGAGCATCGGCCGGCTGGATCGCCGCCGCTCTGGATGCCGGATAAATAGTCGCCAGCAGTGAAAGCACGAGCACGCCCGACGCGACATAGGCTACATCGAGTAGGTTTAATTCCGAGGGCAGAAAATCGATTGGGTAAACTTCGGCATTCAGTATCTGGATCGAGAATGTAGCCTCTATAAATGCAGCGAACTGACTAATAGTTAACGAACCCAGCACGCCCAACACCACCCCAAACGCTATGCCGGTGAGACCGATAAAACAGCCCTGCCACATAAAGATTTTGCTAATAGTCTTCGGACTCGCGCCTAGTGTTCTCAATATCGCGATGTCACCGCGCTTGTCGCGCACAATCATGATGAGGCTAACAACCAAGTTAAATGCCGCCACACCGATTAACAGCCATAGCATAAAACTAATGATTCCACGCGAGAACTGAATATTCTCATAGATCGCACCCAAGGTGGCCACCCAGCTCTCGCTGCGCAATGCCTCGGGCAAATCAGTCATAAGTTCCTGGCGAACCATTTCGGCCTGCAACACATCGACAGTTCGGATATGCACAGCGTTGTAGGGAGTACGAAGTTTAAACAGAGCACGCGCCGCGGAAAGGTTGATCATCACCAGATTGCTATCTAGCTCTTGTGCGCCCACGCGGTAGATCCCCACTACATCAAAGCCCTTAAATGTAGCTAACGGGGTAATCGGGTTTATAGAGACAGACGTCGAGAAAAGGTCGACATTACCCCCAAGCTCTACACCCAATCTATTTGCGAGTGTCTGACCAAGCACAACACCCCAGCGATTATCGATCAGTGCACCTAATTCACCCGCGCTCATGAAACGATTGATGGCTGAAGACTCAGCCTCGATTGCCGCATCGATGCCATTAATTACTACGCCCTTGTGACTTCCTTTTGCCGCCGCGACGCCAATTGCCTGAATTACCGGCGAGATGGATACCACGGCTGGGTTCTCTGCGACAGTGGCGCGAATTTCCTGCCACTGCGCCTCATTCAGATTTTCTTCTGAACCAAGAGTGATATGCGGCACTATGCCAAGCACGCTCTGCCGCATCTCCTTGTCGAAGCCATTCATAACCGACAGCACAATTACGAGGATAGCCAGACCTAAGGCCAGGCCGAAGATAGAAATGGCAGACATAAAGGAGACTAGATGACTTCTCTTACCGGCGCTCACGTAGCGAAACGCCACGAAACGCGACAAGGCTAGCGACTTATTGCTCACGCAGCAGTCCGTCGGCGAGCAGGAGCTTACGCTCCATGGAGGATGCTAACAGCTCATCATGGGTGACCACGATGAAACTTATCTCTAGCTTTTCATTCAAGTCGTTCATAAGCATATGAATCTCGTCCGCAGTATTCCGATCTAGGTTGCCGGTAGGTTCATCGAGCAAGACACAGCTCGGCTCAGTTACCAAGGCGCGCGCAATCGCCACGCGTTGTCGTTCTCCACCAGAGAGTTCGGAAGGTTTGTGCTCGATTCGAGAATCTAGGCCCACCTTGTCTAACATGACTCGAGCCCGCTCGGCAGCCTCAGTCATTGACAGCTTGCCTATTAATAGTGGCATGCACACATTCTCTAGCGCCGAAAACTCGCCTAGCAAATGGTGAAATTGATACACGAAGCCAAGGTGCTTGTTGCGTAAAAGTCCGCGCTCGGTCTCATCGACCTGAGCTAGGTCCTTGCCCGCTATAGTGACCTTGCCGCTAGTAGGCAGATCGAGGCCGCCTAGCAGATTGAGCAAGGTGGTCTTGCCGGAGCCAGAACTGCCTACGATCGCTATTCGCTCACCGCGACAGACCTGCAGACTCACTCCCTGCAGTACCTTCACGAGCTGCGGTCCTTGAGAATAGGTTTTCTCAAGCTGCTCGCAGGTCACTACTGTCGAATTCTCTGTCATGTCTGCCTACTACTCATAGCGCAGCACTTCTGCTGCCTGAATTTTACTAGCGCGGTATGCTGGATACAGCGTCGCGAGAAAACTAATTGTGAGCGCCGCGATACAGACCAGCGCCACCTCCCCCCATTCGATCTGAGTCTGTAAATGGGAAATAAAATAACGATTCGAATCACGCGCCAAGAAATTTATAACCCTCTCGAGAATTAGGCTAATATCGGTAATATTAGCAGCCAATAGCGTGCCGAGTATTGCACCGAACAATGTCCCCAAGAATCCCGCCACCAAGCCCTGCACGACGAAAATCTTCATAATAGTGCTCCGACTTGCACCCATAGTGCGCAGGATTGCCACATCCGCTCCCTTGTCGGCGACGACCATAACTAAAGTAGAGACGATATTTACGGCACCTATCATAACTATCATCAACAGCATGAAACTCGTGAGCACCTTCTCCATACGCAGCGCATTAAACAGGCTCGCCTGCGCTTCATCCCACGACTGTACGCTCAAATCCGAATAATCGGCGAACAAGTCTTCTGCGATCGCCTTGGCATTAAACACATCATCGACGCGCAATCTAAGCTGCAGTTGTGACGCCGAATTTTGCGCAAATAGCTGTTGGGCCTGAGCAAGATTAACCAACCCAGTATCGCTATTTCCATAGGCGCCAAAATCGGCGTAGCCGACAACGGTAAATCCTTGCGTGTCGGCAAGATTCCGAGCAAGTAAGCTGCCCAAGGTAGTAACTGAAAGATCCGCGTTACTAAATATACCTAAGTTACCCGCGAGCTGCGCTCCCAGTATGATGCCGTTTTCTGTTTCCGAAAGTACTATGAGCATGTCCCTATAGCCGGAGCTAGGATTGTCGACCACCCCCGCTTCAAGCACTCCCTCTACACCACGTAGACTGACGAAGCGATTATTTCCTTGATACAGGATATTTGCTTCACCCTCGAGATAGGGTGCCGCTGAAATTACATTGGGGGAGTTGAGTGCAATGTTGGCGAGTTCATTCCAGTTTGTCGTCACTCTATCACCAGAGACAGTGACATGAGGAACCGACTTCAGCGCATCGGCACGCAGCGTATCGATAGAGCCATTCATCACTGACAATGCGACGATCAGAATCATTACACCGAGGCTTACGCCGAGCATGGAAATCAAGGAAACAAAAGAGAGGAAAAAGTTTTGCTTGCGAGCCAAGGTATAGCGCAAACCCACTAATACAGAGAACGGCTTTTGCATGAACAAACCTTGTTTGAATCTAGCTCGGTACTTTTAATCTAGATCGAAGCTTCTAATTAAGATCGAAACTGCGTAAAACGGCGTCGCTAGCAAAACCGTCACAGCACGCGCTCAATAATTAATGCTGCTGTGCTAGTCGATGCAAGAGCCTCTGCACAGTCTTGAAACTGATCGACATTACTGGCGTCGATACCTCACTGGAGATCGCTCGTAGCGACTTACCCTGCTTCTTCAGCTCCATGATTCTACGTAGCACTCTCTGCTCCATAGGATTTTCGATGAGGCGACCATTCTCGTGAATCATGTAGCCAAATGGGCGACTGCCGCCGAGATAACGGCCCTGCTTTTTTTGTCGTTGCTTAACGCCCTTGATGCGCTCCGCGGACTTACGTTTTTCGAGCGCGCTAAACATCTCGGTAACCGATTCAAAGTTTACGCTGAGCTCCACATCCGTGATATCGCCACCGAGCTCGACAACGTGCAATTGAACAGTCTTCTCTTTCAGCTTCTGCACTAGCTTTATCACTTCGTGAATGGAGCTGCAAATGCGCTCGAGTTTGCTGCACAGGATTACATCGCCAGGGGACAGCAGACTCATCAATCGCTTACCCGAATCGCGGCGGCCGAACTCATGATTCCAATTACAATCTGAGTCTCTTAGCGCCTGAGTCATAAACCAGCTTTGGCGGAGGCAGTAGGTATGTATGGCCAGCATCTCTGGCTCTAAAATCGCGTCCAGCTCGTCCGGCTCAAGTGAAGCTTCTAGCTCGGAAGTCCGGAAGTAGGAATAAATAGTCATTGATCTTGCCCCTAACAGCTTTGGCGACCCGTCTTGTTATTCGACAGTTACGCCTGTTAAATTTTTGTTCTGTTTTTATTCACTTGTTGCCCAAGATTGGCCCTATATCGACCGCTAGTGGCTTATTTAAGTTCTATGCTTTGCCAGTATCTTATTGATTATTTTGTCTTTGTACTGGCAAATCCAATGCGGCAGTCATTTTAGACACAGGACTTTCGTTTTATCAAGCTGCGCAGCAGCGACACACTCATAGGGCGCCGTTGTGGCGCGCTCAACCTACGACACCACGCCTCCACGGGTTTAAACAGCATCAGAAACGCTTCTGCCAGTTACAAATCTAAATTGGAAGAACGATGCAGGTTATTGTTTTTCGAGTAAATTTCGTGAAACAGGAGCTCATTAATTGAGTCCTACAGACATTGCTGTTATATTCCATCGCCATGCTACCTCTAACTTTGTATTCGAGGGTAGTGTATGTAATCCACAAGCGCCCTACTGCGCGGGATACAGAGCATCGGAAGTCTTCGGTTATTTGAGAGAATTTGTTAAAACCAATTGTTAAGACCTATTGGATCAAGCTCTCCTGACGACAACTACACAGGGTCCGTGCCTTTTAGCCGCGACCACACAGGCAGAATTACAGCTTCATAAGACTGATTCGCACCAATACAGGGCAATCAGCGGATAGCTAGAGAGACTGCTAACCCATTTAACAGTTATTAAAAGTCGTGACTAAAAGTCATGATGAGACAAACCGGATAAGTTTAGGAATTAATAATCGAGCAAGGCAGCTGATGCTGCGCTGATACCCAGCTCTAATCAGTTGGGCAACGAAAGACAAAACTAAGTAATATTTTCAACAAAAACAATAGATACTATGCAGCATAAAGCCTCATGTAGGCGGTCAATTGAGCACAAGACAAGTCATAGGACGTCTATGGGTGCTCGATTATTGTTAAAACGTTAAGAATTTGCTGTAGCTGAAGCCTAATCGATCTGATTCGGCTTCTTCGTTGCCTTAACCCACTACTCCTTATTGAGTCGTGCGCACCCAACTCGATGATTCCTTCCTAAATTTCTTATCTGGTTCAACAACAAGTGAACCTATTATGAAAAGAATGCTTATTAACGCGACGCAGGAAGAAGAACTCCGTGTTGCTCTGGTCGATGGTCAGAAACTTTACGACCTAGACATCGAAAACCGCACCCGCATCCAAAAGAAGGCAAATATCTATAGAGGCAAAGTGACTCGTGTAGAGCCCAGCCTTGAAGCTGCCTTCGTTGATTTCGGCGCTGACCGGCACGGCTTCCTGCCATTAAAGGAAATATCCCGTCAATACTACGCCACTGATGTTAAGAGCAAGAACCTCAAGGAGCTGATCCCGGAGGGTACGCAGGTTATCGTTCAGGTTGAGAAGGAAGAACGCGGCAACAAAGGCGCGGCCCTTACTACTTACATCAGCTTAGCCGGGCGTTATCTTGTATTGATGCCCAACAACCCTAAGGCTGGCGGCATTTCTCGTCGTATCGAAGGAGATGAGCGCTCCGAACTACGCGAGGCCCTGCGCGGCCTAGAAATTCCAGACGGCATGGGCATGATCGTGCGCACTGCAGGCGTTGGTAAGGCACAGGAAGAATTACAGTGGGACTTAGACTATCTATTAGCACTGTGGCAGGCAATTC
>Ga0302127_10002430_pt1 | contig 11259 bp, 8 predicted proteins | sample CB4_SCM_MG_FD_204452 | JGI IMG/M metagenome (GOLD analysis project Ga0302127, IMG submission 204452) | Marine microbial communities from Western Arctic Ocean, Canada - CB4_SCM | ecosystem: Environmental > Aquatic > Marine > Oceanic | place: Canada: Western Arctic Ocean | collected 2017-09-24
CGGGGATCGCCTGCGGCTCGTCGTCGTCTCCGTACACGATGGGGAAGGGTTCGCCCCAGTACCGCTGCCGGCTGAACAGCCAGTCGCGGAGCTTGTAGGTGATGGTGCCGCTGCCGCAGTTGTGTTCTTCGAGCCACGCGATGATGATGCGTTTCGCGTCATCGACTTCGAGGCCGTCGAGGAAATCGCTGTTGATCGCAGGCCCGTCGCCGGTGAATGCGTCGCCCTCGAAGTCCGCCGGGGGTTGAACCGTTCGGACGATGGGCAGGTCGAAGGCTTCGGCGAAGTCCCAGTCCCGCTCGTCCTGGCCGGGTACAGCCATAATCGCACCCGTGCCGTAGCCGGTGAGCACGTAGTCGGCGATGAAGACGGGAATTTGTGCGCCGGTCGGAGGCACGGTTGCAAATGCGCCGGTGAATACGCCGGTTTTCTCTTTGTTCTCTTGGCGGTCGAGTTCGGATTTCTGACTGGTGGTGGCTTGGTACGCGGCGATGGCCTCGGCTGGGGTACCGGCGCCTGAGGTCCAGACGGCAGGGGTGTCGTCGGGCCAGGCCTCGGGCATGAGGCTGTCGATGAGCGGGTGCTCGGGTGCCAGCACCATGTAGGTGGCACCGAAGACGGTGTCGGGGCGGGTGGTGAACACGTCGATGGGTTCGCCGCTGGTGGCGAATGAGATCAGCGCACCTTCGCTGCGTCCGATCCAGTTGCGTTGCATTGCTTTGATGGCGTCGGGCCAATCAAGCAGTTGGAGGTCGTCCAGCAAGCGGTCGGCGAAAGAGGTGATGCGCATCATCCACTGCTTGAGCGGGCGCCGGAACACCGGGTGGTTACCGCGCTCGCTGCGTCCATCGGCGGTGATCTCTTCGTTGGCGAGCACGGTGCCGAGTCCGGGGCACCAGTTCACGGGCGCTTCGCCGCGGTATGCGAGGCGATGGTCGTTGATGATGGATCGGCGTTGCGACGCGTTGAGTGTCTGCCAGTCGGTGCCGTCAGGTGTAGGGCGTGTTCGGTCGGCGAACTCGGCCTCGAGCTCGGCGATCGGCCGGGCCCGATCTGTTTCGCTGTCGTACCAGCTGTTGAAGATCTGGAGAAAGATCCATTGGGTCCACCGGTAATAGTCAGGGTCGGTGGTTGAGACACTGCGGCGTTGATCGTGACCCAGACCAAGGCGCGTGAGCTGTCGGCGATACGTCGCGATGTTTGATTCGGTGTTTTCGCGGGGGTGTTGCCCCGTCTGGCGCGCATGTTCTTCTGCCGGGAGACCAAACGCGTCGAAACCCATGGTGTGGAGGACGTTGTGTCCGGTCATGCGCTTGAAGCGTGCGTACACGTCGGTCCCGATGAAGCCCAACGGGTGGCCGACGTGAAGTCCCGAACCCGATGGGTAGGGGAACATGTCCATGATGAACAGCTTCTTGTTGTCTCCAGCAGGTCGATAGCCGTCAGTCATCGGGCCCGAGGCATTGGGCGCTTCGTAGGTTCCATCGTTACTCCACCGGGCTTGCCACTTGAGCTCGATGTCACCTGCGAGGGATGCGTCGTATCGATGGGTTGGCGTCTCGGTACGGCCGTCGGCAGTCATGGACGTGAAGGGTACGGCAGGCTGCCGAGGATCTGGTGGGTTTCGACCCGATGGTGCGGTGTTGCGGGCAACTGGGGAGCGCCGGCGCTCAGCTGGCGGCGACGTCGATCGTGTTCGTGCCTGTTGACGTTGGTCGAACACCAAGAATTCGACATACCGCGGCAGTCAACTGCGGCTTGTTCATCGTGTAGAAGTGGAAGGAGCGAATACCATTTTCGAGCAGTCGGCGACATTGCTCCGCGGCCACGGTTGCAGCGACCAACTCACGTACATCAGGGAGTTCGTCGAGCCCATCAAACAGTTCGGACAACCAATCCGGCACCGACGCGCCACACCGTTGGGAGAATCCGCTGACCTTCGTGAAGTTGGTGATGGGCATGATGCCTGGAACGATGGGTGCTGTGATCCCGGCGGCGCGGGCACGGTCGAAGAACCGTAGGAAGTCGTCAGCGTCGAAGAAGAACTGTGTCAGCGCCTGGGTGGCACCCGCGTTCAGCTTGCGCTTGAGGTTGTCCATGTCGGCTTCGGCCGAAGCTGCTCTTGGGTGGACCTCCGGGTACGCGGCAACCGAGATGTCGAGGTCGCAGCAACGACGAACCCCGGCGACAAGATCAGCAGCTGACTGGTAACCATCGACGTGGCGGCCGTCGGTCTCGCCTTCGGGTGGGTCGCCGCGCAGCGCAACGATGTGGGTCACGCCCATTTCGACGTAGCGATCCACAATGGCGTCGACGTCGGCGCGGGATTTGCCAACACAGGTCAGGTGCGCGGCTGCGGGCACGGGCGTCTCGCGAAGAATGGTGTCGAGGCTCTTGAATGTTCGGTCTTGGGTGCTTCCGCCGGCGCCGTAGGTGACCGACATGAATCGGGGGGACAGCCCTGCCAGCTGCTCGAGACACCTTTGCATGGTGTCCATCCCGGCTGGTGTCGCCGGGGGGAAGAGTTCGAACGAGAGGTCAAGGTCAGCGCGCAGCGGAGTGAACGGCGGCCAAGGACGCCGGTGAAGACGCCCCGCTGTTTCGTCTAGGCCACTGCTGAGCCCGTCGGGCGTTGTTGGGGTGTTCATCACGCCACCTCCAGCGTGTGGCTGGGATGAGCATCGGCACGTTGCATTGCTGTCCACAACGTCACCGTCAACACATCGGCACCTTCCTGGCTCGGTGTGAAGTTCATGGCGGAGATGTTCTCGAGGCCGGCGGCCGAGCACCACCCCGAGACCTCGTCTTCTGTGAAGCCGAGCCGTACATGCTCGTACTCGTCGCGCAGCATCTCGATTGAGTGGGGCGCGAAGTCGATGATGGTCAGCATTCCATTGGGACGCAGCGTCCGGGCGGCTTCGTTGATCGCGCTGGCTGGGTCGTTGAGGAAATGCAGGACGTGATGGAACACGGCTGTGTCGACGCCTCCCGATGGGAGATCGACGTTGTACACGTCACCGTGGCGGACGTGGCAATGGCTGAATCGTTGCTGCTCCAGTTTGTGGCGGGCGACGGCCAACATGTCTCTACTGGTGTCGATGCCGACGCCACGGTCGATATGTGGCGCTGCCACCTCGAGCATGCGACCCGTCCCCGTGCCGAGGTCCAAGAATTCGCCGCGGGGGCGGCGTTCCAGGAGATCGACGAGGGCGGCCTCGATGTCTGCCTCGGGCACATGGGTGCTGCGCACACGATCCCAGTCCGAAGCGACTTGTTCGAAGTAGCGGGTCGCCCGTTGGCTGCGGACGTTGCGGATGCGCATGAGTCGTTCGCCATCGCGGGTGATGTCGGGATCGCTGGATTCGAGTTGGGTCAATAGGTCGGTGACAACGGCGGCTATTGGAGAGGTTCTGTCGATTCCGTAGAACGCTGAAGTTCCTTCGGCGTGTCGGCGTAGGAGGCCCGCTTCCACAAGGACCCTGAGGTGTCTGCTCACCCGAGGCTGACTCTGGGCTAGCACCTCGACCAACTCACCAACGCTGAGGTCGTGGTGCTCCAGTGTCGCCAGAATGCGCAACCGGCTGGGGTCGCCTGCGGCCTTGAGAGCCTGGACAGCGTCTGTCGTTGTCAGTGTGGTCACCATGGATGCAAATATAAACATATTGTTATGTATGTGCAAGCATCGACTTCGATGCGCGGCCTGTTGGAGGCATTCGACCCAGGGTGAGCATCCTGTTCGGCTTGCGCAAACTCGAGCCCGCGCAAGCCTTCCCGGACGGCTCCACAGATGGTGGAGTGCTAACTGGGCACGAAGATGGAGAGTGCGGGGTTGCTCAGTCTTGACTTTGCAGGTGGGCCCGGCGCGCTTTGCGGTTTGGCTTACCGCCAGGACCAGACTGGTCGTCGGCCTTCTTATTCCGCTTCGATCCGCCCAAACGCTTGCCCGGGCCGGCCGACTTTGCCTTGTGGCGTCCCTTTGACGCAGCGCTCTTGCTCTTTCGAGGAGACTCTTGGCGCTCGTCGGCCTGGCTGCGCTCGGCCCCAGACCGCTGGCTTGGTTTGCGGCGCGAGCCGTCGTCGCGACTTTCCTGGCGCCCGTCGTCGCGACGCTCATCGCGTCCATCGACAGATTGGTCGCTCGATGTCTGCGACGGGCGCTGTCCGCGGTCGGACGTGGATCGGGAGCCGGAGTTGGGCTTGTGGCGCTCATTGGGCGACGACTGTTTCGACCCACCTCGGTTGCTGTCGTTGCTCTGTTGCCCCCGGCGTTGTTGGCCCTGGCGTTGTTGGCCCTGGCGTTGTTGGCCCTGGCGTTGTTGGCCCTGGCGCGCCTTGGGCTTGGCGTTGCGGGAATTTTGAGCCGTGTGATCGCCCTGTGCGTTGTCCGATGCGGGTCGCTGTTGGGGGCGGGGCTTGGCCGAAGGTGGGGGAGCAAGGTCTCGAAGAGCTTCGATGTCGGGCGTAGCGATGTCCTCGTCGAGCCCGGCCTTGCGTTGCATCTTTCGCGTGTCCTTCATCTGCTCAGGGGTGACCAGCGAGAGCACCAACCCGCCGTCTCCAGCGCGCGCCGTGCGGCCGGCACGGTGGATGTAAGTCTTGTGATCTTCGGGAGGATCGAACTGGATCACGAGCGCCACACCATCGACGTGGATCCCGCGGGCCGCAACGTCGGTGGCAACAAGCGCCTCCACCTTGTTCTTGGCGAAGTCGTTCAGGGCGCGGGTGCGTTGTGCCTGGCTTCGACCGCCATGGATCGCAGCGGCCTTGACGCCACGACGTGCCAGCTGCTTCGCCAGGCGGTCAGAGCCATGACGGGTTCGGCAGAAGATGATGGCAGGCCACACCGCAAGGACGGCCTCGCCGGCGAGCTCGGTGCGGGCGGCCTTGGCGACCTTCCAGAACACGTGGTCTGCGGCGGTGATGTCGGGCGTCTCGTCGCCGACTTCGTGGCGCACGGGGTCGGTCTGGTATTGGCTCGTGATCGCGGCGACGTCGCCGTCGAGCGTGGCTGAGAACAGGACGGTCTGGCGGTTGGGGCTGACTTGATTCAGCAGACGTTTGACGGCGGGCATGAATCCCATGTCCGCCATGCGGTCAGCCTCGTCCAAGACGACGATGTCGACGTCTTGCAACGAGACGGCGCCTTGTTCGATGAGGTCTTCGAGGCGACCGGGGCAGGCGACCAACACGTCGATGCCCTTACGGAGTGCGTTGAGCTGGGGGCCGTACCCCACACCGCCATAAACGACACCGATGCTCTTGGAGCCCGAGAAGGTTCGCATCTCGACAGCGATCTGTTCGGCAAGCTCGCGAGTGGGGGCGAGGATCAAGGCCCGTGGTCGCTTGGGTGCTCCCTTGGCGACGCGCGCGACAACGGGGATTCCGAAGGCGAGCGTTTTGCCTGATCCTGTCGGGGCGCGGCCGCAAACGTCGCGACCGGCCATGGCGTCAGCGACTGTCGCTGCTTGGATGGCGAATGGCTCGGTGATGCCATGTTTCGCGAGCGCAGCAGTGATTGACTCGGGGACGCCGAGATCGGAGAAAGAGGGGGACATTGGTAACTCCAAACCGCGCCGAGCGCGGCTCATACGATTGGGGGGGGGAGGGGGTGGGTTCGCCTGCAGCGTGGCAGGGCTTGCAAATGGTCGGGATGGTTCACTTGACTGGAAGAACCAACGCCCGTCTGCGAACCCACCGGCGCATAGCCTGCGCCGGAGTAGCTCAAAGGATAGCGACGTCGAATGCTGGATGCGACGATGGGCAGAGATGTTGACCTTGGCGGCCGCTGTCAAGAGGTCGCCTGGTGGCGAGGAATTCGCCAATCGGTCAGGTCCGTCGAGGAATACGCAGTACAGTCTGGCCCCAAGTAACGCGTTCGCGAACACCCCCTGAATCGAGCTTGTCTGTGACCAACCCAGCCGAGGCCTTCGCTCTCGTCGACGCAGTGGACGACGACATTCGCGCACTCATGGCCGCTCATCTCGAGCGCCGAGACCACTGGTACTTCCACGACATCGTGCCGTGGGAGCAAGGCCGTAGCTTCGTCGATGAGCCATGGGACGAGAGCCAGGCAACACTTCGGCCCGAGGTTCGTACGGCGCTGCTGCTGAACCTGCTGACCGAAGACAACCTGCCTTACTACCACGCCCAGTTCCAGGTGTTTTGTCGTGAAGGGTCGCCACTCAAGGAGTGGTCGGGCTGGTGGACTGCCGAGGAAGGCCAGCATGCGCTGGCAATCCGGAGCTACCTGCTGACCACGCGTAACGTGGATCCCAACGTGCTCGAAGACAATCGTCTGACGACAATGAGCCGTGGCTGGGAAGGCACGATGGACAATGTCGTCGACCTGTTCAACTACACCGCAGCTCAGGAGCTTGCTACCCGGGTCAGTCACCGCAACGCGGGCGTCAAGTCGGACTGCGAGATCGCCAAAGAGATCATGACCCGCGTTGCCGCGGACGAGAACCATCACTTCATGTTCTACCGCGGGGTCGTCACCTCCATGATGGCGCAAGCCCCAGACACAGTTCTCGATTCGATGGCAAAGGTCATGGCGGGCTTCGAGATGCCGGGTACCGCCATCCCGCAATTCCGGCGTCGTGCGGTTGAGATGGCCAAGCTGGGTGTTTACAACGTGCGGATTCACCTCGAGAACGTGATCACACCGCTACTGAAGTACTGGAATGTCGAGGCGATGACGGGGCTCTCTCCAGTCGGAGCAGCGGCCCAGGAACGTCTGATGGCCCTGCAGGTGGAGCTGAACGAACAAGCAGAGCGGTTCGAGGCGAGGACAACTCCCAAGAAGGCCGTGGCGACCGCCTGAGGGCTATGCACAACTCGAGCCAGTTCGTGTCAAGCTGTTGGGGCGCGGCCTGACCGGAAGTTTGTTCGATGACGAAGTTGTTAGGGGTCATGGCCGCCGTCATGGCCGCGACTGGACTCTTGGTCGGAACCGTTGTGGCACAGCCGGGCCCAGATCGCACGATCACCGAGACCTCGATGGGGCTCGCTGTGGTGGGATCGACCCAGTCAGAGCTTGAGGTTGAGCTCGGTTCGGACTACACGGTGATGCCCGGTTGGTCGTTTGTCGACACCGAAGGCGTGGAGGTGGCCCTGGCGGGTGCCACAAGATTCTCCGCGTTTCATGTCGCCGGTGATGGGCCCGCCCTCAACGTTCTTGTGACCGAAGTTCTTGTGACCGAAAACCCCGAGTACCAGCTGGCCAACGGCGTTGGTCCCGGAACCACCATCGAGGACGCCGTAGCCATCTACGGCACCGCGACCGTTGCATTCAGCACCGAGTCCGCCGAATCCTTCAACGAGAGCACCGATGTCGAGACCGGCTCGATCATTGCGCTCGTCTGGATGCGATGTGTCGGTGACGAATGCCCGACCGCCACACTTCTCGAGACCGGGGCCGCCGAGGCGACGCTGCCTTTAATTGTCGTTTCGGTGGCGATGATTGTCGGTGGCGTCATGGTGGCGCTCACCAGTCGGCGCCCAGCAGCAATCGGGGGAGACGACGAGATCGACGCGTAGGTCATAAGGCCCCGAGTACGCAGGCTGCGTGCTCCTGTCGTGAAGGTTCGCGCGAACGGTGCCGACACCACCGTCTGTTGACCGGGGTAGGCCCGATGATCGTTGCATTCACGGGGCAGGGACTCGGGAGTCGCCCCGAGAGAACATTGCGAAAGTGCTGCAATGTGTCAATTGGTTCGCGAACCTAGCGCCACGGGCGACCCAATTGGGAGGAATACTTGAACTGTTCAGCAGCTCTATTCGGATGACTTCGGCGGCAAACACTCATCGCTGCTGCCCGGGTCCGTCCAACACCCGAGGTTTGACCCGGCAAGGCCGTGTACAACAACACGCGTGGGACGAGTCCGCACGACGACTACCCGCGGGTCGATGGGGACTTCATCGGGACCACAGACGAGATCATCCAGTGGGCTGCATGTAAGCACGGTGTGGACGAAGACATGGTCCGAGCACAGATGGCGCTCGAGTCATGGTGGTACCAAGAGACCGGGGGAGACCTGACCTCCAACCAGTCTGAGTGTCACCCCGATCTGCGCGGCGGGAGCGAGCAGTGCCCCGAGTCGATCGGTCTCGGCCAAGTGCGATTCCTCTACCAAGGTGGGGCTTTCGAGGATTCCAATGCCACTCGGTCGACCGCTTACAACGTCGACTACACCTATGACGTCTGGCGATACGACGGCAGGCTGATCTGGCTCAACGGCGTCGAGCGTGGTCGCCAATACGCAGCCGGCGATGCACTGGGTTGCATGGGCCTCTGGTTCGCTGGGCGCTGGTACACCTCGGGGGCCACCGGGTATATGGATCGATTCCAGGGATACATCGATGTCCGCATCTGGGAGAGTCCAGGGTTTCTCGCTGGTTGACGGTGCCGGCGCTCGGGATCGGTGGACGGCTTTGTTGGCCAGGGCTTGCTGCCCCGTGAGGCCGTGTCGACAAACCAGTAGGCCAACAGGTAAGGTGTCGAACGTGCGTTCGATGCAAGCAGGCATCATCCACGCCGATCTCGACGCGTTCTACGCCTCGGTGGAGCAGCGGGATCACCCCGAGCTCCGTGGCCGTGCAATGGCAGTTGGAGGTGGGGTGATCCTCGCTGCGAGCTACGAGGCCCGGGCAATGGGCGTGCGCACAGCGATGCCCATTCGGGCAGCGCGTGAGTGCTGCCCCGGCTTGATTGTGGTGGACCCGCACATCGACGCCTACACCGAGGCCAGCCGGGCCGTCTTCGCGATCTTCGAAGACACCATGCCGCTAGTCGAGCCGATCTCGATCGACGAAGCCTTCCTGGATGTCTCGGGGCTCGGCCGCCTGGTGGGGTCGCCCGAGGCGGTGGCAGGGCAGCTGCGGTCTCGGGTAGCGGGCGAAGTTGGCCTCGCTATCTCCGTCGGCGTCGCCCGGACTAAGTTCTTGGCCAAGGTGGCCAGCGGGGTGTGCAAACCTGATGGGCTTTTGGTGGTCGAGCCTGACGAAGAGGGGGCGTTTCTCCATCCGCTTTCGGTCGGCCGGTTGTGGGGTGTCGGGCCGGTCACCGCCGAGAAGCTCGCGGCGAAAGGCATCGTGACGGTTGGCGAGGTCGCCGCACTTGGCGAGGGACCCCTGACAGCCATCCTCGGGGCTGGGCCGGCCCGCCACCTCCATGGTCTGGCGCACAACCGAGACCCACGCCCAGTCGTGACCGGGAAGCGCCGTTCGTCGATTGGGGCACAACGAGCGCTGGGTCAACGTGCCCGATCGTTCGCAGAGATCGAGGCCGTCTTGTTGGAGCTTGTCGATCGGGTCTGTCAGCGAGTTCGCGATGGGCAGCGCGTCGGCCGTACCGCCACGCTGCGTTTCCGCTTCAGCGATTTCACTCGAGACACACGCTCTCGGACGATCGACGACGCCACCGGATCGACCACCGCATTTCTGACGGCCTCGCGCGAGCTCCTCGCCACCCGAAAAGACGACATTGCCCGGCAAGGCCTCACAATGTTGGGCCTGACAATCTCCAATCTCTGCTCAGCCGAGGCCGTACAACAATCACTTCCGTTCGATCGGCGCTCCACCGCAGACCTTGATCGAGCGCTCGACGAGGTACGAGATCGTCATGGCTCGGGCGCAATCGGTCGTGCAGCGCTGCTTGGGCGCGATGGCGGGGCCAGAGTGCCGATGCTCCCAGACCCGGTAGCGCCAGGCTGACCTGGCCTCGGAAACTGACAACAGCGATTGCGGTGGGGTGGGGCGGGCGATCCATCATCGATTATACTGGTTGCTGAACTTGGGGTCGACGCCACCAACGTCGATGCCACAGGACTCAAAGAGGGTTACCCATGGATCTCAGACTCAGCGGCAAGCGTGCCATCGTCCCGGCATCGACCAAGGGGATCTTGCGCCGCGTCGTCGATCAGCTTGTCGACGAAGGCTGTGACGTCGCGATCTGCTCGCGATCCGAAGACACTGTTGCGCGCACACTGCGCGAACTGTCAGGTGGGCGCGGGAAAGTCATTGGCCGCGCCTGCGATGTTCAGGACAAGGAAGATTACGAGTCTTGGATTTCCGAGATGGCCGAAGAGATGGGTGGCGTCGACATCTTCATCCCCGGTGTCAGCGCGGGCGGCGGCGCTGACAGCGAAAAGAACTGGTGGAAGAACTTCGAAGTCGATGTCTTGTCGACGGTGCGCGGGTGCGAAGTAGTCGTTCCGTTGATGCAAGAAGGCGACGGCGGCGCCATCACGTTCATCACCACCACCGCGTCGGTCGAAACCTTTGGCGGCCCACAGGCCTACAACGCCATGAAGGCGTCGCTGTTGGTCTATTCCAAGCAACTGTCCCAAGAAGTCGGCAGCGACAAGATCCGTGTCAACTGCGTGTCACCCGGGCCTATCTATATCGATGGGGGGGTGTGGGCGATGCTCAAGGACACTATGGCGAAGTGGTACGCCAAGACCGAGCGCGACCATCCCCAGGGCCGTATGGGCACCCCCGAAGAAGTCTCGAACTGCATCGTGTTTGTATCGAGCCCTGCAGCGAGTTGGGTGTCTGGCACCAACCTGATCGTCGATGGCGGCTTCACCAAGCGCGTCCAGTTCTGACTAGGACCCGACTATGGACGTTGTGCGCAAACAGAGCATCAAGCGGGTCGACCCCGAGACCAATCCCGGTGGTACGCCGCTGACCAAGGCCCCAGAGGTGGATCTCGGCACAGACCTCATTCCGAAAGAGCGCTACATCTCGCCCGAGTTCATGGAGCGCGAGTGGGACTCGATCTGGACGAAGGTTTGGCTGTTGGGTTGCCGAGAAGACCAGATCCCCGAGCCTGGCGACTACATGTGCACCAACATCGGCCGTGAGTCGGTGCTGTTGGTACGCCAAGACGATGGCGGTATCAAGGCATTCCACAACGTGTGTATGCACCGTGGAAACCGGTTGGCCGACGAAGGGTTGTGGCATGCCGACAACTTTGTGTGCGGCTATCACGGTTGGACCTATGGCTCTGACGGGGCGTTCGTCAACATCCCTGACCTGGCGACCTTCCCGCAGGGAGCACCTCCCTGCGGCGGGTTGTCTGAGCTCCCCTGCGACACGTGGGCCAGCTTTGTTTGGTACAGCCTCGACACTGAGGCCGAACCGCTTGTCGACTACTTGGGCGACCTGATCGGCCACATGGAGCCGTACCACTTCGAGCGGATGGCGATGACCCGCTGGGTTACCGCCGAGTGGAATTGCAACTGGAAGACCGGCGTC
>Ga0302127_10002435_pt1 | contig 11245 bp, 12 predicted proteins | sample CB4_SCM_MG_FD_204452 | JGI IMG/M metagenome (GOLD analysis project Ga0302127, IMG submission 204452) | Marine microbial communities from Western Arctic Ocean, Canada - CB4_SCM | ecosystem: Environmental > Aquatic > Marine > Oceanic | place: Canada: Western Arctic Ocean | collected 2017-09-24
GCTTGGCGTGACCGTCCTCACTAGCGATGGCACAGCTCCTGACCACATCGTGCCTCAGCGCGTGCGCATCGCCGCTGAAGCGGGCTGCGGCGGTCTCGTCTGTGCCGCGAAAGATCTCAAGGACGCCCGAACACTCGCTCCACGGCTGGTGCGTGTGGTGCCCGGTATCCGCCCGGCGGGAACCGCCACCCATGATCAAGCCAACGTCGCGACACCCGGTGAGGCCATGGCTCAGGGTGCTGATGTCTTGGTCATCGGCCGAGCCGTGACAGCTGCTGAGAACCCGGCTGAGGCTGCCCACGACATCGTGACGGAGTTGCTCTCTTAGCCTGGATCCACCGATCTTGGCAGATGTCGGTGTCCAGGCTCTCGTAATCACTGCGCTCCGGGCGGGCGTTCGGGCCACGCAGGCCCCCTGGCGAGACTCACCGAATGTGGCCTCCCCGCCACCACGAATTGACGCGTTGAGCTGGCCAAGGCCGGCGCCGCCAAGGTCCAAACGGTGGATCCAAGCTTGCGTCGTTCTGCGCAAGCGCAGGGCCTCCACCACCTGGTGGGTCTGTCCCCCTATGGTTTGTGCTATGGCAGCACCCCCAGTTATCACAGACGCGCAGCGAAGAGCTGCGCTCTTGAAAGCCGCCGAGGCTCGACGTGTTCGGGCTGATCTCAAGCAGCGCCTCAAGATGGGCTCGGTCACGTTGGCCGAAGTCCTCCAACAGGCGTCGGCGGATGAAATCGTAGGAAAAACCAAGGTCCTTGCTGTGCTCGAATCCCTGCCCGGTGTGGGCAAGGTCAAGGCGCGGCGACTCATGGAAGACATCGGGATTGCGGAGAGTCGGCGACTGCGCGGGCTCGGCGACCAACAACGTGCCGCACTCCTCGAGTCCTTCTCCTGACCTGACGCCACTACCTATCGTCATCTCCGGCCCTGGTGGGGTTGGCAAGGGGACGATCGTGGCCGGGCTCATGACCACCGATGACCAGCTATGGCTTTCCCAAAGCTGGTCAACGAGGTCGGCGCGCCCGGGCGAGGCGTCCGATGCCTACAACTTTGTGACGACGGAGAATTTCGACGCGCACGTCGAGGCGGGCGGATTCCTCGAGTGGGTCGAGTTCCTCGAGTATCGACAAGGTACGCCGGTCCCCGACGCGCCTCCCGGCATGGACGTTGTCTTCGAGATCGACGTCTATGGCGGCATCGCCATCGCCGAGCGCTACGCCGCCGCGATGTTGTTGTTTGTCGATACCCCCAGCCGTGACGAACAACGGCGGCGGTTGGTGGGGCGTGGCGATCCACCCGAGAAGGTCGATGCTCGTATCGAGCGGGGCGACCTCGAGCGCTCACTCGCCGCTGATGCCGGCTATCAGATGCTGATCAATGATGATCTCGAGACCACCGTGGCCGAGATCCAGGGGTTGATCAACGTGGCACGCGGAGACCGTGGCCCATCGGGGGAGTGACGGCCGAACGGCCCGGCCGGGGCGGTCGTCGTCATTTGAGGGCAGCGCCACTAGGCTGGTGAGTCGGGCCAAGGCGTCTTCGGACACCGACAGGGCTCGATGAGTATCGAAGATTTTGTGATCCGAGCCCGCTGGAGCAGGTTCGGTCGCTCATAAATGGGCCGATACCAATATTCTCGAACACCGCAGTTGTGGAGCAGCACCGATGTCAACCGAGCACGAAACCATGATCGAGCCGCCCGTTGAGGGTCTGTTGGAGCGCGCCGGGTCGAAGTTCCGACTGGTCACGCTCGGCGCGACACGCGCTCGTCAGATCAACGCGTACTTCGGACAGCTCGGTGACGGCCTCGGCGCCAGCGTGCCGCCGCAGGTCACTTCGGTGTCGCGAAAGCCACTCTCGATCGCCTTCGAAGAGATCATCAACGACAAGATCGTTGCAGGTCCGCTCCCCGAGGATGCCTCGGGCGAGACCAAGGGCAGCGCAAAGACCGATGGTGACGACGCCAGCTGAGTCTCCCCAGGGAGCACTCGCTGCGAAACGCGTCGTCGTCGGCGTGAGCGGCGGCATTGCTGCGTACAAGGCCGTCGAAGTCATTCGACGCCTCGTCGATGCCGGCGCCCATGTTTCGCCGATTATGACCAACGCGGCACACCGCTTCATTGGTGAGACCACGCTGAGCGCGCTCGCGTCTGAGCCTGTGCAGCAGTCCTTGTGGGACGAGGACAGTCCAATCCCACACACCTGGCTGGGTCAAACGGCCGATGCCATTGTTGTGGTGCCGGCAACAGCCCGATTGATCGGGTCTTACGCTGCTGGAATCTCCAATGATCTCCTCACCGCGACCCTGCTGGCGACTCGCGCTCCGGTCATTGTCTGCCCAGCGATGCACACCGAGATGTGGGAACACCCGGCGGTGATGGACAACATCGCGACCCTGCGCCGGCGCGGGGTACACATCGTCGATCCCGAGTCCGGACGACTGGCTGGGGGCGACATGGGCCACGGTCGGTTGGCATCGCCGGCGGCTGTGGTCGCTGAGGTCGAACGCGCCGTAGGTCCCAATGACATGGCCGGGCTGCACGTGCTCATTACCGCCGGCGGGACACGCGAGGCCATCGATCCGGTCCGCGTGATCACCAACCGGTCCAGCGGCAAGCAGGGCTATGCACTGGCGGCAGCAGCCAGCGCTCGCGGTGCTCGCGTCACGCTGGTCACGACGGTCGACCGAGAGGTTCACCCAGGCGTCGAGACGGTTGCGGTGGTGTCCGCATCGGAGATGCAAGAGGCCGTCCTCCCGCGATCGACCGAAGTCGATGTGATCATCATGGCGGCTGCGGTCGCCGATTTTCGGTCGGCATCGATCGCTGATCGGAAAATCAAGAAGGGCGACGGGCTTGAAGCCATCGCCCTCGAACCTACCCATGACTTCTTGGTCGACTTGGGATTGTTCAAGCCGAAGGGACAGACGTTGGTGGGTTTTGCCGCCGAAACGGAATCTCTCGAAGAGAACGCTCGCAGCAAGCTCGAGCGCAAGCACCTTGACCTCATCGTTGCGAACGATGTGTCGATGGACCAGGTGGGCTTTGCCCACGACACCAACGCTGTACTCATTCTGAGTGCTCATGAGACCTGGCCGATACCGCTCGCGACAAAGCGAGCGGTCGCCGACGCCGTGCTCGACGCAGTAATCACCACCCGAGGCAAAGCCTCAGACCCATCACAACGAGGTAGTTAAACAGTGGCGTCATTCACATTCACGTCGGAATCGGTGACCGAGGGTCACCCCGACAAGATGGCCGATCAGATTTCCGATGCCGTGCTCGATGCACTGCTCGAACAGGACCCAGCTTCTCGGGTGGCTTGCGAAACGCTTGTCACCACCGGCCTCGCGATGATTGCCGGCGAGATCACCACCAAGGCCTACGTCGACATCCCCGGGATCGTCCGCAAGACAATCTGTGACATTGGCTACGACAATGAAGCCTTTGGCTATGACGGTGGCACCTGCGGCGTGATGGTGGCGATCGACGAACAGTCACCTGACATTGCCCAGGGCGTCGATGCCTCCGAAGAGGTTCGCTCCGGCGTGGCCGGCGAAGAGGACGAGTTCGACAAGCAAGGCGCCGGCGATCAAGGCTTGATGTTCGGATATGCAAGCAACGAGACCGATGTCTTGATGCCGCTGCCAATCCACGTGGCGCACCGGATGGCCGAGAAGTTGGCCGATGTTCGTCGTCGCGGGGTGGTCCCATACCTGCGGCCCGACGGCAAGACCCAGGTGACGTTCGACTACGAGGACGGCAGGCCAGTTCGACTCCGGACCGTCTTGGTCTCGACACAGCACAATGACGGCATCGATCGTGACAGCATGATCCGGCCCGATCTGATTGAACATGTGATCCGGCCCGTGATCCCCGAGCAATTTGCCGACGATGATTACGAGGTCTTCGTCAACCCGACTGGGCGCTTTGTGATCGGCGGTCCTGTGGGTGACGCTGGTCTTACCGGTCGCAAGATCATTGTCGACACCTATGGAGGCATGGCTCGCCACGGTGGCGGCGCATTCTCTGGCAAAGACCCGTCCAAGGTCGACCGCAGTGCGGCCTACGCGACCCGCTGGGTGGCGAAGAACGTTGTTGCTGCAGGTGCTGCCGAGCGGTGCGAAGTGCAGGTCGCCTACGCGATTGGTGTGGCCCGCCCCATGAACGTGCTGGTCGACACCTTCGGTACCGAAACGGTCGATCCGGCCAAGATCGCCGATGCTGTCAACGAGGTCTTCGACCTGCGTCCCGGCGCGATTCTGCGTGATCTCGATCTCCGACGCCCCATTTTCCGCAAGACTGCGGCCTATGGCCACTTCGGCCGTGAAGGTGATGGCTTCACCTGGGAGAACACCGACCGCGTCGACGACCTCAAGTCTTCACTCGGTCTCTAAACTCTTCTCGGAAATCCAGCGGAGTAGCGACGATAGGGCAAGATCGAGACATGGCAACAGCGTCGGCGCCGATGGTTGTTCGGGTTCTTCCCGACGTACCGGCGATTCGGCGCGAGTTCGACTATCTCGTTCCGCCCAGCTGGATCGACGATGGTCGGGCCGCGAACCTTGACGTTGGATCGATGGTCCGAGTCGAGCTTCACGGACGCCGCGTCGCTGGTTGGGTCACCGAGATCAACCCCGGTGATCGACATGTCGATGGTTTGCGAGAACTTGCCAAAATCAGCGGCGTTGGACCGTCCGCCGAGTTGATCGATCTGTGCCGGTGGGCCGCGCATCGGTGGGTTGGACCGGTCTCGTCGATGCTCAAGACAGCCAGCCCACCAAAGATGGTCGCTCGGGTGGTCGCTCCACGGCCCTCGAGTCCCCAGCCACCACCCGACGTTGACCTTGTGCGAGACGCGTTTCAGCGGTCGGGAGCGGCGGTGCGGCTTCCGCCCCTGGGAGATCGGTGGCCCTTCGTCTTGGGAGCAGTAGCCCAGGGCAACGCGTTGATCCTCGTCCCGTCGCTCGCCCTTGCGCGCACATTGGTCGGTCGGCTCAGAAAGCGCGGGGTCGTGGTTGGTTTGTACCCGCGAGACTGGGCCTACGGAGCCTCCGGAGCCACCATCGTGGGCGCACGAGCGGCGGCGTTTGCGCCCGTCGAGGACCTCGCTGCGGTGTTGGTGATTGACGAGCACGACGAGGTCTACCAAGAAGAACGGGCGCCCACGTGGAACGCCCGCGACGTGGTCATCGAACGGGCCCGCCGCGCCGGTGTTCCTTGCGTGTTGACCTCACCACTGCCCACCCTCGAAGCACAAGCAAAATTTCCACTGCTGCGCCCGAGCCGCCAGGAGGAACGCTCTGGCTGGCCGCTCGTTCGTGTCGTCGACCCACGCGAAGATGGGTCAGCTCGCGGCACGCTCTGGAGCGAATCGGTGGTTCGCCTGCTGCAAGAGGGTGGCAGAGTGGCCATCGTGCTCAATCGCAAGGGCCGGTCCAAACTGCTGGCGTGCGTCAATTGTGATGAGCTCGTCGTCTGCGATATCTGCGATGCGTCCATGCGCCAGGACGAAGACCACGAATTCGTGTGCACCGCCGAAGGCCATCGGCGTCCTGTCGTTTGCGCCAGCTGTGGGGCCACAACGTTCAAGAACCTGCGGATCGGCGTGACCCGTGCCCGCGAGGAACTCGAGGCGTTGCTCCGAGAACCCGTCATCGAGGTCACTGGTGACACCGACGACGAGCATCTCGCTGACGGGCGCGTCTTCGTTGGGACTGAAGCGGTCTTGCATCGCGTTGACGCCGTGGGCTCGGTCGCGTTCGTCGACTTCGACCAGGAGTTGGTGGCGCCGCGCTACCGCGCCAGCGAAGAGGCACTCGCCATGTTGGTGCGGGCCGGGCGTCTTGTCGGAGGTCGACGCGAAGGGACAGGCCAGATCCTCATCCAGACCCGTCTGCCCAGCCACCCGGTCATTCAGGCGGCGATGGCTGCCGACATCGAACCGTGGTCAATTGTCGAGGCAACCCGCCGGGAGTTGCTGCGGTACCCACCCTTTGCTGCGTTGGCCGAGGTGTCGGGTGCTGCAGCGCCTGCCTTCGTGGAGAGTCTCGGATCGCCGCTCGACCTGGAAATCCGCGGTCCGGTGGATAATCGCTGGTTGATCAGAGCGACCGATCACCAGACGTTGGCCAACAGCCTTGGCGCCGTCGAGCGTCCCAAGGGTCGCCTCCGCATTGCCGTCGATCCGCTCCGATTGTCCTAAGGAGCTCAGGCGGTCCAGCTGCGACGGCGGACCTCATAGATGGCAATCGATGCGGCGGTGGCCACGTTCAGCGAGCCCACCTTTCCCAGTTGGGGAATGAACCCGAGCACATTGCAAGCGTCCATCGCGTCTTTGGCCATACCGCGATCTTCGTGACCGATAACCAGACAAATGTCACCGGACAGCTCCAACTCGGGGAGGGCCACGGCAGTTTCGGCCAACTCGATTCCAATGACCTGGTAGCCCTGCGCTTGGGCCTCGTTGATGGCTGCCACGGTGGTGCCAGTCACCGACGAGGTCAGGTATCGATCTGTTCCCAGAGCGGTCTTGCCGACCTTGGTGTTCTCGGCCGTTGTGGCGCCGGCGCTGTACCAGAGGTGATCGATGCGTTCGGCGGCCGCTGTGCGGATGATGGAGCCAACGTTGAAAGGGCCTTGAACGCCATCGAGGATGACCGCGAGCCGCCCATCGGTGCGACGCCGCCAGTCACGGTGGAGACGCTTGAGCTCCGTGCTGGTGAGGTTGCGGGTCATCGCGCTCGCACCTCCAGCAAGCGGTAACCCCGGCGAGAGCAGAGCCGGGTCGTGGCCCATCCTTGATTGGTCAACCACCGCGCCAAACTGTCAGCGCCCAGGTGTTTCTGGACCACGAGGATTGCGCGTCCCTCGGGGGTGAGGCGGTCCAGCCACATCGTGAGTAACTGGTGGAGTGCTTGTTTGCCGATCCGGATGGGCGGGTTGGACCAAATGAGGTCGAACTGCACGTCGTCAGGTACGTCGTCGGGGGAGGCCACCGTGGCCGCGAATCCATCGAGGTTGGCCGCAGTGAGAGCGCGGGCTCGACTATTGACATCGACCGCCCACACGTGGGCTCCGACCGCGCGTTGGGCAAGTGTGCGCGCTATCGGGCCGTATCCACACCCCAGATCCAGAACATTGGCGTCACCGGGTTCGGGCATTGGGGCATCGAGCAGAAGCAGCCGGGTCCCTGGATCCACCTGATCAGCGGAAAACACACCTCGATCGCTGTGCAATGTGACCGTGAGGTCTGGAAGGACGAGATCGACCGCTCGTGGTTCGGATGAGCTCGAAGGATCGACGTCGAAGTAGTGGTTTGCCTCGCCAGCCATGGTCAGACGGTACCGCCAAGGACAGTCCCACCCGCCAACGCAACGGCGGCCGATATCGTGGCAACATGTCGAAGTACGAGATCAGGGTCTTTGGCGATCCAGTGCTCAAGCGGGTTGCAGCCGAGGTCGGCGATGTTGATGGCAAATTCGTCGACACCTGCAATGAGATGCTCGATGCCATGTATGAGGCACCTGGCATTGGTCTCGCTGCCCCGCAGGTAGGCATCGGTCAACGCTTTTTCGTCTATGACTTTGGCGATGGGCCGGGCGTCCTGATCAATCCTGAGATCCGTGAGTCCCGAGGCGAATGGGAATTCGAGGAAGGCTGCCTGTCGGTGCCCGGTCTGTCGTGGGATATTATTCGGCCGAAAGAGATTCACATTGTTGGGTTCGACCTCGATGGCAATGAGTTGTCAATCGAGGCTGACGAGTTGGAGAGTCGCCTCTTCCAACACGAGCTCGACCACCTCGACGGCACGTTGCTGTTCGACTATCTCGATGACGACCAGGTCCGCGAGGCCAAACGCACCCTGCGAGAGCGTGCGATGGGCCAGAGCGACGATCAGCCCGGGCTCTCCCCGCTTTGATCAAGCCACCCACTCATGTCAAGCGCGTCGTGTACCTCGGCACGCCCGAGCTGGCTGTCCGGCCGCTGTTGGCGCTCCACGAGGCGGGCTATGACATTCCCCTGGTCGTGTCGCGTCCGGACAAACGACGGGGCCGGGGCAGCGAGTTATCGCCCAGCCCGGTCAAGGCTGCTGCTGAGGCATTGGGGATCCCGGCCACGACCAACGTCGATGACGTGCTCGATGTTGATGCCGACCTTGGCGTTGTTGTCGCTTTCGGACGCTTGATTAAGCCTCATGTGCTCGATCGGCTGGCCATGGTAAATCTCCATTTCTCATTGTTGCCCCGGTGGCGGGGAGCGGCGCCGGTCGAGCGAGCGATCCTGGCGGGCGACGAGACGACCGGCGTGTGCCTGATGGAGCTCGCCGAGGGTCTTGACACCGGTGATGTATACCGGGTCCAAACGGTGCCCATTGGGGCTGACCAGTCGCTCGACGACCTCCGGTCGTCGCTTGTCGAGATCGGTACAGAGCTGCTGGTCACCGCGCTGAGCGAAGGACTCGGCACGCCTCAGCCCCAGGTCGGTGACGCCGTTCATGCGGCCAAGATCGATCGGGCTGAGCTTCAGATCGACTGGACCTCCAGCGCCGCTGCCATCCACCGCCTCGTCCGTATTGGAGATGCATGGACCACCGAGGAGGGGAACCGGCTCAAGATTTGGCGGACGATCGTGACCGATCGAGATGATCTGGCTCCGGCTCAGGTCGACGGGGTCACCGTCGGGACCGGCGACGGTGCCATTGAGCTGATCGAGCTGCAACCGGCAGGCAAGCCCCGCCGTTCGGCACAGGACTGGGCCAACGGAGCCCGACTCAGTAGCGATGATCGGCTTGGGGACTGATGGCTCGTTCTCGCCCGCCCCGCAAACCTCCAGTTGACGCACCGGGCGCTGAAGCGCGCCGCGTCGCCATCGAGGCTGTTCGACGTATCGACGAAGAAGGTGCCTACGCCAACCTGCTGTTGGCGACGACCCTCGCCGACAGCCCGCTCGACCAACGCGATCGCAACCTTGTCACCGAGTTGGTCTATGGCACGACGCGTATGCGGCGCGCCGTCGACTGGTTGGTTGACCGCTTTCTCGTGTCACCCCCGGGCCCTGCGTTGCGTGCGTCATTGCGGGTGGGTGCCTATCAACTCGCGTTCATGCGTGTCCCGGCGCACGCAGCCGTCAGCGCGACGGTATCGGCCAGTGCAAAACGTAATCGCGCCCCCGTCAATGCCATCTTGCGCAAGGTTGCCGACTCCATCGACGCGGTCGAATGGCCGTCGCTGGGCATTCGACTGAGCTATCCGGACTGGATCATCGGCCGGCTCAGCGACGATCTCGGCGCAGAGCCGGCCATTGCCATGCTCGAGCAGATGAACCTGGCCCCGTCGGTGCATGAACGCGACGATGGCTACATCCAAGACGAAGCGTCTCAGTGGGTGGTTGAGGCTGTCGGGGCACAGCCAGGGGAGCGGGTGCTGGACCTCTGCGCCGCACCTGGTGGGAAAGCCACCGGCCTCGCTGCGCTGGGCGCGCAAGTAACTGCAACAGATTCTCGGGTCTCGCGGTCCTCGCTGGTCGCCGCCAACATCAAGCGCCTTGGCATCACGAACGCGACAGCCATCACTGCAGACGGCCGCCATCCTCCGTTTCGTGCTGCGACCTTCGACCGCATTCTCGTGGACGCTCCCTGCTCCGGTCTCGGCGTTCTCCGTCGCCGTGCCGATGCTCGCTGGCGCGTGACCCCCAAAGACATCGAGAATCTGGCGGTACTGCAGGGGGAGTTGATCGATGCTGCCGTGACCCTGCTGAAGCCTGGTGGGGTGTTGGTCTACAGCGTCTGCACCGTCACCATGGCCGAGACCGTGACTATTGCTGAGGCGGCAACCGGCCGACACGAACTCGTCCCAATCCCCATCGGTGACGAGCGGTGGACGGCTGTAGGAACAGGAGCTCGGCTACTGCCCCAGGACCACGACACCGATGCCATGGTGATCTTCGCCTGGACAACGGGAGCCGCATCAGACTGACGGGGGCTTCGCAGGTACGCTCGCACCATGGATGCTGACGACCGCCAACAGGCCAAGGTGCTGACTGTTTCGGATGGGGTCATTCACGGCACCCGGGAAGACAAGTCCGGAGCTGCTCTCGAGGCACGGCTGATCGAGGCCGGATGGGACGTGGTGGATCGTGCCGTCGTGGAAGACGGTGTCGATGCCGTCGCCGGCGCACTCAGCCGCCTCGCGGACCGATTCCATGGACTTATCGTGACCACAGGCGGGACGGGTTTCGGCCCTCGGGACAAGACACCAGAGGGGACACGCTTTGTCATCGATCGTGAAGCGCCAGGTTTGGCTGAGGCGATGCGCCTGGTTAACCCGTTGGGTCGACTGTCGCGGGGCGTGTCGGGGACGCTCGACACGGCATTGATCCTCAATACCCCAGGCTCGGCGAATGGGTGTGTCGAGTGTTTCGATGCCGTCGCCGATGTTGTGGGCCATGCGGTCAGGTTGTTGGTGGACAATGCGGATCCACACCCTTCCAATCCAAACCCCGGCGCTGAGCCTCGCACCACCGTCACCACCACCACCACCACTGCTGACGATCACCACCGCTGAGATGGCGAGCCCGGTCGATCACCAATTGATGGGCCGGGCGATGAAGAACGCCTCGCGTGTTCGGTTCATCACGTCGCCCAACCCTTGGGTGGGTGCAGTGATCGCTACTCGCGACGGTGAGATATTCGACGGGGCAACCCGCCCACCGGGCGGGCCACACGCCGAACGTGTCGCTCTCGACGCCGCTGGCGACAAGGCTTGCGGGGCCACGCTCTACAGCACGCTCGAACCTTGTGATCACACCGGACGGACGGGGCCGTGCACTGAGGCGATCATCGCCGCCGATGTCGCTCGCGTCGTTGTCGGGTGCCCAGACCCTGACACGAACGTTTCGGGCAGGGGCGTACAGAAGCTCCGGTCAGCCGGAATCGAGGTCGAGGTCGGCGTCGATGCGATCGATATCGGCGAGCAGTTGCTGCCGTATCTGCATCACCGTCGGCACGGTCGGCCCTACGTGATCGTGAAGCTGGCTTCATCTATGGATGGCCGGATCGCGGCTCCCGATGGCACCAGCCAATGGATAACCGGTCCCGAGGCTCGCCAACAAGCACACCAGATGCGCGCCGAGTCCGACGCCATCATCGTCGGTGCGGGGACTGTTCGTAGCGACGATCCAATGCTTACCGTTCGGGACTGGGCGCCGCCGGCCGACGTCGAAGCACCTGACCTTGACCCGAGGC
>Ga0302127_10002436_pt1 | contig 11244 bp, 10 predicted proteins | sample CB4_SCM_MG_FD_204452 | JGI IMG/M metagenome (GOLD analysis project Ga0302127, IMG submission 204452) | Marine microbial communities from Western Arctic Ocean, Canada - CB4_SCM | ecosystem: Environmental > Aquatic > Marine > Oceanic | place: Canada: Western Arctic Ocean | collected 2017-09-24
TTCCTGGGCGGTATCGGGAATAATAATGCCCCCCGGGGATTTATCTTCCTCGCCGACACGGCGTACCAACACCCTGTCGTGCAGTGGCCTAAACTTCATCAAAACTCTCCTAATTTGCGCCGCAATGGCGACATTGTGTGGCGGGCGTGTGAAAAAATCGCGGCGGAATTGGTTAATTGCTTAACTGGCACTCAAAGAAATGAGTGCCAACGCCCTGTAGCGTATGTAAGGCATGATCAGAGGCCGTGCAAGTCCCCGACAGCTAAAGACCAGTTGCATACATATATATATAACTCGGCTTAATCGCCCAAAATTTGCTACGGTCCGTGGAATTAGTTTTGTTATTATTTTTAGAGTAACTTTGCTCATGACTCAGATTTTGACTTCGTGGCACCGCCCGGTTCGCCAGATTTCTCTTTGGGCAATCGCCGCACTAGTAAGCCTGTGGCTGGCAGCGCCCGCGTCAGCCCAAGAGGTGGAAGATCTACTCACCCCGCGCATGACGCCCCAGGCAATTCAGGCCGCGTTCCCCGGTGCTGAAACGGTGGGCCCGGCGGAAGGCCGCCCCGCTGCCCTGCCCGTTTATATCGGCGGCGAAAAAGTGGGCTACATATTCTCCACAATGGATACCGTGAACGCCGGAGGCTATTCCGGCATTCCATTCGATTTAATCGCGGGCTTCACGTTGGACGGTGATATTACCGGCGCGTTTCTACTGGATCACCATGAGCCCATCATCGGCAAGCCGGTGCCAGAGATCTTGTTGAGTGATTTTGTGGCGGGCTTTGGCATCGCCACATTGGCTACCACCAATGACATCGACCCCGACATGGTGAAGGGCGCCACCATCAGTGCTCGGTTGATGCGTAACGGCATGGCGGATGCGGCGCGGCTGGTTTACGGCGGCCAGGTCATGGGCCTTTTTGCTCCGGTCACCGAGCCGGAATTGGATCGTACGGGGTTCCGCCCTTATACGTTTGCCGAAATGATCGAAAACAAATCGGTGCTGAACTACTTGGTGACCAACGAACAGATCGTTGACATGTTCGAAGACCAAGTCGGTGCCGGGGCATTGCCGGACGAAACCATTGTGGGTCGCGACGAAACGTTCTTGAGCCTGTACGTGGGGTTGATTACCCCCCCATCCATTGGCATCAACATGTTCGGCGATCAGCGATACGAAGGCTATATTGGAAACCAGGCCGACGGTGGCCTGGCAATTTGGGTGGCTGGTACCGGCGAATTTTCATTGATGGGCAATGCCTACCTGCGTAGCGCCAGCAATTACACCTTCGATCGGATCAAACTCACCCAGGGAACTTTAGAAGTCCCACTGACTCGGGAAATGTTCAAACGCGCAAAAGCGATGAACAATTCCGACGTGCCGCTTCTTTTGGAATCCCTCATTTTCTTCCTGCCGTCGGATTCAGGAATCGATCCACTTCTGCCGTTCGATGTGCACATCACCGTGCCCGGAAAGGCCGCCGACGGAACTGCGGCGGCGGCAACCTACCCCGTGACCTATCAACTGCCGGAACGGCACATGTTATTGCCTCCGCCACCGCCTATCCCGGCGTGGGTGGAAGCCTGGACCGACAAACGCACGGAAATCGCCATTCTGCTTGGCATGCTATTCGTGCTGTCGCTGATCTTTCTGCTGCAAGACTATTTGGTCCAAAACCGCCGCGTGTATACCTATGTACGGATGGCGTTCTTGGGCATGACGTTGGGCTGGCTCGGCTATTACGCCGGCGGTCAGCTTTCGGTGGTGAACATTATGGCCTATGCCCAGGCGCCGTTCGCGGGCGCAGGATGGTCGTCGTTCTTACTCGATCCCATTTTATTCATTGTCTCGGTCTATGTAGCCTTGAGCCTGTTCATACTGGGGCGAGGCGTGTTTTGCGGCTGGCTGTGTCCGTTCGGCGCTCTACAAGAGTTTGTCAACAAAGTTGCTCGATTTATAAAAATCCCCCAGATCAAGATCAAAAGCACCATTCAGGAACGCCTGTGGGCCGTGAAATACATCGCCGCCGTGGTGGTGGTCGGATTAGTGTTCTTTGACGTGGATATGGCCGGGACGGCATCAGAAATGGAGCCCTTCAAGACCGCTATCAGCTCCAGTTTTATGCGCGCCTGGCCGTATGTTGTGTACGCTGGCATCCTGCTGTTTGCTGGCATGTTCGTTGAACGGGCGTTTTGCCGGTTCCTGTGCCCCCTGGGCGGTGCCCTTGGCATTCTTGGCCGGATCCACATGTTCAACTGGTTAAAGCGCCGGCCTCAGTGCGGCACTCAGTGCCGAATCTGCGAATCAGATTGCCCCATGGGTGCCATCGAACCGTCCGGCAAAATCAACATGAACGAGTGCTTGCAGTGCCTGGATTGCCAAGTTGATTATCATGACAATCACACTTGCCCGCCTTTGATTGAGCGCCGCAAGCGCAAGGAAACCCGAGCCGCCGCTCGCAAACCAAAAATTGCGCCAATCCCTGGTGGCCCCGTAGTTCCTGGAGCCGCTCCGGCTGGATAAGCCGGACAGCTGTCAGCACTCCTTTCAAATTGTTTTCTGGGCGTTGATGATGGATTTCAGAAGATAATCCAGCACGGTTCTTTTCGCCGCCCTTTTCGCTCCATTTCCCGGTGGCGCGCGGGGGGCTCCCGATATATTGTTTTGCTCAACTCACAGCTTTCGGCCCGTGAGACAGTGAAATTTAGCCAAAATTGGGAGCTCGAACGTGAAGCGCATTCTTTTGGGAATTATTCTAATCGGTATTGTTGGCCTTATTGGCGGCCTTGCCTGGGCCATGCGGTATCCTGCTCTGGACCCAATCTCACCGATCGATGCTTCCATGGAGTTCGACAGCCAAGTAATTGCTCTGGGCCAGGATTTGGCCGGGTTTGGCGATTGCTCGGTGTGCCACACGGACCCGCGTCAGGGCCTGGCATTCGCCGGAGGCCTGCCGCTCGAGACCCCATTCGGTGTTTTGTACACCACCAACATCACTCCGGACCCGGAAACCGGAATCGGTACGTGGTCGGAAGAATCCTTTTCCCGGGCCATGCGCGAAGGGGTGGATAACGAAGGCCAGTATCTGTACCCGGCATTTCCATACGACCATTTCACCAAAATTACCGACGAAGACATGCATGCCCTGTACGCCTACATCATGTCGTTGGAGCCGATTTCATACACACCGCCGGAAAACGAGCTGGCCTTTCCCTTTAACATTCGCCTGTCATTGGCGGGTTGGAACCTGTTGTACTTGGATAAAAGCAGATGGGAGCCAGATCCGACCCAGTCCGATGAATGGAACCGGGGTTTTTACTTGGCCGACGGCCTGGGCCATTGCGAAAGCTGCCATACGCCCCGCAACCTGATGGGGGCGGAAATCGCCAGCAAGGCCTATGACGGTGCAGTGGTCGAAGGCTGGTACGCCCCAGCGCTGAACGACGAAACCACATCAGCGATTCCGTGGACCCAAATCGCTCTGGTGAACTATCTGCTAGATGGCTGGGACGAAAACCACGGTGTTTCCGCCGGCCCCATGACCCCCGTCGTCAACCATTTATATGAGTTGCCCGAAGATGACGGGTTTGCCATTGCAAAATACATAGAGTCCCTGCGCCCCAATTTGCCATCGGAAGAAGCGACTGCGGAACTTATGGCTTTTGCCTTGGAGCAGGAATGGGATCCCGACAATCCGCCCTCCTATGACGACCCGGGCATTCAGGCTGGTGTCGATGCCTTTGACGGTTTGTGCGCCAATTGCCACAAAGTCGGCGGTACCACTGTACCCTTGGCCATTACCAGCACAGTGCGCATGCCCGAAGCCCTTAACGTCATGAACATCATCTTCGACGGGGTTCGGCCGCCTTTGGGGGCCCGAGATCATTCCATGCCGGAATTTGGCGCATCGCTGGCTGACGAGGACATCGCCGACGTTCTCCGGTTTATAAGGATGCAGTTCACCAATTTGCCCGCCTGGGAAAATTTAGAAGAAATCATCGCCGAAAAACGCAAACACTGGTGATTTGAAGCTCCAAGGTTCGCGAAGATGAACTTTTGACCTTCCTAGCCGCAATTTAGCCGCAATATCAATGCAGGCGGGACTAGGGATGGATACTGGGCCCTGGCTAGTCAATTATCGTGTGGGCAGGCGTCTCCTGACTTTCGGACTAAGCGCCCAAAGTCAAAGCAATTAAATCCGTAAAGTCTGCTTTTTCACGAATCTAAAGCTTGAATTTATCATCAACGGGCATTAGCCTTTTCTTCACAAGTTCTCTTGGGGACGGTGTCTTGTTTTTTCAAGATGTTATCTTTTCCGCGGATCTCTATATATCCGTAGCCTCAGGCGATCTCGTTTATTGAGAGGGAGGATTCTCACATGGCTTTGACACTCACTGTTAATGGAACGTCCCATACCGTGGACGTAGAATCAGAGACCCCACTTTTGTGGGTCATTCGTGACAATATTGGTTTGACAGGCACAAAGTACGGCTGCGGCATCGCAAAGTGCGGCGCGTGCACCGTGCACATCGACGGCAGGGCAGCTCGCTCCTGCACCACTAAGGCTTCGGCCGCAGTTGGTAAGTCAATCACCACCATCGAAGGTCTTTCAGCAGACAGCTCTCATCCCATTCAAGTCGCTTGGGTTGAGCAAGATGTGCCCCAGTGCGGGTATTGTCAGTCTGGCTGGGTAATGTCCGCAGCAGCCTTGCTGAGCAAACGGGCAAATCCTTCAGATTTCGACATTGATTCCGAATTCGCCGACAATATCTGCCGGTGTGGGACCTATCAGCGAATTCGTAGCGCCATCCATCGCGCCGCGGAAATTGCTGCAGCGGCTTAAGGGAGAACTCAAATGACACATCATGAAATTTCTCGTAGAAAATTTATTGCCACTTCGGCCGCAGCCGGCGGTGGTATGGTCATCGGATTCAGCATTCCGACAGCGGCACAATCTGCCGCCATCAACAACAACCCTTGGGAATCCCCCACGGATAAAGACGGCGAAGAAATTAATGCGTGGCTGACCGTCGATCGTGACGGAACGGTTACCATCCGTGTTGGTCAGGCCGAAATGGGCCAAGGTGTATTCACCTCTTTGCCCATGATCGTGGCTGAAGAGCTCCAGGTTGACTGGAAAATGGTTAGGGCTGAGTACGCCGACGCTAACCGTCACGTCCGCAACGACAATGTGTACCAACGCATGTCAACAGGTGGTTCCGGCGGCGTTCGTCGTTCCAGGGTCTACCTGCAGCAGGCTGGCGCCAGCGCCCGTGAACGGCTGAAGGAAGCCGCGGCACAGGCATGGGGCGTTGCTCGCTCGACCGTCACCGCAAAGGACAGCGTCCTGTCGTCCGGCAACAACACCGGCACCTATGCCGAGTTTGCAGCCAGGGCCGGTGCGATCTCGTTCGCCGAGGAAGACGAGCCCGCAATCAAGACACCCGATCAGTTCACGATGTTGGGAACCTCAGTTGCGCGTTTGGACACTCCGATGAAGGTGAACGGCGCTGCCACGTTTGGCATCGACGTCCGCGTTCCTGGAATGCTCTATGCCGCGATCGTGCATTCACCGACTCCCGGTGGTGTTTTGAAAAGTTGGGACGCTGATGCCGTTCGGGGTCTTCCCGGCGTGGTCGACGTCCTTCGGCTTGGTCCGGGCGGAATCGGTAACCTCACCTACAATCCTGATGAAGTTCCGAACCGGGTGACCGGCATCACGAGTTCAGTGGTGGTTGTCGCCGACACCTATTACCACGCTCAGTCCGCCGTCGATCAGCTGCCCGTGACTTGGGACGCTGGCCCAGGCGGTGGGACCACGAATGCGTCGATCCAAGCGGATGCATTTGAAATCCTGCACAATCCGGCACACGAAGCCTACCTTCCAGTTCAAGACGAAGGTGATGCGGCTGGTGCCATCGCAAGTGCGGCAACTGTGCTCGAATCCACATACACAACTCCTTACCTGGAGCATGCGTGCATGGAGCCTATGAACTGCACAGTTCAGGTCACTGACGGCCGTGTTGACGCTTGGGGCGGTTTCCAAAATGCCCCAGGGGCTCTCGGCATCGTCGCCGACGAACTTGGTGTGGAGCAGGAAACTGTGTTCACCCACCAAACCTTCTTGGGTGATGGCTTCGGCCTTCGCTCTCGCAACCACGAAGTCCGCGAAGCCGCCGCCATCGCAGGTGCGATTGGTGGTCGTCCGGTCAAGCTGCTGTGGTCGCGTGAAGAAACAATGAGCCAAGGCAAGTACCGTCCGTTCTCCACCTACTACTTCAAGGGTGGCCTCGATTCGAACGGCAAATTGGTCGGTTACGAAAACCGCATCGTTTCCCATTCCATCTTCCACCATCAAATCCCGCAATTTATGCGGGACGGCTTGGATTCGGTGGCGCTTGAGGGAATGGACGCGAGAATGCCGTACACCATGCCCAACAAGAAAGTTAACTGGGCAATGTCCAACACCCACATTCCACCGCAGTGGTGGCGTTCAGTGGGTATGTCGCAAAACCCGTTCGGTTTGGAAAGCTTCCTTGATGAGTTGGCTCACGCCGCAGGTGCCGATCCCCTGCAGTTCCGACTTGATATGTTGCCCGAAGATTCGGAGTTCTTGGCTCCGTACAAGATCGTGGCCGAAAAATCAGGTTGGAATTCCAACCTACCTAAGGGTCAAGGCATGGGCATCGCAGCTTCCGAAGGCTTCGGAAGCATCATCGCAACCGTCGCGAAGGTTACAGTTAGCCGTCGCGGTCAGTTGACCATCGACTCGATCGATGTCGCGGTAGATTGCGGCCATACGATCAACACCGACTCGGTCGAAGCTCAAGTCCAAAGTTCTCAAGTGACTGCGCTATCAAGCCTACTCTTCAACGAGATGACGATTGAAGATGGCGCGATGGTCGAAAAGAACTTCGACACGTATCATCAGCTTAAGATAAGCCAAATGCCTCAGGTTAATACCCACATGGCATTGAGCGGCGGCGAAAAATGGGGTGGTATGGGCGAGCCTTCGACAGGCCCGCTCCTTGCTGCACTGCCGAACGCTATCTTTGCTGCGACTGGTGTTCGCATCAAGTCACTGCCAATTCGGAACCACGATCTGTCTTGGTCATAATATCTAACTGACTATTAAGCGGCCGGGGGTTTCCCCGGCCGCTTTTTTTTGTTTAAAAGAGCAGCTCAAAGTAGTGTTTATGAACAGAACAATAATTATTTTAGCGATGGCCGTCGTGCTAGCAGGTGCCGGGGCTTGGGCTATTTTCGGCGGCGGCAGTGAGGCTAAAATTGTGCCTGGTGAAGGCGCCTATGGGGATGAATTGTACCAGTGCCAAGATACAATCTTTGAAGACCTCCAGCACCCGCTCGAACTGGTCTTTTTGAAAAGCGAAGATTGGCACGCGGCCGGAGACGAGGACCTGACAGTGGGCGGCATACTTCAGATGCCCAACGTCGAAGGGACTATCGACACCATGAACTATTCATGCCTCATACGTAGTGGGAAGTTTATAAGGTTTTCTATTTATTAGGTTATTGTAGAGTTCGTACATAGCTTGGATATCCTCATAAGAAATATTCTATTCTAGAAAAAATACAGCTATACGCATAATTTAAGGACTAGGGGGTTCATAATGAGTCAGATAAAAACACTTATCGCCGGAACTTTTGGCGCAGCTCTGTTGGCTTTGCCGCTAACATTATCCGCAGTTGCTGATGAAACTTCCCCCGCCAATCTCGCGAACGCCTGCGGCGGATGTCATGGGACCGACGGCATCAGCCCGGGACCCATACCCTCGATCAATGAAATTTCGGAAGAAGACATGATCGCGCTTCTCACGGCTTTCAAAGCAGACGAAGCCGCCGTAACAATAATGAATCGGATCGCCAAGGGTTACACCAACGCTGAAATCACAGCCATCGCTGCCTATTTTGCGTCGATAGCAATTTAATTTCCTGTAGCTGGAATTTAGGGGACATCAACATGACGCAAAAAAGTACTCGCAGGGACATCCTTAAACTCGCAGGCGCTGCCACTGCAGCGACAGTTGCCCCTACCATTGCGACCGCCCAGGCCACTGGCAGCGTCGTAGTAATTGGCGCCGGATTTGGTGGCGCAACTGCAGCCCGATATTTACGCCGGGCTGGCGTCAGCGTTACATTGGTGGAACAAAACTCATCGTTCTCCACATGCCCCTTCAGCAACACCGTTTTGGGCGGGATCAATAGTTTCTCATCCATCACTCACGGATTCGGTGGATTGCGCCGGGAAGGCGTAAATGTGGTTAAGGGCCGCGTGTCTGCGGTTGACCCGGATGCCAAATCCATCACCCTTGATGGCGGCGATACCATCGCCTATGACCGACTGATCATGTCGCCGGGCATCGACTTTAAGTGGGATGCCATCGAAGGCTACGACGAAGCGGCCGCCGAGCTCATGCCCCATGCATGGAAGGCGGGCTCGCAAACCAACATTTTACGTCGCCAGCTGGAAGCAATGCCAGACGGCGGCGTGGTGGCAATAGCACCTCCGGGAAACCCGTTTCGGTGCCCTCCTGGACCATACGAGCGCGCCAGTTTGATCGCCCACTACCTGAAAACAGAAAAACCCAGATCTAAAGTTCTTATTTTCGACGCCAAGGACAGCTTCTCGAAGCAGGGCCTGTTCCAGGCAGGATGGGCGGAACTCTATGGCGACCTGATCGAATGGGTGCCGTTTTCCGAAGGTGGCAATGTCGCCCGAGTTGATCCAGAAACCAATACGATTTTTACAGATTTTGACGAACACAAAGTGGACGTCGCCAATATCATCCCACCCCAACGTTCCAATCGTTTGGTTGACACCGCCGGACTGGCCGATGGTGGGGATTGGTGCCCGATCAATCAGAGCACATTCGAATCTACCATCCACGCAAACATCCATGTGTTGGGCGATTCGTCGATCGCTGGGCGTATGCCAAAATCTGGGTTCAGTGCCAACAGCCAAGCAAAAGTTTGCGCCGCTGCGGTCGCCGCCCTGCTTGCCGGCAATGACCCTGCCAGCCCGTCGTTCATCAACACGTGCTACAGCTTGGTGGCCCCGGATTATGGCATTTCCGTTGCGGCGATCTATCGCATCATCGAAGACGGAACCATCGCCCCGGTAGCGGGTGCGGGCGGCGTGAGCCCGTCGGATGCACCGGCAAGTACCAGAGCGTTGGAAGCCGATTATGCCCGCGGATGGTACGCCAGTATAACATCCGACATGTTCGGCTAGAGACCTGACCCACTGATCTGGACGGCGACCACACAACTTGATCCTAAATACACCCGGACCAATATACCTAGGGGCGTTAGGGCTTGCCCTGGTCGCGTTTTCGAGCGCCCCCACTCCGACGTCGGCCCAAGACCAGCGGCCAGCTGTTGTCGCTTATGAAATCATTGATTTCGCGATCCCAGAACCTCTGACAGAGATCCCAGGAGACATTGAGCGTGGCTGGACCATTGTCCAGGACACCGCCAACGCCACATGCTTAATTTGTCATTCCATGCCCATGCCATGGCAGCCAGATCAGGGAAACTTGGCTCCGGATTTGGCTGGGGTCGGGAGCCGGTACAACGCGGCGGAATTGCGCCTGCGGTTGGTAGACCCAAAGGCATTGAATCCATTTACAATTATGCCCGCATATTACCAAGTCCAGGGCCTTAGCCGTGTCCAGGAAAAGTACCTGGGAAAAACCATCTACAGCGCCCAAGACATTGAGGACGTCATCGCCTTTTTGCTAACACTCACCGATAAATAACTAGGTTTTGATCGTTGGCCCTCCCAAACCTGGTATCCTGGGAGCAACAGATCAATAAAACTGTTGGTTTAAGAGAGTAAAATGACCGTATCGAGTACCAATCCAACAAGGCGGGGCATGCTGCATATGCTGGCCGGGGGTGCCGGTTCCCTGGCCCTGTATACAGTCACCGCCCAGCCCGCCCAGGCAGAACTGTTGCTTCCAGACAGCATATACAACGCGATGGTCGCGCGCATGGGCGACAGGACGTTTACCGAGGCCGGGGAAAATATCGCCTTTGTTCTGCCAACTCATGCCGAAACTGGGATTTCCGTCCCCGCGACCTTGGGGGTCCCCAATTCACCCATGACGCCGACGGACTATATTAAAAGCCTGCACATGTTCACCGAACTGAACCCGCAGCCATATGTGGCGGATTACTATCTGACCCCACGTACGGGCAAGGCCGAAATCACCACGCGAATCAGGTTAGCGCGATCACAATTTGTCTACGCCGGGGCTGTCAACAGCGATGGGACAGCCTGGATTACGGCGTTCTACATCACCGTAAATCTTGGCGCCTGTGCCGCAGATATTTTTCTGCCAGATGCGGATGAAGTGATTCGTCGGCGTCGTTTGGAAGAGGGCTAAGCCGCCATGGCAGCGATTAGAGTCGCAGTCCCGTCAACCGCGCGCAAAGGCGAAGTCATCCAAATTAAAACCTTGGTGTCGCACCCCATGGACAATGGGTTCATGCTCGATTTTGGTGGCCGGTTTATCCCCCGGTGGATCATTAATCGATTCGAGCTCGAATATAATGGTGAGATCGTTTTCAGTGCGGATTGGCATCTCTCGATCTCGACCAATCCCTATTTGATATTTTACACCGTCGCCACGGAAACCGGACAACTAGATTTCAAATGGTACGATGACAATGGAGATATCTATACCCATACCGCCAAGATCATCGTCACCTGACCCCACTTCCAGCTAATGATTAAAACTCTCTGGATTGTTTTTGCGGCGTTCGGTGGCTTTACTGCGCTCGCCTTTTCGGAGACGAGCTCGGCCCACGCCCAGGGTAAGGAACTTTCCCGTTTTATAGTTGAAGACAGAATTTCTGGTTATGTTTTTCTGGGTGAGCAAGTCCGCGCACTTCAAGACGATGATTTTCAAAATCCGGGAATGTTTGCAGTCGACCGCGGTCGGGCACTTTGGAACACCGTGGACGGTGAGGCCGGAAAATCCTGCGCCTCGTGTCACGGCGATGCGGCGGAGACAATGGCTGGGGTTGCCGCCCGCTATCCTAAATTTGATGCGAACCGGGGCGGCATCATAAATTTAGAACTGCGCATCAACGAACAACGCAAGACCCATATGATGGCTCCACCCCTAGAATATGAATCTCAAGATTTGCTAGCACTGACGACCTACATCGCCAACCTATCGCGGGGGATACCCCTGGGAGTGAATATTGAAGGT
>Ga0302127_10002438_pt1 | contig 11235 bp, 9 predicted proteins | sample CB4_SCM_MG_FD_204452 | JGI IMG/M metagenome (GOLD analysis project Ga0302127, IMG submission 204452) | Marine microbial communities from Western Arctic Ocean, Canada - CB4_SCM | ecosystem: Environmental > Aquatic > Marine > Oceanic | place: Canada: Western Arctic Ocean | collected 2017-09-24
ATTACAACTTCCAAAGCAAGAGGTAACGCTGGCTGCCGGACCAGGGATCGAACCTGGGCTATGGGATTCAAAGTCCCGTGTGCTACCTCTACACCATCCGGCAACTGTATCCATCCTAAACGTTACTCAGTTAGAGAACAAAAGATGCTTGCCTGTTACGTCGTTAAAATAGGAGTTAGCATAGTCATGTGCCGAAGTGGCGGAATTGGCAGACGCAGCGGATTCAAAATCCGCCGAGGTAAACTCTCGTGTGGGTTCGAGTCCCACCTTCGGTACCAACTAAATTTATCCCGTAGCCAAAAATCAAGCCATTCATTATTTAGTGGAATTAGAAAATTTATTGATCAAGACGGCTCCCATCAAACCTAACGTTAAGCAGAATAGAATCTGAAATAAACTACCGAAATCAGTGAATTGTGATAATGCTCCAGATTCGCCCTGCCAAGGCCATAAAACACGTACTCCCCCAAGCATCATTCCTGACAAGACACTCAGTACTGAATTTCGATAATGATTGAGGAGCCAGCGCACTCGGGAGACAAATAATAATAAGCCGAACCAAGATCCAAGTATAAACATGCCTAGAGTAAGAACGTCCCGTTCTCGAATCGCATTAATAAATGGTTCATACAGGCCAAGTAAAAGAAGTATGAATGAGCCGCTCAGTCCAGGTAAAATAGTGGCGCAAATACTTACTGATGCCCCTAGAAAGATAAAGTACGATGGCGGATCAAATGCCTCAGGAGGAGGGATGCTTGATAAAAGAAAACTTGCACTAAATCCCACAAGCAATAGAGCCATGTTGAGTACGTTCCAGTGATCTATTTGGCGAAAAGGGACAGGCAGAGCACCTAACACCAGGCCGAAAAAGAAAGCTCTAAGTAACTGTTCATGAGAATCAAACAGCACGCCAATAAGTGATGCCCCGAAAAACAAGGCCAACACTACCCCAAAGCCCACTGGCAAAACAAGTAGCCAGTCTACTTTAATAAGTAGATTTTTTGCATCCACAAAGGATAATTTCAACAACTTCCCAAATGCAGAAGTGAGCAGGGCAAGCGACGATAATAGTCTTTCCCAAAGACCGAAAACAAAAGCAAGTGTCCCGCCACTAACGCCAGGGACTAAATCTACCAGCCCAATACATACACCGACCAAAACATAATGAATGAGGTTACTCACACTTAGACGCACGTGTACTCCAGCATTTCAGTATTTATTCAACCTGAAAGGTAAATTCAGTTGACCAAGGTCCTATATGTTCGGAATTCCGAAGTCTCGCCCGCATGGAATGTAATCCGACAGTTAGATTCTTAAGATCCCAATTGTAAAAAATACCAGTCTCTCCGAAGGGTATACGTGCGCTATACACGTATCCTTTTCGACCCGCCAAGGCACAATTCAAACACCCTAACTGAGTCATGTCACCATCCAGTGCAAGTTCAGCCCATAGATAATCTTGATCAAACCAACCGAAATCTTCAGTTGCGTGTGCAACTCCAGAAATGAATTCCACAAAAGGAAACAAAGAATCAGCTCCGATAAGTGTTGGCTTAGTGAATGAGGCTCCAGGGACACACTCACGATCAGCACATATCTTCTTAATCATAGGAGCTAGTGGTTCCAGTTCGTCAACTTTGAAGTCAAATCCTACCGACCAACCTTCTTCTAAATAGCCTAACCAGACAACATGACTAGTTCCAGGTAAAAAACTAGCTATTATCATGTCTAATGCTGTTATCGAGAATTCTTCTGGATCAGAATCGAATCGAATTTTGAAATCATCCAGCTGGCCAGATCGATTGGGAATAAGCATTACAGGCTCACCCAGCCCAAGAGTCCTATTATCAGCGGTGAATTGAGCTTCACAATTTTCAATTGTCATAGCCGCAGAACTCATCCGACACATACCCACGATCACCACAGTCGCATCGATATGAGAGAGGGCAGACGCTTCGGTTGTCGAGCTTAGAGCCACCGAGTCTTCATTCTGAATGATTTTGGTATCAGACGATTGGCATGATAACGATGTCATCAAACTGAGCAATATAAAAAAAAATGAGGTAATCTTGGCGCGCTGTGAAAACAAACTTCTGAATCTCCACAAAATATTCTGAGTCGTCTAGTGCTGGAATTGGAGCGGAAGACGGGGGTCGAACCCGCGACCTCCTCCTTGGCAAGGAGGCGCTCTACCACTGAGCTACTTCCGCATTACAGTCTAAATATTGATACTAACGCCTTACTAAGATTAATGCACTAAGCTCAGCCCCACACAATATTTTATTGTTCAATATCACGGCTTTCTTGATCTCGTTTCCACGAAAACCAACTGGGTTCTTGTAAATCACCCGCCACAAACGACGCCAACACCCTTGATATTTGCTCGTCAATCAGATCGGTAAAGGTAGCTAAATCAGAATTATTATGGAACACATAATCGCTAGCAGGGGATCTTTTCTCCCAAGGTTGCTGTGAGTCAATTCGCTGCTGAGCTTCGTCCAGGGTAAAAGCATTCCGTGCCATTAAACGAGGCAGTGCCACTGAATTATCAACTGCCACGAGCCATGTTGCGTCACACCATTGAGAATAACCAGCTTCAATTAAATTTACAGCTTCCAACATCGCAATGTGATTATCTGGTAATTCTGCCCGCCATTGGTCGATAATGCTCTTCATTTCTCCCGCAATATCACCAATTGCTTTCGTCAGAGCGGTCATCTTTTCTTTATTACCAAACACTTGAGATCCAAGTATTTTCCTGTCAATATAGCCGTCGCTACCAATCACAACATCACCAAATTCATTGACAATTCGCTCAAATCCTGGCTTCCCGGGATCGTACATACGATGAACTACTTTGTCCGCATCAGCGTGCTGTGCCCCATACTTCTCTGACAAATAAGTGCACAGGTAGGACTTCCCCGTCGCAATCGATCCCGTTACTCCGAGAATAAGTGCCATCTATTACTCCTTCGTCCATCAGTGCTACGAATGATTAATTTTCTCTGTTGTTACCGCTGCGTTCCGCGCTGCATCCAATCCATGATGCATTGGAATCAGTTCGTGGTTTGCCCAAAGATCTAATTGATCTGAGTAGTGAGGGCTGCCAGGAATCCCTGAAGCACCACCTGGGATAATCCAAAGACCATCCTCCGGCTTAGAAAAGTCGACGACTTGCCGATATACCGAAAGTGCCCCCACTGGGAACGAAACTTGGCTATTCGAGTCCGCAGAAATGCTCGACACTTGGACCGTATCCCCATCACCGCCCATCCCAGCCGGTAGAGGGTCAAGAACCATACTCGAGGAATTAATACCTGAAAGAGTGTGTTTCGCTACTGTCTGGTGATGAAGCCCCCAGCGCCACGCAGCTATATCTTCGCCGCCGACTTCCCTAGCTTTGCCCCAAGCTACTGCCAAAACTTGTCCCATTAATGAATTTATGTCACGACCATCCGGGGTCGTTGGATCGAGTACTTCAGCAATTGATACCCCCAACCCATAGAACCATCGAGCAATAATTCCCTTCGAGGTGGCGTTTGCGGAAGAATTAACCCAGCCCCAGGTCGAGTCACCAAGCAAAGGACGATAAATCGCTTCCGTCATTGATTCCTTAAAACAGCTATAAAGCAAACCATGAGGTTGATTCACGGACAAATCGCCATTCCACCCAGCCAACATCTCCCGAGCCAGCTCAGATTCATCTGCTAAACCTGACAAACTTGCTGCCCGTTGGGCCCAACGCCGAGCTGGAACTGAAATGGTATCTGCTTGAAGCGCAATCACTTCATCCGATTTCCATTGATCACCAACTGACAATACCTCTGATACTCGTTCCGCTCGAGATGCCGGAGCGAATTCATGAGATAAAAATGGTTCCGGCTGAGCCCAAGGATTCTGATTTGAAGTAGCTATAAAGCCCTGACTCGGATTGGTCGCTTGCGGCAGCTGGTCGCGTGGCACATCGCCGACCCAATCCCCGCCATCACGTGAACCGAGTCCCGGCAGGATTCGTCCCGATACATCGCTACGAATAGGGATTCTGCCTCGAAAAAGGTACGAAATATTATCCGAAATATCGCCAGAAACTAAATTATTTACGGGCTCTTCCCATAACTCTTGGCTGCTATTCAATTCATGGACATTTGTAGCCCAGAGCATCGGTCGCAAACATTCCCACTGCCTATTTATTTGATCTGTTGCCGTGTACCGCATTGCAATTGCGGCCCCCTTGCGCGGCTGCCCATGCATTACGTATCCACGTGTAGTTTGAACCAACTCTAACTCGTCAGGCGCAGCCCCCCTGACTTGGATTACTGTAGTTTGAACTTCTGCCGGAACCCAATTTTCCCCTGACCTGTATTCAAGTCTTCCATCAGTCTCTCTGAATTCCTCTACCCATAGATCTGTATAGTCAGCCGATCCGTGGGTAATATTCCACGCAACTGATCCATTAAATCCAAAGTGTGGAAATCCTGGGACTCCTGGGAAAGCGGCTCCTGCAACATTGAATTCAGGACAAATCACATGGCATTGCCAATACACGTTTGGAACATCCAAAGGACGATGTGAGTCATTACATACAATGGGTTTCCCACTTTCAGTACGTGAACCATGCACGGCCCATGAATTAGAGCCTCCCTCTTCAATTGCCAATGTTCCCAAATTTTCAATCGCAGCCTGAAATTCTTCACGCCCTAGCGAAATTACTGCCTCGCCGACGCCACCCGGCGGCAATATGATGGTTCCCCCAGCTGGCTCACCATCTAATAGTGCCATCTGTTCCGCTCCAAGGCGGTTCAACAGTTCAAGTCTTGCAATCTTGGACAATTGCTTACCCATGATCACATGTCGTACTTTGAATACAAGAATTGAATGCCAAATTTCCCACGGCTCCCAATCTATACTCGAAAGTTCATACTCAGGGGGAAGTTCACGCTCGCTAACAAAGGCATTTACTCCATCCGCGTAACATTGAAACATAAGCTCTGTCTCGCTCGACAAGCCGGTTACATCAACCTGCGACGCATAATCCAGCCTAAATTGTCTAAACAGCCTGTCCGCCTCTAGCCCCTCTGAACCGACCACCTCTGACCAACGTCCTGTGCCTCTACGTCGATACCACTCCATCTGCCAAAGTCGATCCGAAGCCGAGGCATAGCCCATTGCAAACCATGCATCAGACTCTGAGGTCGCCTCGATATGAGGAATTCCGTATTTATCTCTGTGAATTTCTATTTGATTATCCATACCCACAATGTATCTCACATTGCTGGGCGAGGCATTATCCTTTCTAGAGTAGCGAAGCATATTACCAATGAACCCCAATCTATACTCAAGCCAAATTACTTACCCCGTCGATAGAGTCGGTTTACAGACGATAGCAAAATCAGTTGAAATCACTCCACGACTCATACAATCGGCAGCAGCAGCGGTACAGGAAACCAATGAGCGGTATTTTGACGACTCGCGCACGAACGGGCTTGATGTCCATCCAGGCTTAATCTTTTCACTTGAGTGGTGGACTCGATTTATGCCCGGGTTTGGCGGTCTCCCAAAAGAAATTGGGTTGCGGGGGGTCCATGCATGGACTGATATTCGACTGAGGCGCCCTTTCAAACTAGGGGACGCTATTACAAGCCAAGGCCAGCTAATCAGCATCAGCAAGATTCCGCCAGGGACATTGACTGTAACTCGTTGGACATTCTCCGACGCCTGGGGCAATATAGTCGCCGAGTACGATAAAGGCGGTATCGTTCGTGGCATTTTTCCTGATGGCAAAGATCAGAGTATCAATGACCGATTACCTATACCAGATACGTCTGAAGATACCTCACAATCCAGTTGGTCCAAAAAAATTGAAATTACTGCTAATACAGCCCAAATTTATTCTGAGTGCGCTCAGATCTACAATCCGATTCACACAGAAAAGCAAGTTGCAATGAGAGCTGGGCTACCAGACACTATTCTCCATGGAGTGTGCACCCAGAGCATCGCAATCGGAGCTATTTTGGAACACGTTTGTGATGGAGACCCTAAACAACTTCGACGGGTCTGCGGTCAATATCGTGCGATGGTTTTACCGAATTCAACGATAAATATTCGTGTTGCCACCAAGGAATTATTGGCCGACAATTCCACTCTTATCAAGTATGACGTGTTGACAGAATTAGGAGATAAAGCAATCGAAAAAGGGGTAATAGTAATAAAGAAGGCGTAGTGATAAGGAAGTACCGTCATGCAAAGAAACTCAGAAGAGATCAAAGAGCTCCAATTTCATAGAGCAGGCACTCCACCGATGTGGATCAAAGGTGAAGGTGTGTGGCTAGTTAACGACGCAGGTGAAAGATTCCTTGATGCCTCGGGTGGTCCTATGGTGGTTAACATCGGCCATGGTCGTTCGGAAATCGCAGATGTCGCTGCTGAACAGATTAAGACACTCGCATACACCTTACCAAGCATGAACGTTGAATCGAGACTGTTACTCACTGAGCAAATTCAGAAAATTACCCCGATTGGAATGAATCGCGTTTGGTACGGAAACGGTGGTTCCGAGGCGAACGAAGCCGCTATGAAATTCTCAATCCAGGCCCAACAGGTTATGGGACACGAGGGAAAGTACAAAATACTTGGGCGGCGAAATGCGTATCATGGGAGCACCATCTTTACGCTATCGGTTGGTGACATGCCCGAACGAAGAAAGGCGTATCTGCCACTGCTGCCTGACGTCCTCGACAATATAGAACCAGTGGCTGATTGCAATTGTTACCACTGCCCGTTCAATCTAGAGTACCCAGATTGTGACCTCGCCTGTGCAAATGATTTGGAAAAGAAAATTTTGGACCAAGGCCCAGAATCCGTAGCTGCCTTCATTGCGGAACCCATCGTTGCCGCTGCTGCCGGTGTCGTTGCACCCCCAACCACGGACTATTTCACCCGAATCAGGGAAATTTGTGATAAATATGACGTTTTATTTATTGCTGACGAGGTAGTGACTGGTTTTGGCCGGACAGGTGTACCGTTTGCGTCGCAACACTGGGACGTATTGCCGGATATTATCGTGTTTGCGAAAGGAGTTGCCTCAGGATACGCGCCACTCGCAGGCTTCATCGCATCGGACACGCTGGTTGACGCATTTGACGACACTCACACACGAATCAATACACTTTTTACCTACTCCGAACATCCGGTATCCGCGGCTATTGGTGCTAAGGTGCAGCAAATTATGCAGGAAGAAGATCTAATCACTAAATCTGCAACTAATGGCGAATATCTCGCGAAAAAGCTAGAAAACCTGCGGGAAATCCCAATAGTAGGTGATATTCGAGGAATGGGTTCATTACGAGGTATAGAGATTGTTGCCAATCAGGAAACAGGTGATCCTTTACCTGCAAGCTTAAACGTCGCCGAAGATATTCAAAAACATCTGTTTAATAATCACATCCTCCACTACCTCGGCTACTGGCGTGACGATGATGGTGCCGGAGCTCAGCTGATTTTAGCTCCGCCGTTCATCATCAACGAAGAAGAAATAGATTTGCTCGTGGAGACGCTTGGCGATGTCTTAAGCGAGCGCGCATCTGCTTACAAACAGGCCTAATAAAGCAAACAGCATACTGCAAAAGGACGTACCAATTATGACGAATTCTCATCCCCTTATAGGCCAACACATAAACAAGGCCGATACTCCCGCGCTCTGGGTCGACCTCGATGCGCTAGATAACAACGTAGCGAAGATGTACGAAATGACTAAAAGTCATTGGATACGTTGGCGTCCACATGTTAAAGCGAGTAAGTCGCCAGATCTTGCCAAGCGACTTCTAGAAGGAGGAGCACAAGGTATTACGTGTGCAAAAGTTAGTGAGGCCGAAGCAATGGTTGCGGGGGGGATTGTTGACATTTTGATTGCAAACGAAGTAGTAGGACAAACAAAAATATCTCGACTCGTTGAAGTCGCAAAAGAAGCGCGTGTTTGTGTAGCCTGCGATGACGCCGAAAATATCCAAGCTATCTCTCTCGCAGCAAGCACCGCCAGCCAAACCATCGACATATTGATAGACATCAATGTAGGTGCGAACCGCTGTGGTGTCAGTCCCGATAAAGCACCTGCGCTGGCTGAACTAGTGACCGATCTTCCGGGAGTACGCCTTCGCGGGCTCATGGGATATGAGGGGCATGTAATGGGAATGCAACCAGAAGACAAGGAAGCTGCCTCATCTCAAGCAGCTGATATTCTCGCTGAGGCCAAAAAAGCATTGGAATCAGCAGGCTTCCATGTAGAAATTCTTTCGGGAGGTGGAAGTGGCAACTATTGGCATGCCGCGTCACTAGGCTCGATTAACGAACTTCAGGCCGGAGGCGGCGCATTAATGGACATCTCTTACCAAGAATTAATGAAACTTCCTGATCATCAATATGCTCTCTTTCTTAACGCTCAGGTAATCTCGACCGCTGTCGAAGGGCGAGTAATTCTTGACGCCGGTTGGAAGTCTACAGGGCGCCACACGGGGCTCCCTAGAATAGTTTCGCATGACGACAGTGAAGTTATATCGCTAAATGCAGAACATACTATAGCGACAGCTTCGGATAACTCAGAGATATCTGCCGGTGATCGGGTGACTATGGTGCCTCACTACAGCGACTCTACCGTTTTGTTACATCGGGAAATGTACGCCGTACGAAATAATATCATCGAAGGCGTCTGGCCGATTACTGGAGCGGGTGCGCTACATTAGCCTCGAGGAAGTCCAAGACCACGAGTGGCAATAATATTTCTTTGAATCTCACTAGTGCCAGCGCCTATGGTTTCAGAAACCGTTGCCAAATAGTAAGTTCCCCATCTCGCACGCTGTGGCGTTCGTTCGTCGTTTTCGTCGTATAGCATTGCATGAAGACCTATCCCATGAACACTGGTATTCGACATCCGCTGATGCAGTTCAGAGGAAAATAATTTTTGTACTGAAGATTCGTAATTTGCGATGATTCCCTTATCTTGCAGAGTGATAATTCGATAGGAAAAATTTCTTGCCACAGCTGATTGGATCTGACAGTCCGCTAAATTCAGTCGGGTTGTAACACTCCGATCGATATTCGTTCTCCCATTTGGCTTGGAGCGCTCCGCTTTCATAAAATTAATCATGTCATCTAGTCGGTGCTGAAATCCTACCGCTGAACCTATCGAAGATCTCTCAAAATCCAAATGAGTCGCACCCACATACCAGCCGCGATTAATTTCACCGACGGCATTAGCAGCCGGCACTCGGACATCTTCAAAAAACACTTCATTAAAGGAAGTAGCGCCGGTAATCTGTTCCATTGGTCGGACTGTTAGGCCAGGGCTATCCATTGATAATAGTAAATAAGAAATTCCTCGATGTTTAGGTGCCTCAGGGTCAGTCCGAACTAATGCAAACATCCAGTCCGCGTATTTCGCACCAGAAGTCCATATTTTCTGTCCATTAATTACAAAGTCATCACCATCCCGCACGCCACGTGTTTGAACTGATGCTAAATCAGATCCCGATCCAGGTTCTGAATAGCCCTGACACCATGCCACGTCGCCGTTGACCAGATCGTTAAGATGCTGTTTCTTCAGTTCCTCAGAACCATGGACAAGAATAGTTGATCCCACGTCGTGGACTGAAATAGTTGGGGCCCGGTTCTCATTGAATACTTCCTTCATGATGAATTGATTCATCACACCCATATCTGCACCGCCGTATTCCTTAGGCCATGCCGGTGCAATCCATCCTCTGTCTAGAATTTCCTTACGCCATGATTTCATGATTTCGACGCGTTTACTATTGCCGAGTGGGCCTCGGTGCAGACCGCCTAGTGAGCCTGCGTACAGCTGATCATCGTGTAGGTCTTGTGGAAGTTTATCGTCAATAAATGCCTGGACCGTGGCACGCCATTCCGCTTGATGTTTAGTATCAGAAAAATCGACCATAAAATGCTCCTATAAGCTCAGTTCATCAACCCAGAATATCATTGTAATACCTGTTAGACAGCCTGATCAGAAGTACCCCAAAATACCTAACTTAAATATAGTCCACTTGGGACTATCAGTTCACATTCATCTATTTTGCAGTAATAAACTATGGTGACATAAAAAAACCACCCCCCGAAGGAGGTGGTTCTTCTCACACTCAAGACCAGAAGGTCTGAAGTATGGCTATATCGTTCGTATTAGCTTCGTCTGCGTGTAACAAACCCAGCGCCAAGAGCACCAAATGCAGTAGCAAGTGCTGCTGCAGTCTGAGCGGCCATTGGAATACTACCTGATGCAACTAATCCAGCCATCCCCGTGTTTGACGGAGCTGGTGCTGGAGCAGCTGTAACTTCTGGAGCAGCTGTAGCTTCTGCAGCTGCAGCAGCCACCAAGTTTACACTTGATGCTTTACCAGATGCAGCTGTTGCTGATCCTGTAGCGTCACCACTTGTTGCGGTTACAGTTGCGCCAGCAGCCGCACATGTTGATTCAACACGGAGCGACCATTGACCATCTGCATCAGCTGTAGCTGTACCACATGTCGAGTCACCTGAAGTGACCACAACAGAAGCATTAGCTCCGGCATCCGAACCATAAATGGTAAACGGTGGGGTTTGTGCAAATGCCGCAGATACCAAAAGCGCTGATGAAATCAACGCTGTGGCAGCTCCGACTGCACCACGCGAGAAGATGCGAGTGAGAGTCATATTTTATCCCTTCCCTCATCCTTAATCGTTTATGAAAAGATGACGCAGTGTAGTCACACTACGCCATCTTCTCTTACTTTACTTAGTAATTATTACTATTCGTTATCGAACAACAATAATCGCTGAGTCGCTGGCTATTGCACCAGTACTGGCTATACCAGTGTTTACGAAGTCAGGTGTACCGACTACATAACCCTGGAGGACTCCTAAGGAATCACTCTGCCAGATTGAAACAGCACCAGCTGCAGTTGCAACTTCAGCTGCAGTTCCGCCACCAGTTACTACACATGTGTAGTTACCAGTTGCAGTACCTGTACAACCTGCGCCAGATATGGTTGCTGTAGCAGCACCGTAACCAACTGCGATTGACTGTTGTACCTTACCACCGTGGATAAGAGCAACAGTACCTGTACCACCGGTTGTTGGAGCAACAACTGTGATGTTCGCACCAGCTGAAGAGCTGATTGAAACATTTCCATCAGTTGGAACCTTTGAACCAGCACCAGCACCTGTACCAAGACCTGTCACAATGAAGGT
>Ga0302127_10002441_pt1 | contig 11226 bp, 12 predicted proteins | sample CB4_SCM_MG_FD_204452 | JGI IMG/M metagenome (GOLD analysis project Ga0302127, IMG submission 204452) | Marine microbial communities from Western Arctic Ocean, Canada - CB4_SCM | ecosystem: Environmental > Aquatic > Marine > Oceanic | place: Canada: Western Arctic Ocean | collected 2017-09-24
ATGATCAGATGCGCATCCTTGACCGCGGGGTTGACGTCTTGATCGCCACACCAGGCCGCCTTCTTGACGTATTTGCACGCGGTCACCTGCTGCTGAGCGACGTCAAAATTCTGGTTATTGATGAGGCAGACCGGATGCTCGACATGGGGTTTATTCCAGATGTCGAGAAAATCGTCGGGCTTCTTTCGCGCATCCGCCAAACACTATTCTTCTCGGCGACCATGCCACAGGAAATTCGCCGGCTGGCCGATTCCTTCCTGATTAATCCAAAAGAAGTGACAGTCTCACCGCCCTCGACGCCATCAGAGACAGTAACGCAAGGGTTGGTGATGCTGCCTACGCCACGCGAGCGTGGCCCCGGAGCCGAGCAGAAAGACAAACGTGCAGCGTTACGCGGTCTTATTAATCGTGAGCAGGTCAAAAATGCCCTGGTCTTTTGCAACCGCAAGCGTGACATCGGCGTATTACATCGTTCACTCACCAGACATGGCTTGAATGCGGGTCAGTTACATGGCGACATGCCACAATCCGCGCGCACGGAGACCCTTGCTAATTTCAAAGCAGGGAAAATTACCTTTCTTGTCTGCAGCGATGTCGCCGCCCGCGGTCTTGACGTCGCCGCAATGAGCCACGTCTTCAATTTTGATGTCCCGACCCATGCAGAGGATTATATCCATCGTATCGGCCGCACAGGCCGCGCTGGCCACAAGGGTCGCGCTTTTACAATCGCCACCCCGGCAGACCGCAAATATCTATCCTCCATTGAGAAATTGATTGGCTCGACAATCCCGCTGACGACGGAAACCAACGAACTCGAGCCGGCGTCAGTCGCAACGACCATCGGCGCTCCGTCAGAAGAAAATTTAACTCCCGCACAGAACGACAACAAGAACGGCGAAGAACAAGAAAAGCGCCCCAGACGCCGCCAACGCGGCGGCCGCGTAGGGGCAGCCATAGTCGATACAACCACCGCCATAGAAACGCGTCGTGAAGAACCCTTATCGGCGCCCATATTGGCAAAGGAGCCACCCGGTGGCGATCCCGCTAATAGCGAAAAGAAAGGCAGCGATCGCAACCGCGGAAATCGCAACCGACGTGACGATGAAACGGATAATCGGCCCGTCTTAGGCATGGGTGGTCACATGCCGGAATTTATGACCCGCGCGGTCAAGCTCCCCAAAGCATAAGATACCGTTAGATCAGCGCGGCCCTTAGATCAGTCCCGACAGCGGCGACGATGGATCTGCGTAGAGCTTTTTCGGCATCCGCCCGGCGAGGTAGGCAAGGCGCCCACCTTGCACGGCAAACCGCATGGCGCGGGCCATTTTGATCGGATCCTTTGCGGCTGCGATGGCCGTATTCATCAGCACACCGTCGCATCCAAGCTCCATGGCGACGGCAGCATCGGAGGCGGTGCCAACTCCGGCATCCACCAGCACGGGCACCTTTGATTGCTCAATAATCAAACGGATATTGACCGGGTTCTGGATCCCTAGCCCTGAACCGATGAGAGACCCAAGCGGCATAATGGCGCAGCAACCCATATCCTCAAGTCGCTTGGCCATAATCGGGTCATCACTGCAATAGACCATGACCTGGAAGCCCTCCCTCAACAGCACCTCAGCTGCCCGAAGAGTCTCGATCATATTCGGATACAATGTTTTCTGATCGCCCAGGACCTCGAGCTTGACCAGATCCCACCCTCCAGCCTCGCGGGCTAACCGGAGCGTGCGCAATGCTTCATCCGCTGTGTAGCAGCCGGCAGTATTGGGCAAATAGGTGTATTTCTTAGGGTCAATATGGTCGACCAGCATCGGTTGGTTCGGGTCGGTAACATTTACGCGACGAACCGCAACCGTAACAATTTCTGCACCAGACGCTTCAAGCGCCCGAGCATTTTCATCAAAATCTTTATACTTTCCCGTGCCGACTAGTAGGCGCGAGGTAAACCGCCGCCCAGCTATTTCAAGCATATCGGAACCACCCGTCGATGTATCGCCGGGCAGTCCACCACCAATGAAATGAACGATTTCAAGACGGTCACCATCCGCCAGCACCGTTTCAGCGTAGCTAGACTTCGTAACTATTTCTAGATTAAGTTCAACCGCCACCTTGCGTGGGTCCAGGCCGATGTCGCGCAAGAAATCTGCAACGCTCAACTGCTCTGTTATAACGCGATTGTCGCCGTTAACGATGACGCTAATTTTTAGGTCCAATTTGATTGCCGTTTCCATCTTCGCAATTTTATTTTTATGCTCGGAGAGCATGTAACCAGGAATTGGAGCGTTCCCTCGCTTCCTCAACATGTTATATAGCGCCGAGTCTCCCTTGGGGAAAGACCATCGCGGCATACAAATCTGCAAATTATTTCTAACCGCTAAGATCATGAGATCAACCGTCCTTCCCTCGCCATCAGCAACCAACACACAGTATCTCTTAGACCGAGAACGAGACCATGGCCAAAATTACACCTAAGCCAACCGCAAAGACCCGCTCATCCCAGGTCGATAGAGTTCTTGTGCGCGAGCTCGCAGGATTGCTCGAGGAAACCGGACTGAGCGAAATTGAATACGGCCGTGATGGCTGGCACATTCGCGTTGCGCGAGGTGGCGTAGCCACGGCGGCGGCCGTCATGGCATCTACAGACATGGCGCCTACAGAAACGACCGAACCCATCGAAAAGAAAGCCGTGAATGAAACCATTGACGCTTCGCATCCAGGAGTTATGACGTCGCCAATGGTAGGGGTCGTTTATACGGCACCTGAGGATGGTGCTACGTTATTTATCAAGGTTGGCGATCAAGTGTCCACCGGCCAGACGTTGCTGTTAATCGAGGCAATGAAGGTCTTCAACCCAATTATCGCACCGCGCGATGGACGCATCGGGCGGATTCTCGTCAACAATGGAACACCCGTCGAATACGGTGAACCGCTGTTGATCATCGAATAACGCTGGACTGTACCTGCATGTTCGAAAAAGTGCTGATCGCCAATCGCGGTGAGATCGCGCTCCGCATCCACCGGGCATGCCACGAAATGGGCATCCGCACGGTAGCGGTGCATTCGACAGCCGATGCCGACGCCATGCACGTCCGTCTGGCAGATGAAACCGTCTGCATCGGACCTCCACTGGCGCGCCACAGCTATCTCGACATGCACGCAATCCTATCTGCTGCAACCATCACCGGTGCTGACGCCATTCATCCTGGTTACGGATTTTTATCCGAAAATGCCGATTTTGCCGCCATGGTAGAAGAGCATGGCATAACCTTTATCGGCCCATCACCAGAACACATCCGCATGATGGGCGATAAGATCACCGCCAAGCAAACGGCGCAGGATACGGGGATTCCCGTGGTTCCAGGCTCTCCTGGCTTGGTCGAAAACGAGACGGACGCCATCGCCATTGCCCGAGACATAGGCTATCCAGTGCTCATCAAGGCATCAGCCGGCGGTGGTGGTCGCGGTATGAAAGTCGCCAAAGACGAGGCACATCTTCCTGAAGCGTTTTCAAGCGCGCGTAGAGAGGCGATGGCGTCGTTCGGCAATAACGCCATGTACATTGAAAAATTCCTTGGAGCTCCGCGGCATATCGAGGTTCAGATCCTCGCTGATTTGCACGGCAACGTCGTGCATCTGGGAGAACGGGATTGCTCCCTGCAACGCCGTCATCAGAAAGTCCTGGAAGAAGCCCCCTCCCCCGCCCTCAATCAGGCGGAACGCGATAGCATTGGCGCTATCGCCAGCAACGCGATGAAGAAACTTGGATATCGCAGCGTCGGTACTTTGGAATTTCTCTATGAAAACGGCGAATTCTATTTCATTGAAATGAATACGCGCCTGCAAGTGGAACACCCGGTTACCGAGATGACCTGCGGTATAGACCTTGTGCGCGAAATGATCCGCGTCGCCGCTGGCGCGCCTCTTAATTTTAGCCAAGATGAAGTTCGCTTCACCGGCCATGCTATCGAATGCCGGATCACCGCCGAAGATCCAATAACTTTTGCCCCGTGTCCCGGCCGCATCGATGAATATCACTCACCGGGTGGTCTGGGCGTACGTGTAGATTCCGCACTGTATGCCGGCTACTCAGTACCGCCCCACTACGACAGCCTGGTATCCAAGCTCATTGTTCATGGCGCTAACCGCAACGAATGCCTGATGCGTCTGCGCCGAGCGCTGGAAGAATACGTGATTAGCGGAATTACGACGACGCTACCGCTATTCCATCGGCTTATGGAAGAGCCAGATTTCGTTAACGGTGACTACGATATCCATTGGCTGGAACGCTTCGTATCCAGGGATGACCACTGAGGCCACCATTGTCTAGTCCTCGAACGTAAGCAAACTAGGGCTAGGCGTTCATGGCGCGGTAGTGATTTAGGGCTCCCATGGAAGTATCAATACCACCTAACTCGCCAACAAACCCAGGCTCCACACTATCATCCTATTCAATGCCGGCGAGGCAAGGAAGGGGCCCGTAGTTCTTCTCTCAAATACAGTACAAAGGTCAACCGCCGCGACGGTGGGTTCAACATGCTACTGGGCGAACTGGAAACGGCGCGTCGCATGATGCTAGGATTCGCCCTGATCGTCACTAACAACACCGCCTCAGGTTACATAAAGGCGCTTCAATACCTGATGTACGGCTCCGGAAATTATCAGTCGAGCGACCTTTCCGAAACAGACTATGGCGCCATCACCTGTGCGCTAGCTTGTGATGACATGCGCGTCTAAGACCCAGACGACCTACCCCAGGTACTTGCCGACAGAATGGCTGCCAAGGACGAGCCATTCATCATCGATGTCGATGTCGGTATAACCTCACCAATATGCTTCATACTATCGACAATCGCGCCGTCCAAATAAAATAGGGAGACCGCGTCGCATGGCGATACGCCCCCTGGTGTATTGCAGTCAGCGCAAGAACATGGGCAGAAATCGTCGGTTGTATTATACTGATAGATTGCCTTGATTAATGGTTGATTGTTGCGCAACCAAGGAAATTAAAAATGACTAGCGTCCTTTTTTCGCCCATTCAGTTGCGAAACTTAGAGCTCACCAATCGTATTATCGTTGCCCCCATGTGCCAGTACAGCGCAGACAAAGGCGCTATGACAGACTGGCATCTCATGCACCTCGGCCAGCTTTCCGTTGCTGGCGCTGGTGCATTGATAGCCGAAGCGACAGCTGTATTACCCGAGGGACGCATTTCCGATGTTTGCCCTGGTCTATGGGATGATCGAACAGAAGCTGCCGTTAAACGGATCGTTAATTTCTGTGAACGCTACGGCAACGTACCTTTCGGCATTCAGCTTGCCCACGCCGGCCGCAAGGGTTCGACCCGCGCGCCCTGGCGAACCGGCCCGCAGGACCCCCCAGCGTTGCGTACTGACGAAGGTGCATGGGAAACTATTGCGCCATCTGCCGAATCTTTCGCTGACCCTTTCCCCACACCGCGTCAGATGAATCGTAACGATATGGACAAGGTACGCGATGCCTTCGTCAACGCTACCCGGCGAGCACACCGGGCTGGCGTAAAGCTCCTAGAGCTTCACGCGGCGCATGGCTATTTGATGCAACAATTCTTATCGCCACTATCCAACAGACGTAACGACGAATACGGAGGAGTCATAGAGAATCGCATGCGATTTCCGCTCGAGGTATTCGAAGCTATGCGCTCCGAATGGCCCATAGAAAAGCCACTCGGCGTGCGCATTTCCGCCGTCGACTGGCTACCCGAAGGCTGGCAGGTCGACGACTCGCTTAAGCTAGCGAGCGCATTGGAAGATCGTCACTGCGACTTTATTGATGTCTCATCAGGAGGCGCATCCTTGAAAGCAAAGATCAACGCCGGCCCCAGCTACCAAGTGCCGTTTGCCGCAGCCATCAAGGCCCGAGCAAAAACCATGAAGGTTATGGCCGTTGGCCAAATTACCTTGGCGCAACAGGCGGAAACGATAATTCGCGATGGAAAGGCCGACCTCGTCGCCTTGGCGCGCGGTTTTCTTTACGATCCTCACTGGGTCTGGCACGCTGCAGAAGAACTCGGCTCCGCGGCAGCCTACCCACCCCAATACGCTCGCTGTCACCCTTCCATGCAGGGACTGCCCATTCCGCCCGGCACTCCGCCAGCTCAAGAAAAATCATAGGAGAAAAAATCTCATGCGTCTTAAGAATAAGATCGCCATCGTCGTCGGCGCCGGGCAGGCGCCGGGCAGCTCCAGCGCTATCGGAAATGGCCGGGCCACCGCCATGTTGTTTGCCCGTGAAGGCGCCAAGGTTCTTTGCGCCGACCGACGTCTTGATTCCGCAGAAGAGACGGTAGCAATGATCGCCAAGGAAGGCGGAGAGGCGGTTGCTATCACCACCGACGTCGTCCTAGAAGAATCCCTCAAGGCCATGGTTAAGGCCTGCGTCGACCGCTGGGGACGCATCGACGTGCTCCATAATAACGTCGGCATTAGCGTCGAGGGTGGTGACGCGCCGATCACCGAGATCGAGCCTGATGCTTTCGACCGCATCATTACCGTCAATCTCCGCGGTATGGTGCTGGCCTGCAAACACGTCATCCCAATCATGCGCCAGCAAAAATCTGGGTCGATCGTCAACATTTCATCAATGGCATCGCTCGAAAACTATCCATGGGTCAGCTACAAAACCAGCAAGGCTGGTATAAATGCCATGACCCAGCAGATCGCCATTCAGAACGCCGAGCATGGCATCCGTTGTAACGTTATTCTGCCTGGCCTTATGGATACCCCGATGGCCGTTGACCGCCGCGCAGAGGCTTGGGGAAAGTCGCGTGCGGAAGTCGAAGCGGAACGCAACGTTAAAGTCCCCCTACGCGGCAAGATGGGCACGGCCTGGGACGTCGCCAACGCCGCCCTATTCCTGGCTAGCGATGAATCCCAGTTTATCACTGGCGTCATCCTCCCGGTCGATGGCGGGCGCGGCGTCAATGTCGGCTAAGCATCATAAAAATTTCTCTAAGGTTATAGAAAGGGGTCGGCACGCAAAACGTTCCGACCCCTTATTAATTGCCTCGAGACAACCTAGTCAGGCTGCCCGCATCACCTTGCGGATACGGTGGTTTTCAGAATCACCAATATAGATCGCCCCATCAGAGCCAACGGTGATGCCATGCGGACGAGCAAGGGACGTCGATGTCGCGGAAATACCATCACCCGTATAGTAATGTTTACGATCGCCAACGCCGGCAATGGTTGTGACGATATTATTTTTGATATCGATGCGGCGGATAACAGGTACCTCCGTATCGACAACCAAGATAGCGCCCTCACCATCCATGCAAAGCTCCTTGGGCTTATCGAAGACCGCTTTCTCCATCGGCCCGCCATCGCCTGCATAGCCATATTCACCGGTTCCGGCAAAATGACGGATAGTTCCCAGGGGATCGACGGCACGCAGCATACTGCCCTGCTTCTGGGCGATGTAAACAGTACCGTCCGTGCCAACAGTAACAGCGCGCGCACCCCACACACCCGCTTTGGCGGCGGGGCCACCGTCACCAAAATCTTTTTCCGCACCAGTTCCGGCGAAGGTATTGATGATGCCGTTCTGCATATCCACCGCCCGAACCCGATGATCGGATGGATCAGCAATATAGAGAAATCTTTCGTCAGGCGAAAAAGCTATATCGTTAGGCTCCAACAGCGCGGCGTTAAGCGCCGGCCCACCGTCGCCGCTGTGAGCCTTCTCACCCGTGCCGGCGATTGTCGAAATCATGCCGGTCTTGGCATCGACCCGGCGAATCCGAAAATTAAAACGATCGACGATATAAATATTGTTGGCTCTGTCGAGAGTCAGGCCATAGGGCTCCCATAAGCTTGCCTTGTCCGCCGGGCCTCCATCGCCGCTAAACGTCTTTTCGCCAGTGCCGACAACCGTGGTAATGTTTCTCGTCTTGGCATCCACACGCCGAATGCGGTGATTCTGAGTGTCGGAAAAGAATAAATTTCCGAGAGAATCGAAACCCAGGTCGAACGGATTGTCGAGCTTTGCTTTGTCCGCCGGACCGCCGTCGCCAGAAAAACCTTTCTCGCCGGTGCCGACAAACGTGGTCATTATCCCCCCGCCTGCGTAGGTTCCTGATGTCGTCATGTTGTGTCTCCCATAGATGTGCGGCGTGTCCCGCAGCACTTTGTTTAATTCATATTTTCCGGGCGACTTACGGTATTTCCATGCCGCGAGCCAAGGCCGGACGTGCCATTAAGGAGTCGTACCACCGTTTGACGTTGGGATACTCATTCAGATCGATCTTCTGCCAGTCGTGACGGAAGACCCATGGCACTGTGCAAAAGTCGGCGATGCTGAGTTCGTTGTTGGCAAGAAAGTCCTGGCCATCTAGGTGCGCATCAAGCACTCCGTATAAGCGCCGCGCCTCGGTGGAGTAACGCTTGATGCCATAGGGCACATCTTCTTTGGCAGCGCGCAAGAAATGGTGGACCTGCCCAAAGATCGGGCCAATGCCGCCCATCTGGAACATGACCCACTGGATAACCTGATAGCGCTTGGCCATATCCTTGGGCATGAACTTCCCGGTCTTCTCTGCCAGATACATCAAGATCGCGCCAGATTCGAATAGAGTGTAAGGCTCACCGCCTGGACCATCCTGGTCGATGATAGCCGGGATCTTGCTATTCGGGTTGATCTTGATGAATTCCGGCGTGAATTGATCGTCCTTAGAAATATCAATGGGATGCAGGCTATATACGAGCCCGCATTCCTCTAGCATGATCGTTACCTTCTTGCCGTTCGAGGTCTTCCACGTGTAGCAGTCAAACATCTCTTTCTCCCTTATTTCTATGACGCTTGCTGCACGCCGAGGAAGGCCCCAGCCTTCAGTAATAATATGCACGATCTATTTGTCTGGTTCATAAGTTGATCGGATATCGCATAATTATGACATTATCCTTAATCTCAGAGTTCATCTGTTGGTCAAAGAATAACTTCAGAAGCCTTATATCAAGCTGCGCCAACAAGTGACCCACAGAGACGCATAATATTTGGATGGGCTAGATGTCGACCAATAGGAAAGCACTCGTCAATGATAGAAGCCAGTGGCGATTAGAGCGCTGCAGGCGTAGGGCTTACCAAATTTTATGAAGCCCGCCGGCAGAATCGAAAACCTCAACAGCCTGACGCCAGAATTGCTGATTAAGGCATATGCCTCCGGCGTTTTTCCCATGGCCGAGGACAGTAACGATCCCGCGGTATTCTGGGTCGATCCAGATGAACGGGGAATACTGCCGTTGGAAGCTTTCCATGTGCCGCGCAGCCTGCGCAAAACAGTCCGCCGCGGGGCGTTTGACGTGCGCTTTAACACAGCCTTCCGCGAGGTTATAGAACATTGTGCTGAAGCAACCCCCAGCCGCCGGGACACCTGGATCAATGGACCAATCCTTGATACCTACCTTGCCTTGCACGTAGCCAAGGTCACACACAGCGTCGAATGCTGGCTAAACGATAGGCTGGTCGGTGGCCTTTACGGTGTTGCCCTCGGCGGCGCCTTCTTTGGAGAAAGCATGTTTTCCCGGGTAACGGATGCTAGCAAGGTCGCCCTGGTACACTTAGTCGCCCGGCTGAGAGTAGACGGATTCTGCCTGCTGGATGTCCAATTCATAACCCAACACCTGCGGCAATTTGGCACCATCGCCATTCCGCGCAAGGCATACCACAAGCGTCTCAACGAAGCGCTATTCGTCAACGCTAAATTTCAGTCGGAGCCGCTATCGCCAGCCGCATTAGAAGGCTGCTGGCAATCGATCACCCAGACGTCGTAAACGGGATGTTCGAGCGCCGAAAGGGCTGGGCTTGACGCGAACATCCAGCCGCGGAACAGGCTTACCGCACTTTCTCCTCGGCGAGCTTCCCAGACATCGAGGAAGGCTGCACTTTCCGGAGGCTCTTCGGGGGGACGCTTGTCACAACTACGAGCAATAATCTCCAGCGTGCCAAAATGGACTACCTCGCCAACTGGCGCCCTGATAGTAAATATACGGGCAGTCACCTTATCCAGCCCACGCAACACGGCAATATCATTCTTAGCCGCCTCAGCAGCGCCAGCGGCAATCACACAGAGAAGCGTGGCCATGTAATAAACGCCGGCACGAGGAATTTTTCTACACCGGGTTAAGCTGCGAAATGATGAAGAAACCACGTAGTACGTCGCTATCCGCCGCCAGGAATCAGAAAATAGCACCTTAGGGTATGCGGGCATCCTGCCCACCCGTCGCCAGAAATATAATCTCGCCAACCTGATCTTCAAGCGAACGGAAGTTCTGCACTTTCTGGAGACGACCCCCGGATACGATGACGGTCGCTTCTCCTCCTGGCGTAAGGCTCACATACTTCCCACCGAGAATGCCTTCGCTGCTAATTCCAGCAACGGTGTCGGTTGGCAGATTAAGGCCCCCCGAAATTGTTAGGCGGACGACAGCCTCGAACGTTTCGGGGTCAAGATCCAAACTGGAAACGGTTCCCACCTTGATGCCGTTGATGCGTACATCACTGCCGGCCTTCAGGCCGCCGACTTTGAAAAATGCTGCGCTAAGCTCATATCCATCCTTAGTTTGGATCCGCGCCGTCGTGTAAGCGAGGTAGACGAATAAGCCAGCGACGACTAGGACTACAAAACCCATGACCGATTCGACCATGTTTCTCATGGCTTAGCTCCCTCGCCTTGAGGCTGTGAGGCGGTGGCAAGGCGCGCCTTGCCTTCGGAAATAATCAGATCAAGCAGGTCTTCGACAATAACTGCATCCTGCGTGTATTGGATTTCGTCACCATCCTCCAAAATAGCAAGATCGCCACCCGGATCGATAACGACGAATTTACTGCCGAAGAGGCCATCAGTATGGATTGCCGCAGATGAGTCCACCGGCAATTCGATTCCTGGCTCGATCCGCATCGTAAGCACTGCCCGAAAGTACGGGTCCAGTTGCTGGCTCTCGACATATCCGACACGAACTCCGCTAAGACGCACCTCATTGCCATCAGCCAACCCGTCAACCCTATTGAAGCCAGCTAGCACCGCATACCCGGTTGCATGGGCAAGCTGGACGCCACTATAAGATGCAACAAAAAATAGCGCCACAACGGCCAATATAAGTCCGCCAACGACAATTTCCATTGTGCTTCGGTTCACGTTACCTCACCACTCAGATGTGACGATTTACCATGGGTTCCCTATTCAGGCGTCCA
>Ga0302127_10002442_pt1 | contig 11224 bp, 10 predicted proteins | sample CB4_SCM_MG_FD_204452 | JGI IMG/M metagenome (GOLD analysis project Ga0302127, IMG submission 204452) | Marine microbial communities from Western Arctic Ocean, Canada - CB4_SCM | ecosystem: Environmental > Aquatic > Marine > Oceanic | place: Canada: Western Arctic Ocean | collected 2017-09-24
AGTACTGATTGTCGCGGTGTTCAGGCTGCGGCTGTGTTGGTGGTGTAGGCGGCCCGGCAGGCGGCGGGTGTTTGGTAGCTGAGGCTCTGGTGGGGCCTGCGGTGGTTGTAGAACACCTCGATGTAGTTCGCAACGGCATCGATGGCTCGAGCTCTGGTCGGGAACTCGGTGCGGTGGATGAGTTCCTTCTTCAGCGAGGCGAAGAAGGATTCAGCGACGGCGTTGTCATAGGCGCAGCCAACGTTGCCCATCGATGAACGCATTCTCCCGTTCGCTTTGAGGCATCGACGGAGTTCTGTGGAGGTGTATTCAGCTTCGCGATCGCTGTGAAAAACAGCACGACGCCGAACACGACGGTTCTGGCGGGCCATCACAATCGCGTCGCACACAAGCGACGCACGGTGATGTTCGGCCATGGCCCAGCCAACGACCTCACGGTTGAACAAGTTGATGACCGTCGCCAAGAACACCGGGCCTTCCCAGGTGTCGACCTGGGTGATGTCGCCAACGAGGCGAACGCCAGGCCTGCTCGCTGTGAACTCCCGGCGGACAAGATCCGGCGCTGGCGGTGTCCCATCTGGTTGGGTCAAATGCCGCCACTTCTTCGGGTGGCACGACACCAAACCCAGCTCAGCCATCAGTTCTCGCACGACGCGGTCACACACGTCGATGCCTTCTTCGGCCAGGCGGACGTGAACTTTGCGGTAGCCGAAGATCCCGTTGGACTCGTCGAACACTCGCTTGATCTCACCGGCGAGGAACACTCGACGCCGCGCGTTTAGCGACGGTGTCCTACGAGCCCAGGCGTGGAACCCGGATTCGGACACCTCTGCCCAACGGCACATCCGGGCGATCGGGAAGTTGGGCTTCTCCACAGCGATCATTTCGAACCGCGCTTGGGGCGTTGTTCCGCTGCGAAGAAGCCCGCCGCTTTTTTCAGGAACTCGATCTCTTGATCTTTCCAATACAGATCATCGTCGCGCTTCTTCAGCTCAGCACGGAGCCGGCGGATCTCGGCGTCGTTGTCTGATTCTTCAGCCTCAGCCATCTCGATTCCTTGGTCGCGGGCTCGCTTGAGCCAGGTTCGCAGAGTGTCGACGTTGATACCGAGATCGGCGGCGACTTCGCGTCTTGGTCTGGAGAACTCCAGAACCTGGCGGCATGCCTGAGCACGGAACTCAGGAGTGGACTTGATTCCCTTTGGCATTCGATGTGTCGCTTCCTTTTCAGGCAGCTGACCACCGCGTCAAACGTTCCTCACTCCACACCGCCAACATCGACCGGTTTCCGTCGAAAGCACACTTCGCGATGTACAACGCGACAGCACCGTTGGAGGCGTCCTCTGGAGGCAAGGTCCGTCACCGGCTCAACCAACGCGGTAACCGTCAACTCAACTTCGCGATCCATATCGCAGCGGTTGTGCAGATCCGAACTGGTGGTGAGGGCCGCGTCTTCTACGACCGCAAAACCAGCGAAGGCAAAAGCAACAAGGAGGCCATCCGCGCGTTGAAACGACGTATCTCAGATCGGGTCTACGCACACCTGGCCGCGGACGCGAAACGCTCGGCCACCACCTGATCAACAAGGTGGGCCCGGGAGGACATTTAGGAACGACTCTGTAGTCCAGCGTGGCGGGCTCGAATCCTGAACACCGGCGCTTCGGATCTGGGCGTGAGTTTGGTTTGTTGAGGTAGGTCCCGGGCGCGGTATAGGGGCCCTGCGAGGCTGACGGTGTCTAACGTCGACGAACCCGGGAGGAGCCCCTGACGGAAACTGATTCTAAGCGCATGTGCGAGTTGCTGGTTGGCTTGCCGAGGTCAACATCGAAGGTGTCGGTAACTGGCCACGATGGCTTCGCATCGCGATCACCACACGCGCTGAACGGCCGCTGTTACGTTCGTCGAGACCGACGAGCGGAACGCGCTGGGATTACTGATGGGGGGCGGGCGACGTTCCAGGTCGGTCATCATGGCCGGGCTGTGTCGGATGTGGCGGCCGATCTTGGCTGTGATTGGCACACGGTGATTGTTGTTATAGGACTCTGGAGGTGGCCGGGGGCTGAGGCGTCCTGTCTAACCCTGCAGAAGCAGTAGGGGGAATCGTCTCGACCCATATGGGTTAGGTGGCGACTTTCCTCCGGACCACCACGATTCTGAGACGTGCACGCTGGTCCTCGTGCGCCACAAGCTTCGAACATTCGGAGTTCCGCCATTTTTGGCGACGTGTGCACCTGCTCTAACGCCCGATTTGTGGTCACGAGCGGAGCTGGATGAAGTCGGACCAACAAGGTCGCGACAAGTAACCGTACAGTCGCCGAAAGAATCGGGTCTGTCCCGGTAGAGGAGCCCCCATGAGCCTGACGCCTGAAGCAAGAACCACAATCGACCAGACATGGAACGACCAGGTCGTTCCGGCGCTCGTTGAATACGTGGCGATCCCGAACGTCAGTCCCGCCTATGAACGCAACTGGGTCGCCCTGGGCCACATGGACCGAGCGACAGAGATGTTCAGGAGCTGGGCCGCGGCTCGAGACATTCCTGGCATGACTGTTGAAGTGGTGCAACTCGAGGGACGTACACCGGTGCTCCTTATCGAAATCCCAGCGACCCAGGGGGCCCATTCTTCTGCGCCAGCCGCTCTGCTCTACGGACATCTCGACAAACAACCCGAAATGGAAGGGTGGGCCGAAGGCAAGGGGCCATGGACACCCGTTCTCGAAGACGGCCGACTGTTCGGGCGAGGTGGCGCAGACGACGGTTACGCGATGTTTGCATCTCTGACCGCAATCGAGGCAGTGCATCAATCTGGTGGAAGCCATCGACGTTTGGTCGTTTTGATTGAGGCCAGCGAGGAGAGCGGAAGTCCGGATCTCCCCGCATACATCGAGCATCTCGCCGTTCGCCTCGGTGACATTGACTTCGTTGTGTGTCTTGACTCGGGCTGCGCCGACTACGACCACCTCTGGGTGACGACCAGCCTGCGTGGGGTTATTGGTGGGACGCTTTCAGTGGAAATTCTTGAAGAGGGCGTTCATTCCGGATCAGCTTCGGGCGTCGTGCCTTCATCGTTTCGAATCTTGAGGCAACTACTCGATCGCGTTGAGGATGCGGAAACAGGCGAGGTTCTCGTGTCGGAGTGTCAGGCCACAGTGAGCGAATCGCGACTCGCCCAAATAGCCGCATCCGCTGAGTCCGTCGGTGGAGCCTTTGAGAGTTTCCCCTTCGTTGCCGGCGCTGGGCCAGTTGACGGGTCGATCGTCGAGCTCATTCTGAACCGGACGTGGCGGCCCACCTTGTCCATCGTTGGTTTCGATGGCGCACCTGCTCCTGGACTGGCTGGCAATGTCCTTCGCCCTCGGACTCGGGCACAGCTGTCGGTTCGGCTCCCACCGACCGTCGACCCTGACGTCGCCATGGCCGCGTTGGAGCGCACTCTGCTCGACGACCCGCCATACGGAGCAAGCGTGACGTTCACCGACGCCGAGGGCGGGCCCGGATGGGCCGCACCGGAACTCGACCCTTGGCTGGTCGACTCCCTCGATCGAGCGGGTCGTTCCCACTTCGGCGTTCCGGCCCAGTTCATGGGTGAAGGCGGGTCGATCCCGTTCATGGGAATGCTCGGCGAGCGATTTCCAGCAGCACAGTTCGTGATCACAGGGGTGTTAGGCCCAGGTTCGAATGCCCATGGCCCGAACGAGTTTCTCGATCTTTCGATGGGCAGGCGTCTGACCGCATGTGTGGCTGAGCTACTGATGGATCACGCTGATGTTGAGCAGGACGGGTGAATTCCGCTGAGCTCAAGTCGGTTCGTCAATCACGTTGACTTCGCCCTGAAGGCGGAGCCGGATGAGCTTGGGTAGGGATGCGACGACGAGGTCGTAGCTGTCCTCGATCCAGGCTCGTAGATCGTCGTCGGCCACAGTCCCGTTCGAGACGACGGTGTTCCAGTGTTTCTTGCTGAGGTGGTATCCGCCCGTGACAGCCGGGTAGGTCTGTCGCAGCAGCGCCGCGATGTCCGGGTCACATTTCAGGCTGATGGAAGCGACGTTGGCACTCTCAGGAACAATCGCAAACATCTTCGCGTGCACCTTGAAGACGCGGGCCTCTGGTCCAAATGGATACTCCATCACCGATTCGGGCTGTTGGAGGCACATGGCCGACAGTTCGATGACGCCGGGGGTTGCATCTGGCATGGCTATCGGCCTATTCCTTGCTCGCGATCTGATTCGGGACCACATTCATCTTGGGTTCGTACGCAGCGACTTCGACATCACGCGCGCCCGAACCCTGGGTTGCGCGGAGCTCTTCGCAGCACACAGCGCATGGTCCGTAGAACTTCGAACTGGTCTCGTTGTGACAACGAGGACAGGTGAAGGTCAGATCGTCAAGCTCGGCTACATCCATGGGTGCATCCTGGCACGTGGAGTGCTCAAGTCAGGGCAACGCCGAGACGGTCGATGGTGGCTTGCATATCGTCCGAAATGCCAGCGAAGCTGAAGCGGATGTACTTGTGTCCGTAGTTGGGGTCGAAGTCGATCCCGCGATGCCGTGTTCGAGTAGCCACTGACGAGCCAGCACTTGACTGTCGTCGGTGATGTGGTCGACGTTGGCGTAGATGTAGAACGCGCCGTCTGCGGGTGCGAGGCGATCGAGGCCGACCGTCGGCAGACCATCGAGCAGGATCTGACGGTTCGCTCGGTAACGAACGATGTTTGATTCGAGTTCATCGATGGAGTCGAATGCGCCCAGCGCGGCGTGTTGAGAGATGGTGGGCGCGGCAACGGTCGCGTTCTGGGCGAGCCGTTCGACTGGCCCTACGAGCTCGGGTGGCAAGACGAGCCAACCGAGGCGCCAGCCGGTCATCGAGAAGTACTTGGAGAAGCTGTTCACGACGACTGCTTCGGACCATTCGGCGATCGCTGTGGGGGCCGCGGTCCCGTAGGTGATGCCGTGATAAATCTCATCGGACACGAGGCGAACGTCGTTGGCTCGGCACCACTGGACCAGGTCCGACAACTCGTCTGGCAACAGCATGGTGCCAGTCGGATTCGAGGGGCTCGCCACGACGAGGCCGTCGATAGGGCCCAGCGCATCCAGCTGCTCCGGAGCCGGCTGGAAACGAGTCTCTGGGCCGACTGGGAGATCGATGACCTCCACGCCGAGGGCCGTCAGGGTGTTTCGATAGCACGGGTACCCAGGTGAGGGCACCACAACCCGGGCCCCGACATCGAAACAGGCGAGGAAGGCGAGCGTGAACGCGCCGCTGGCGCCTTGTGTGATGACGATGTGGTCTGGGTCAACCTCGTGGTTGTACCAATCGAGATAGTGGCGCGCGAGCCGTTCTCGGAGGGCCAAGATCCCACGCGCCGAGGTGTAACCCAGAACGCCAGCGTCAATTGCTCGGTGGGCGGCCTCGCGCGCTCCGCTCGGTGCGGCAGTAGCAGGCTGTCCAACCTCGAGGTGCAGCACGTCGCCGCCGGCAGCCTCGCGTTCGTCTGCAGCGCGCATCACTTCCATCACGTAGAACGGGGCGATATCGCCGCGGGACGAGCTTCTGAGTGCCATGTCGCAGAGCATGGTGCACGGTCACGGGTACCGTCACATCGATGGTCGCCACCCCTACCCCCGCTGAGCCGAACCGCCAGGGGCAGTCTTTGACTGTCCGAGCAAACGGGCTCGATTTCTATGTGACAGAGATGGCCCCGAGTGAGGCGTCGGACGGAGACGGGTCAAAGCTGGCTCTCTGCCTTCACGGCTTTCCCGAGCTTGGTCATTCGTGGCGTCATCAGCTGCCGGTCCTGGCCGACCTTGGGTACCGAGTGTGGGCTCCCGACTTGCGTGGCTACGGACGCACTCGACCGCGCCCCAGCGATGTCGTCGATTACTCGATGCAGCACCTGCTCGACGACGTGACCGCCCTCATCGATGCCTCAGAATGCTCCGAGGTCGTACTCATCGGGCACGACTGGGGTGCTGCCGTTGCATGGATGTACGCGATGCAGGGAGAGCGTCCGCTCGAACGGCTCATCATCCTGAACGTACCCCATCCGGCCTGTTTCGAGCGTGAACTCAGAACCCTCCGTCAGCTACGCAAGAGTTGGTACATCCTGGCATTCCAGATTCCGTGGTTGCCCGAGAAGCTGCTGACAGTCCGTGAGGCCAAGGCCGTGGGTCGCGCGTTCACCGATATGGCAGTCAACCTGGACCGGTTCACGCCAGACGACGTCCTGCCATACCGTGAGGCTGCTCTTGAGCCGGGCGCAGCGAGAGCCATGGTGAATTGGTATCGAGCCGCCTTCAGAGACCTCCGCCGTGACCAATTGCCATCTCCCATCATCGATGTTGCGACGTTGATGGTGTGGGGGCTTCAGGACACGGCTCTCGGCGCTCGCACGACCGATGGAACCCACGAACACGTCAGCGATCTGACGATTCGTTTTCTTCCCGACTCGAGCCACTGGGTTCAACAAGACACCCCAGATGAGGTGAACGCGATGTTGGCTGCGTTCCTCAGCGATCTTGAGGTGCCTGGTTTGCCAACGAGACTTCAACCTCGGTGAGGTCGATCTGAGGCCGCACGTCGACTTCCTGCGGAGTGTTCTGTCGTGTGGCCTCGAATGTTGCCCGAGTAGCGACGACAGGCCGATTCCTGCCACGAGGGCGCCGACGAAAGCAGGGCCAGCGAGCGCAGTTGTGTCCATTGATGCGCCCCAGCCGGCCTGAATCGGCCATGCTGAACGAATGGGCGTGGCTTTGATGACCGACATGTACGAGCTGACGATGCTCGACGCGGCTCTGGCGTCTGGCGTTGCTTCTCGGCGCGCGTCGTTTGAAGTGTTTGCGCGAAGGCTGCCGGAAGGTCGTGGTTATGGCGTGTTGGCCGGGCCGGGCCGTTTGTCTGAGTTGTTTGTCGAGTTCAAGTTTGATGAAGACGAGTTGGTGTTTCTCGAATCGACTGGCCGATTCACCAATCGTCTGATTGACCACCTCGCCGATTTCCGACTGACCGGTGACGCCTGGAGCTATCGCGAGGGCGACGTGTACTTCCCGGGTAGCCCTGTGTTGCGGGTCGACACGACCTTCGGGGCAGGGCTGCTACTGGAGACCCTGGTGCTGTCGGTCCTCAACCACGACAGCGCGGTCGCGTCGGCGGCCGCGCGAATGCACGACAACGCTGGCGGCCGGCATCTCATCGAGATGGGCGGCCGACGTACACACGAGGAGGCGGCGCTTTCTTCGGCTCGGGCGGCTTGGCTGGTTGGTTTCGATGCGACATCGAACCTTGAGTCGGCGCGGCGTTTCGGCCTCCCTGCTGCTGGAACCTCAGCACATGCGTTCACGTTGGCCCACCCGACGGAACGAGAGGCATTCCTTGCCCAGATGGCGACCCACAGCCTCGAAACCACGCTTCTTGTCGACACCTACGACATCGACGCTGGCATCGACGCCGCGCTGAGCGCGGCAGCCGAACTGGGTGGTGTGCCGTTCGCCATCCGGATTGATTCGGGCGACCTTGCTATTGAGGCCACCAAAGCGCGGGACCGCCTCGACCGAGCCGGGGCAGCTTCGACGCGCATAGTGGTGTCAGGCGATCTCGATGAATATCGCATCGCTGATCTCGCGGACGTCCCGATTGACGGCTACGGCGTCGGGACTCAGCTGGTTGTCGGGTCTGGACACGCTACGGCTGGGATGGTCTACAAACTGGTCGCGATCGCCCGCGGGGATGGGGCGAACGACCCGGTGGTGCCAGTCGCGAAAGAGTCGATCGGTAAAGCGACCCGTGGTGGGGTCGTGCGGCCGTACCGCAGCACCGAGAGCGGAGTGGCAGTTTCCGAGACGTTGGTCGAACACGATCGCCCCGGACCGCCAGACAGTCGGGCGCTGCATGTTCCCCTGCTTCTGGACGGCGAGTCCGCGTACCCCTATTCACTCGCCTCCGACCGTAACTTTCACCGGACAGCGCGCGCAGAGCTGCCGATCGAGTCCAGAGGCCTCGATGCGAAACCTCCATTCGAGGCTCGGGTCAACTAGTTGGATTGGGTCAGTTCATGACTGCAAAGTCGATGATGTCGACGCCGGCGCCAAGTGTGGGATTTCCACCATGGTCTGCAGCAGTTCCGAACCCGATCACCCACCCGGCTTCGGTGACTACCCAGTAGCCAATTCCGTCGGCGCTTGCTCGCATCGCGACGGTGTTGGGAGTCGAGCACAGCCCCATCCCTGGCACCGAGCCGAGGTATGTGGCGTTGCCGAACGTGAAAACACCTCCGTCGGAGGCATAGAGCCAGTATCCGCCCCCCGAGGGATGAACCGTCATGTCAATGACGGGTCGGTTCAGGGTGATCGCTCCAGTGGAGCCGAGGTAGGCGGCGTCGCCGAAGGTGAATACTCCGCCGTCGGAAGCAACTAACCAGTAGCCGGATCCCGAGGCTGTGGATGACATCGAGATCACCGGCTGGTTGAGCGGAGTCGCTCCAGTGGAGCCGTGGTAGGCGGCGTCGCCGAAGGTGAATACTCCGCCGTCGGAGGCGACGAGCCAGTAGCCGTCGCCGCCAGGATGTGACTCAATACGGCGAACTGGACCATTGAGTGGTTTGCCAGTCATGTCGCCTTTGAAGGCTGCATCACCGTAGGCGTGCACTTCGCCGGCCTCGTCGACGATCCAGTAGCCGTTGCCGCTTGGTGTCGATTGCATCGACTGAGGGAATGCGCCGACGCCGTCGGTGAGCAGGTCGCCAAGATTGGTGGCGGCACCGTATGGATGCACAGCACCGCGATTGTCGAGCATCCAGTAGCCACGAGCAGAGGCCGGGTTCGGTGTTGGTGTCGGATTGATTGGCGTTGTACATATCGACGTCGGATCGACGGTTCCAGCGAGGCCCGCTTGGATCATGTCGGTCATCAATGTCGCACCGTGGCCGGTGAGGTGGAGTCCGTCCCAGGTTGCAGCGTCGTCGTTGAGTGAGATCGTCTGCCAGTCGAGGACCTCGACATTGTTGCGCTCGGCGGCGAGGGCTCGAATGACAGCGTTGGCCTGGACGTAGTCGCAGCAGCTATCGGGATCGCGCAGGGTGATCCAATACACATGATCGACATCGGCCACTGCATCGAGGGCGCGGATGGCGCGGGTGCGAAACGGCTCAGTCGCCCATCCGTCGTTGTAACCGAGTGAGATGATCACGTGATTCTCGATGGTGGCGTCGAGGCCCTCGAGAATCTCGGCGCCGCGAGTAGTCGTTCGACTCACAGCGGCATCAAACGTGACATCCCAATCGGCAGCGAATCTGGACTGGATCGTGTTCTTGGCTCCGAGGATGACGGAGTCGCCAACGATGACCAGCGCAGGGTCGCCAACATCTGCTGCATCGACTCGTGGGGCGGCACCTGCACTGTTTGGGCTTGCACTTGCTGGGGCTGCGCCCGCTGGCGTGCTCAACCCTGCTGCGGTCGCGACCAGGATGAGAGCAGCGAATGCGCGAGCGAAAGGTGCGCGGAGCCCGACGACGGAACGTGATCGGCAGCTGGGCACGGGGAGATCGTAGGCCACCGCTTGGGCGAGTCACATATCGCGGTGAAGCCCGAGCGGTGTCAGCTCCCTGCCCGAAAGACTCCGGCGCCCAGGCGCAGAGCAGTCGGTACGTCGATCACGCGAGGGCCATCTCGGCGGATGCGCAAGATGGCTGGGGCGTCGGACACTTTGCGCTCGCGGTCGCCATCGAATGCCAACACGGCAGGCCCTGCGATCTCGATGGGTTCGTCAAGACTCACACGATGAGCGGAAAGTACGGGCACATCTCGATAAAGGCCAGGGGCGATTGGAGCGGTCACCATGGATCCACCGGGTCCGCACTGGACGATCAGCCCAGCGTCTTCGCTTGGCAGGCACGTTTCGACGAGCCCGCCAATGGAAGAGACGCCGATGGTGTCTGGCCTGGCTGTGGTGAGCACGAGTGTCTGAATCTTGTCGGGCTCGAAAGGCATCTTGTTGCCAACGAAGTCGTTCAGCAGGCTGACTGCGTCGATGAGCGCCAGGTCAGTCGTGCCGTCCGGCAATTCGATTCTCACGACCTTCGATCGCGGCGCTGCGGCGTCGAGGTCGACTGCCCCCGTCGCCACCAGGCCTGCTGCTGCACCGGCGATTGTTGGTTCGACGAGACTCGGGAAGACGTTGTTTGTGCCCGTCGACATGGGCACGAGAACGGCGTCGGACCAGACCTGAGCGATGGTCCTGTTGGTGCCATCGCCGCCGAGTGTGATCAAGACATCGACACCCAATTCACGCATTGCTTCGGCGGCCCGATGGGTATCGGTTGGCGACACTGTCGCTCCGACGTCGATGATCCGTAGCTCGGCATCGACCTTGAGGTCAGCGAGTGCCCCTGAGGCAATACCGAATGGTTCCTGCATCGCCAGAACCCGTTGGGCTCCAGCGGTTACGGCCCCGATAACCGCGCGTGCGATCCGATTCTGCTTGTCCTGGGAACTGGAGACTCCACCGCGGGCTGCGACCCGTCGGATGTCGCGACCGGAAACGGGGTTCGCAATGATCCCGACCGTGGGAACTGTCACTCGTGTCTCCATTTCGGTGTTGGCGCATTTCGGCTTCGCTGACCGCCAGCATGCACACTGGCACACGTGTCACTCCGAGATCTCACGAGGTTGTCATGAACCCGCCAGTTGTTCTGACCATTGCCGGTTCGGACTCGAGCGGCGGCGCTGGTCTGCAGGCCGACCTGCGGACGTTCGCCGCCCACCGTGTGCACGGTGCATCTGCCCTGACACTTGTGTCGTCCCAGAACACGGCCGAGTTCCGCAGCGCGGTGCCTATGCCGCCAGGAATGATTCTGTCGCAGATCGAGGCGGTCCTCGACGACATGGCCGTAGCGGCGACCAAGACAGGGCTGCTCTTCACCGATTCGAACATTGCGGCTGTGGCGACTATTGCCGAACACGCTCGACTTCCGCTGCTTGTCGTTGACCCGGTGATGGTCGGAATGGGTGGAAGGCACCTGTACGAGCCCGAGGCCGAACAGCTCATGGCCGAGCGTCTAGTTCCGGCAGCCCGGATCGTGACGCCGAACCATCTTGAAGCCGGAATTTTGGTCGGTCGCGAGTTGGCCGATGACACGGCCGTGTTGATCGAGGCAGCCCAAGAAATCCGGGCGACGGGTCCCGAGGTAGTGATCATCACTGGCGGACGTCGTAGCGGCATCTCAGCGGCG
>Ga0302127_10002445_pt1 | contig 11221 bp, 5 predicted proteins | sample CB4_SCM_MG_FD_204452 | JGI IMG/M metagenome (GOLD analysis project Ga0302127, IMG submission 204452) | Marine microbial communities from Western Arctic Ocean, Canada - CB4_SCM | ecosystem: Environmental > Aquatic > Marine > Oceanic | place: Canada: Western Arctic Ocean | collected 2017-09-24
ACCGATATTAGCCTCAACACTGAATTCGCGGCGCATCCGGTCAACAAGAACATCCAGATGAAGCTCACCCATGCCTGAAATAATGGTCTGACCTGATTCTTCATCGGTTTCAACACGGAAAGAAGGATCTTCCTGGGCAAGTTTCCCCAAGGCAATGCCCATTTTTTCTTGATCTACCTTGGTTTTAGGTTCTACAGCCACTGAAATAACAGGCTCAGGGAAGTCCATTTTTTCAAGGGTAATCTGTTTATTAAGATCACAGAGGGTTTCACCAGTAGTAACATCTTTTAAGCCAATCGCAGCAGCAATGTCACCAGCCAGTACTTCTTTGATTTCTTCCCGGGAGTTGGCATGCATTTGCACCATTCGACCAACACGCTCTTTTTTATGTTTGAGCGGATTGTAGATAGTGTCACCAGAATTCAGTTTTCCGGAATACACACGAAAAAAGGTTAATGTGCCTACGAAGGGATCGGTAGCAATTTTGAAAGCAAGGGCCGCAAAAGGCTCATCGTCATTCGCTTTGCGAGCTTCAATAGTTTCGCCGTCTTCCAGAATACCTTCTATCGCCTTTACTTCAATAGGTGCAGGCATATATTCAATTACAGCATCCAGAACCGCCTGCACGCCTTTATTCTTAAACGCTGAACCACATAGTGTCAGCACAATCTCATTGGCCAGGGTACGTTCACGCAACCCTTGCTTGATTTCTTCCTCGGTCAGTTCGCCGCCTTCCAGGTACTTCTCCATAAACTCATCATTGGCTTCAGCAGCACTTTCAATCAGGTCGGCACGCCATTTTTCGCATTCAGGCCTCATTTCTTCTGGTATGTCTCCATACTCAAAAGTAACGCCCTGGTCTTCTTCATTCCAGATAATTCGCTTCATCTTAATCAGGTCGATGACACCTTTAAAATTTTCTTCAGCACCGATCGCTAATTGAATGGGCACTGGATTGGCCCCCAGACGCTCCTTCATCTGCTCAACAACTTTCAGAAAATCTGCGCCGGCACGATCCATTTTGTTAACGAAAACCAAACGAGGCACTTCGTACCTGTTAGCCTGACGCCAGACTGTTTCTGTCTGTGGTTGAACGCCGGAACTTCCGCAAAGCACAACAACAGCGCCGTCCAGTACACGAAGTGATCGTTCCACCTCAATGGTGAAATCAACATGACCCGGTGTATCAATGATATTAATACGATGCTCATCGAACTGTTTGTTCATCCCGCTCCAGAAACAAGTTGTTGCTGCAGAAGTAATCGTAATTCCGCGTTCCTGTTCCTGTTCCATCCAATCCATGACTGCAGCACCGTCATGTACTTCACCTATTTTGTGTGAAATACCGGTATAAAAAAGCACACGTTCGGTGGTGGTAGTTTTACCAGCATCAACGTGAGCAACAATGCCTATGTTGCGATAACGGTCTATAGGCGTTTTTCTGGCCACTGCTAAGCCCTCAATATATTCAGGTTAGATATATTTTCGATTTGGAAATGTCTTTACTATGTAAAGAAGTCGAATTTAAAAACGATAATGTGAGAAGGCGCGATTAGCCTCAGCCATACGATGAACATCTTCACGCTTCTTAACTGCACTACCACGGCCTTCGGCGGCGTCCATGATTTCTCCAGCAAGGCGAAGTGCCATGGATTTCTCTCCACGTGAACGGGAATGATCCACTAACCATCGCATTGCCAAAGCATGACGACGATCCGGTCGAACTTCCACTGGCACCTGATAAGTGGCACCACCCACACGACGGGATTTAACTTCCACCAATGGAGCAATATTATCCAATGCAGCTTCAAAGGCTTCGAGTGCATCCTTGCCAGATTTTTCAGTGACCACTGCCAGGGCACCGTAAACAATTTTTTCGGCAACAGATTTTTTGCCATCAACCATTACATGGTTCATGAACTTGGCAAGAGTTTTGTTTCCGAACTTGGGATCGGGAAGGACTTCCCGCTTTGCTATGACGCGTCTTCTTGGCATGCTTTCCTCGCTTCAGGTTTGCCCGGAATAAGCATTATTACTATCCGGCCTTACTGGAGTTGATTGTGTGTATTTTAAAATTAAAGGGGCCTACAGCCGTACGCCCCAGTGTGTATTTCCTTAATTTACTTAGGACGTTTAGTGCCATACTTGGAACGACCCTGTTTCCTGTCGGCGACACCAGAAGTATCCAGGCTGCCACGTATTGTGTGATAGCGAACACCAGGTAAATCTTTGACCCTGCCGCCCCTGATCAATATCACGGAATGTTCCTGCAGGTTATGGCCTTCACCACCAATATAAGAAGTTACTTCAAAACCATTGGTAAGGCGTACACGGCAAACTTTCCGCAGAGCCGAATTCGGTTTCTTCGGTGTCGTGGTATAGACACGGGTACAAACCCCTCGACGCTGAGGACAACCTTGCAAGGCTGGCACGTCACTTTTTTCTAACTTGCTTTTTCTGGGCTTGCGAACCAGCTGGTTAACAGTCGCCATCAATTGCTCCAGTATTACTGTCAGCGTTAAATTTAAGAGGCGCGATTGTAATGATCGCGCTTCACCTAGTCAACTTAATCAGGGACAGAATTCAGGATGCAGGAAACAGGGCTCAAAGCGGACCTCTTGTATCCTGCATCTTGTATCTTGTCTCTATTCTTCTCCTGCTTCTTTTGCAGCAGCTTTGTTTTCAGATTCAGCCAAAGCTTCACTTAAAGCAGCTTCCAGCTCAAAGGCTGATGGCGCTTCGGCTTCAGCCAATTTCGCTTCTGCCTGACGTTTTCGATTTGCGTGATAGGTAAGTCCTGTTCCAGCAGGAATAAGGCGCCCTACAACCACGTTTTCTTTCAAGCCCTGGAGGTAATCCCTCTTACCAGTAACAGCCGCTTCGGTAAGTACACGAGTAGTCTCCTGGAAAGAAGCCGCAGAAATAAAGGATTCTGTTGCCAGCGATGCCTTGGTGATACCCAGCAAAACACGGTTAAATTTGGCCGGATCTTTGCCTTCTTCCACAAGTCGCTCGTTTTCCCTTAATACGCGCATGTATTCCACCTGCTCTCCCTTGATAAAACTGGAATCACCCATATCACTGATCTCAGTTTTGCGCAGCATCTGACGAACAATGACCTCAATATGTTTGTCATTGATACGAACACCCTGCAACCTATAGACATCCTGCACTTCATTAACAATGTAATTAGCAAGAGCCGTTACTCCCTTCAGGCGCAGGATATCGTGCGGGTTAGGTGGACCATCAGAAACAACTTCACCCTTCTCAATATGCTCGCCTTCAAATACAGTCATCTGGCGCCATTTTGGAATCAGCACTTCGTAATGACTGCTGCCATCAATTGGATTTACACCATCAAGGGGTGTTATCACAAGACGGCGCTTGCCTTTGGTTTCCTTGCCAAAGCTGACCGTCCCTGAAATCTCCGCCAAAATGGCCGGCTCTTTCGGTTTACGCGCTTCAAACAAATCCGCCACACGTGGCAAACCACCTGTAATATCACGGGTTTTGGTACCTTCCTGAGGAATACGGGCAATAACGTCACCAATATTGACCGATGCACCGTCTTCCACACCAACAATCGCTTTGGCTGGCAGGAAGTAATGCGCAGGGACATTGGTTCCCGGCAGGAATAATTCCTTGCCTTTGCCATCTATCAGCGTAATGGCTGGACGGGTATCCTTGCCACCTGAAGGACGTTCGCTGACATCCATAATGGTGATATTGGTCAAGCCGGTTATCTCGTCAGTCTGACGTTTGACGCTCTGTCCTTCTTCCATGGCTTCAAACTTCACCTTACCGGCAACTTCAACAACGATTGGGTGAGTATGGGGATCCCAAGTAGCAATGATGTCGCCTATCTGAACTTCAGAATTATCTGAACCCCGAATAATTGCCCCATAGGGTAATTTATAGCGTTCTCTTTCACGGCCATTGGTATCGTTTACTAACAGTTCGCCGGAACGACTTACTACCACAAGCTCGCCGCTGATTCTCTCCACTGTTTTCATGTTATGCAGATGGATAGTTCCTTCAGTCTTAACCTGCACATTGTCAGAAGCTGTTGCACGCGAAGCGGCTCCACCGATATGGAAAGTACGCATAGTCAACTGCGTACCTGGCTCACCAATAGATTGTGCGGCAACAACACCTACTGCCTCACCGATATTGGCAAGATGGCCACGTGCCAGGTCTCGGCCATAACATTTACGACAAATCCCGAATTTCGCTTCACAGGTAATGGCAGAACGCGCTACTACTTCATCCACGCCGGCTGCTTCCAACCCTTCCACCAACTTCTCATCAATCATGACGCCAGCTTCAATGATGGTAGCGCCTTCTTGATCCAGCGCGTCCTGGGCAAGTACCCGTCCCAATACCAGTTCGCCCAAAGGCGCAATAATATCGCCCCCTTCAATAACCGGGCTGGCATTGAGTCCATTTTCCGTTCCACAGTCTTCTATCTTGATTACCAGATCCTGACTGATATCCACAAGACGGCGAGTCAAATAACCGGAGTTAGCCGTTTTCAGCGCTGTATCTGCCAAACCTTTGCGAGCTCCGTGAGTAGAGATAAAGTACTGTAGTACGTTAAGCCCTTCGCGGAAGTTTGCAGTGATTGGAGTTTCAATAATGGAGCCATCGGGCTTTGCCATCAGACCACGCATACCAGCAAGCTGCCGAATCTGTGCGGGGGAGCCCCTGGCGCCAGAATCAGAATACACATACACGGAGTTGAATGATTCCTGGTCTACTTCTTCGCCCTCACGGTTGATTACTTTCTCCGTAGACAATCCATCCATCATGGATTTGGCAACCAGATCATTTGCTCTGGACCAGATATCGATCACTTTATTGTATTTCTCACCCTGAGTAACCAGACCTGATGCAAACTGGGATTCAATTTCAGCCACTTCAGATTCTGCTTCTCCAATCAGCTTCGCCTTTTCATCAGGGATGACAAAATCATCCACACCGATCGAACATCCTGACCAAGTGGAATAGCGATAACCCATATACATCAATTGGTCAGCGAAAATAACAGTTTCTTTCAACCCAACGTTTCGATAGCACATATTAATAATATGTGAGATCTGCTTCTTCGACATTTTCTGATTAACATGACTGAAAGGCAATCCATCCGGCACGATGCTAAACAGAATGACACGACCAACAGTGGTCTCAAAAATTTCCGTTTTTTCATGTCTTTCTTTATTTTCATCTACCAGAACTTCCGTCAGGCGTACTTTGATTTTGGCCTGAAGATGAGCAGTTTTTGTATTAAATGCTTTAAGCACTTCATTCACGTCCGCAAATACCATGCCTTCACCGGCCGCATTGACACGTTCACGGGTCATGTAATAAAGACCCAATACAACGTCTTGAGAAGGTACGATGATAGGCTCACCGGAAGCGGGTGAGAGGATGTTGTTGGTAGACATCATCAAAGAGCGTGCTTCCAATTGCGCTTCCAATGTTAGCGGAATATGCACAGCCATCTGATCGCCATCAAAGTCCGCGTTGTAAGCAGCACACACCAATGGGTGTAATTGAATTGCCTTGCCTTCAATCAATACAGGTTCGAATGCCTGGATTCCGAGACGATGCAATGTTGGTGCACGGTTAAGCAGGATCGGATGCTCACGAATAACTTCAGCAAGAATATCCCAGACTTCTGAAGTTTCTTTTTCAACCATCTTTTTGGCGGCTTTAATAGTAGTTGCAACGCCACGCAAAATTAGCTTACCCAAAATAAATGGTTTGAATAACTCGAGGGCCATTTTCTTTGGCAGACCAGCTTGATGTAGTCTCAGGGTCGGACCTACCACAATAACGGAACGGCCTGAGTAGTCGACACGCTTGCCGAGGAGGTTCTGGCGAAAACGACCCTGCTTGCCCTTAATCATGTCGGCAAGAGATTTCAGAGGACGTTTATTCGAACCGGTAATAGCGCGCCCGCGACGGCCATTATCCAACAGCGCATCCACCGATTCCTGTAACATACGTTTTTCGTTGCGCACGATAATGTCAGGCGCATTAAGATCCAGTAGTCTCTTAAGACGGTTATTCCTGTTAATCACGCGGCGATACAAATCATTCAGGTCAGAAGTGGCGAAACGACCTCCATCCAGTGGTACCAGCGGGCGTAGGTCAGGCGGCAGTACGGGCAGTACATTTAGCACCATCCATTCCGGCTTATTACCTGAGTTAACAAAACCATCAAGCAATTTAAGACGCTTTGATAGCTTCTTCAGTTTGGTTTCAGAATTGGTTTGTGGAAATTCCTCACGAATGCGGTTGGCTTCATCTTCCACATTCATATCAGCCATCAAATCCTGTACAGCTTCTGCACCCATTTTAGCTTCGAAATCATCACCAAATTCTTCAAGGGATTCGTAATACTGCTCATCCGACAGAAGCATTCCTTTCTCCAGAGTCGTCATGCCAGGATCAGTAACTACAAATGATTCGAAGTACAACACCCTTTCAATATCACGCAGGGTCATGTCTAACAGCAAACCTATACGAGAAGGCAGTGATTTCAGGAACCAGATATGGGCTACCGGGCTGGCCAGTTCGATATGACCCATGCGCTCACGACGCACTTTACTCAACGCCACTTCAACACCACATTTTTCGCAGATAACACCACGATGTTTCAGACGTTTGTACTTACCACAAAGACACTCATAGTCTTTCACTGGGCCAAAAATTTTGGCACAAAACAGTCCATCACGTTCCGGTTTAAAAGTACGGTAGTTAATTGTCTCGGGCTTTTTTACTTCCCCGAATGACCAGGAACGAATCAGTTGCGGTGATGCCAATCCAATACGTATTGAATCAAAGTCTTGAATCTGTGTTTGTGACTTCAATAAACCTAATAAGTCTTTCATTTATCTCTTCCTCTACCCTAAAAGGGTTGATAGATTCTCTGGATTTAGTCGTTTTTACAGAAATATGAAAATTCTTTTGATAACCAAATCCTGAATCAATTCTCGACTTCCAGCTCCATATCGATGCCCAAAGATCGAATCTCTTTAACAAGTACATTAAAGGATTCCGGCATACCAGGTTCCATGCGGTCATCACCATCAACTATATTTTTGTACATTTTGGTCCTGCCGTTCACATCATCTGATTTCACAGTTAGCATTTCCTGCAATGTATAGGCAGCGCCATAGGCTTCCAGCGCCCACACTTCCATTTCACCGAAGCGTTGGCCACCAAACTGAGCCTTACCACCCAGCGGTTGCTGAGTAACCAGGCTGTAGGAACCAGTTGAACGGGCATGCATCTTGTCATCCACCAAGTGATTAAGCTTGAGCATGTACATGATACCCACTGTAACTTTACGATCGAATGCATCACCAGTACGACCGTCAAACAAGCCAACCTGGCCATCTTCGTTCATGTCAGCCAGTTTCAACATTTCCTTGATATCAGCTTCACTGGCACCATCAAACACCGGTGTCGCCATAGGCACACCATCTTTCAGGTTTTCACAGAGCTCGTAAATTTCTGCATCTGTCAGACTCTTGAGATCTTCAGTACGACGAGAATCACCGATGCCGTTGTAGATTTGATCCAGGAATTTACGGATATATGCCACTTTCTGTTCAGTCTGAACCATGGCATTGATTTTAGCGCCAAGCCCTTTAGAAGCTGCGCCAAGATGAGTTTCCAGAATCTGCCCCACATTCATTCGCGAAGGGACACCCAACGGATTCAATACGATATCAATTGGATTTCCTTGCTCATCATAGGGCATGTCTTCAACAGGCATAATTACAGAAATCACACCTTTGTTACCATGACGTCCAGCCATTTTGTCGCCAGGCTGAATACGACGCTTGATTGCCAAATATACTTTTACAATTTTTAGTACACCTGGGGCCAGGTTATCGCCCTGGGTAAGTTTGCGTTTTTTGTCTTCATAGCGCTCGTCCAGTTCAACACGACGTTCCTTAAGCTGAGCACCTGCTTTTTCAAGGGCGCTGCTCATCTCATCATCGACCAGACGCAGTTTGAACCAGTCATCCTGACTCAAACCATCCAGGTATTCTGCCGTCAGACGGTCGCCCTTTTTCAATTTGGGGCCGCCAGAAACTGCTTTACCCAGAAGAGACTTGCGAAGACGCTGGAAGGTAGCTTCTTCTACAATACGGAACTCATCCGCAATATCTTTTCTGACTTTCGACAGCTGCTCTTCTTCGATCTCAAGTGCACGCTGATCTTTTTCCAGACCGTCTCGAGTGAAAACCTGCACATCAATAATTGTCCCTTTGACACTACTAGGAACACGCAGTGAGGTGTCTTTCACATCGGAAGCTTTCTCGCCAAAAATAGCGCGTAATAATTTTTCTTCAGGGGTAAGCTGGGTTTCACCTTTTGGAGTTACCTTGCCTACCAGAATATCACCGGCATCAACTTCTGCACCGATGTGAACAATACCTGACTCGTCCAGACGTCCCAGCGCAGTTTCACCCACATTAGGTATGTCAGCAGTGATTTCTTCAGAGCCCAGTTTCGTGTCTCGGGCAATACAGGTAAGTTCCTGGATATGAATGGAAGTAAACCTGTCCTCTTTCACTACTCGCTCTGAAATTAAAATAGAATCTTCAAAGTTATAACCGTTCCAGGGCATGAACGCTATACGCATGTTCTGACCCAGAGCCAGTTCACCAGTATCAATTGAAGGACCGTCTGCAACAATATCGCCTGAACTTACTGTGTCACCCTCTTTAACAAGAGGCCGTTGGCTAATACAGGTATTTTGGTTTGAGCGGGTGTACTTGATCAAATTGTAGATATCAACACCAGCTTCGCCAGCCTCAGTTTCTTCATCGTTAACTCGCAAAATGATACGTGCTGCATCCACGCTGTCGATGACTCCGCCACGTTTGGCGACAACACAAACACCGGAGTCGCGTGCTACGTTGCGCTCCATGCCAGTACCAACAATTGGTTTTTCAGATATCAGTGTAGGCACAGCCTGACGCTGCATATTTGAACCCATCAATGCACGGTTGGCATCATCATGTTCCAGGAAAGGAATCAAAGATGCTGCAACTGACACCACTTGCTGTGGCGACACATCCATATAATCGACCTGATCAGAAGTCATCAGTGTGAATTCATTCTTGTGCCGCACATTGACTAACTCATCAACAAACTTGCTTTTCTTATCCAGCTCAGCGCTAGCCTGGGCAATCACATATCCACTTTCTTCAATGGCCGAAAGATATTGAATTTCATCTGTTACAACACCTTTGGTTATTTTACGCACCGGGCTTTCCAGAAAGCCGTACTTATTGGTACGAGAGTAGGTAGCCAGGGAATTAATCAAGCCAATATTCGGGCCTTCAGGTGTCTCAATAGGGCAGACACGACCATAATGTGTGGGATGTACATCGCGCACTTCAAATCCAGCGCGCTCACGAGTCAAGCCTCCTGGCCCAAGCGCAGAGATGCGACGTTTATGAGTCACTTCACTAAGAGGGTTATTCTGGTCCATGAATTGAGATAACTGGCTGGAACCAAAATATTCCTTGATTGCTGCTGCTACCGGTTTGGCATTGATCATATCTTGCGGCATAAGGCCTTCGCTGTCCGCCATAGATAAGCGCTCTTTAACAGCTCTCTCAACACGAACCAATCCAACGCGGAATTGATTTTCAGCCATTTCACCCACGCTGCGAATGCGGCGGTTACCCAGATGATCAATATCATCCACGGTACCAAAACCGTTGCGAATACCCACCAGGGTTTTGATGACATCAACAATGTCTTCTTTGCTCAAAACGCCATCGCCTTCCGAATCGGGGCGTCCTAAGCGTCGATTAAATTTCATCCGACCAACGGCTGACAAATCGTAACGCTCGGGAGAGAAAAACAAATTGCCGAACAAGTTTTCTGCGGACTCTTTTGTCGGTGGTTCACCAGGACGCATCATCCGGTAGATTTCAACAAGAGCTTCCAGTCGATTTGTTGTGGGATCAATACGCAGTGTATCGGAGATAAAAGAACCACAATCTAGTTCATTGGTATAAATGGTTTCAAATTCAGTAACACCAGCTGTGACCAGGCCTTCAATCATTTCTTCAGTAATTTCAGCATTACATGCAAACAAAACTTCACCAGTTTCTTTATCAAAAATATCTTTAGCCAGCGCATCACCAAGTACAAATTCGCCGGGCACATCCAATTTGGATAGCTTGGATTTTTCCATTTCACGAATATGACGTGCTGTGATTCTGGCGCCAGTCTTAACAAGCACTGTTCGTTTATTTTTGATATCAAAATTAAGAACCGCACCACGAAGACGAGAAGGCACAAGCTCAACAGAAAAGTTACCGTCTTTGTCTATGTAATAAGCGTTGTTCTCATAAAACATTTCCAAAATATCCTGAGTACTAAATTCCAGCGCACGCAGAAGGATAGAGGCAGGCAGCTTACGACGTCGGTCAATCCGAACATAGACCATATCTTTGGGATCAAATTCCACATCCAGCCAGGATCCACGGTAAGGAATAATTCGTGCTGAATACAGTAATTTACCGGAACTGTGAGTTTTGCCTTTGTCATGGTCAAAGAATACGCCAGGCGAACGGTGCAACTGTGAAACCACCACACGCTCTGTGCCGTTGATGACAAAAGTGCCGCTGTCAGTCATTAACGGGATTTCACCCATATAAACTTCCTGCTCTTTAATGTCCTTAATGACTTTTGCTGTGGATTCTTTTTCATAAATGATCAGGCGAGCTTTTACTCGTAGAGATACCGCATAGGTAGCACCACGCAATTGACATTCACTTACATCAAATTCTGGTTTGCCTAACCTATAGCTAACATACTCCAGCAATGCTTTGCCTGAATAGCTGACAATCGGGAACACGGATTTAAATGCGGCGTGCAGCCCCTGTTCCAGTCTCTCGTCAGGAGAAACATCAGTTTGTGTAAACTGTTTATAAGAATCTATCTGTATTGCTAGCAGATAGGGGATATCCATTGGACTTTGCAATTTTCCAAAGTCCTTACGGATACGTTTTTTCTCAGTATATGAATATGCCATCAGCAGCCCCTAACAAGTGATTTTGTTTAAGTTCTCCGATATCAAACGGAGCTTTCCTTACCACTCAACCTGTATCAAACAGGTAATATTTCCAAGCACAAAAAGGCGGCATTCCTATTGGAATACCACCTTTCCAGTAGCGCGCCT
>Ga0302127_10002446_pt1 | contig 11220 bp, 7 predicted proteins | sample CB4_SCM_MG_FD_204452 | JGI IMG/M metagenome (GOLD analysis project Ga0302127, IMG submission 204452) | Marine microbial communities from Western Arctic Ocean, Canada - CB4_SCM | ecosystem: Environmental > Aquatic > Marine > Oceanic | place: Canada: Western Arctic Ocean | collected 2017-09-24
ATCATGACGTTCAGATAGACGTCGGGATGCGGGCGCTCGAGCCGGTAGAGCATGTCGTCGCAGTGGATTGGTTGAGCGGTTGCTCCTGAACCGACCGCAACGGTTCCGTAGGACCCGAGCTGACAGTCCTGGCCAAGAACATCGCGGGCGGCCGCCAAGACCTCAGGCTGCGCGGGGACAGCCTGAAAGATGTCGGCAGCGTTGAGGAGATCGAAGTGCCGGACCGTGTCGACACCGTGGAAGGCCTGCACCAGTGACCGAGGCCAGGTGTTGGCCATGGTGGTGAGCTCGATGACGAGCTTCTCGCACAACTCCGATGGAAGAGCATCGTGCATGATGCTGTACCCGTCGCGTTCCAGTGTCTGCGCGTGACTCATGGATTACCTCACTCGCGGAGATTGTCGGGGAGGTCGAGGTCCAACGCTTCGAGCAGAATCGGAACCGCCCCGCCCCACCACGAGATTGTCAGCAACAACTCGATCAGCGCTTCCAATCCGAATCTGTCGTGAGCTGCGCTGAAGTTGTCAGGGGCAATTGCGCCCGTCGCCAGGAGTTCGTCGGCCAAGGCCACCGCGCAGCGAGCATCTTCGGTAAAGCGGTCGTCGAGCGGGGCTCCGGTTTCGAGGTATTCGATTAGCTCTCGCGGAACCCCTGATCGCTCACCGATCACGTCGTGTTCGGCCCACTCGTAGGTGTTTGGCCGAGCCTTGGCCATCCACAAGATCACAACTTCTCGCACGACCGGATCGAGCGCGCCTTCGTAGATGAGCGCGCTCGCGAACTTGAGGTACGGCCGGAAGACCGCTGGCGCGTTTGCCAGGATCCGCAGGACGGTGAGGTCCTGGCCGCTGGACTCGAGTTTGCTGAGCACCCGCGCCACGTCGCCTTGGGTGTCGGCGGAGGTTCGGCGAGGTATCGATTCGTGATTCATGACGATCAACGGCCCTTTCCTGAGACCAGTGCAATGATAGGCATGGAACAGGATTGGAGCTGGTGTGACCCCACGACCGTGTGCGGACCTTCGAGTGCTGGACTTCGGGACTGGCTACGGCGCAATCCCCGGGATGATTCTGGCCGACTATGGAGCCGATGTCATCAAGATCGAACCTTGTGACGGCGAGGCGTTCCGGGGGCATCGAGCGTTTCGGCAATGGAACCGAGGCAAGCGCGGGCTGCCCGCCGATCTGAACAACGAGGCCGAACGGTCCCGTGTCCAGGACCTGGCAGCGCGTGCTGACGTGATTATCGACAACTTCCGACCCGAGGTGATGGAGCGACTGGGGCTCGGGTTCGAGACGGTGTCACAGGCCAACCCCGGCGTGGTGTCATTGTCGATAACCGGGTTTGGGTCCCACTCTCGCTACGGCCATGTCAAGGGGTACGAAGGCGTCGTCGCCGCTGCAACTGGCCAGTTCTTGATCCAGAACGGCTACCGCGACGACGGGCCCATCTATGACGCCATCGCCAAGTGCAGCTTCGGTGCGTCGATGCTTGGTCTGATTGGAACCTTGGCTGCGCTCGAGGCTCGGACGCGGACTGGGATTGGGCAGCAGGTCAGCTCGAGCCTGGTGCAGGCGAACTTCGTCTACTCCTATGGCGGCATCAAGGGCGAGACCCGCTCCATCACTGAGGCGCTGTCCATGGTGCAGGGGCGTGACCCGCACAACACCATGCCGGGCTACCGCATCGCCCAGTGTGGGGACGGCAAGTGGGTGCAGTCCGGTAGCGCCGGCGGTCGAATCTTTGAGAATCTCATGCGCGCACTCGAGATCGACATGTTCTTTGCCGACCCTCGGTATGAGAACGGTCCGGCCCGGCTGAGCATCGCCGACCGCGACGAGCTCATTGCGGCGATCGACGCGTCGTATGCGACGCGGCCGCTCCACGAATGGATTGAGCGCCTGGACGATAACGATGCGGCCTATGGCCTGTTCGCTACGACCCAAGGTTTTATGGCCCACCCCCAGGTCGTGCACAATGGTCACGTCATCGATGTGACGGACCCCGACGTGGGGCCCATGAAGCAGGTTGGACCGTTGGTGAGCTTTGTCGGCGCCGACTGGCAGTGGCCCGGGCCGGCGCCGAGTCTCGACCAGACGGGTCCTGCTCCAGAGTGGATCGACAACGAGCGGCCTGTCTGTGCACCCGCAGATAGGCCGTTGCGCGGCCCGCTCGACGGCATCACGGTGCTTGACCTCGCGAACTTTGCCGCGGCTCCGGGTGGTCCTGGCCTGATGGGCGATCTGGGTGCCCGAGTCATCAAGGTCGAGCCCATCATGGGCGACCCCATGGTGGCAGGGGCGGTGGATGCGGCGGAACTGTTTGCCCGCATCAATCGGTCCAAGGAGCGGATCTCCATCGATCTGAAGAACCCCCTTGGTCAGGAGATCCTCCACCGGCTCGTTGCAGAAGCTGATGTGGTCGTCCACAACTATCGGCCCGGTGTGCCTGAGCGGCTGGGCCTCGACTTTGAGACGCTTCGACAACACAATCCCCGGCTCATCTATGTCTACGCGGCATCATTCGGTTCGACAGGGCCCGACAGCCGCCGCCCTGCTTTCGACGCAGTCATGTCCGCGATGGCAGGTGGCGAAGTCCTTCAGGCAGGTCGAGGAAATCCTCCCCAGCAGCGTCAAACCACCGACCACAGCGCACTCCTGGGAGTAGGCGTGGCGATGTTGCTCGGTCTACGCGAGCGCGACAGGACGGGAGAGGCCCAGCAGTTGGAGACAACCATGCTCTGCAGTGCGGCGTACCTGATGTCAGACGACTTCATCCAGTTTGGCGGCAAGGACGAGCGGCCGATCGCCGACGCCGCCCAATATGGCCTCAACCATCGCTACCGCCTGTACCGCACCGCCGATGATGGGTGGGTGTTCCTGGCTTGTCCTACCGACGACGAATGGGAGCGGTTCTGCTTGTCGGTCGGGCACCCGGGATGGGTAGATGACGAGCGTTTCTCGGCCGCAGCCGCCCAGGACCCCTCCGCAACAGACATCGCTAGCGCGCTGGTGGCCGAAGTGTTCGCCGGCCAATCGGCCGATGCATGGGAAACCCAGTTGTTGGCGGTCGACGTTGCGTGCGTCCGGGCCACACGGACGTGGGTGGATTATCTCTTCGCTCACGATCCGGGGCTTCCTGAGGACTTTGTGACCAGCTATGACACAGAAACCTATGGGCCTCTCGAACAGTGCGGCCTGCCGATCAATCTCAGCGCAACCCCGGGTCACGTGGGCCCGCTTCAAGCTCTCGGTGAAAGCACTCAACCACTTCTCGAGGCGCTCGGCTACGACGAGGACGCCATTTCTGCGCTCCGCGACGGCGGCGTGGTACGAGCGGGTTGATGGTCCAATCAGGGTGCCAGAGCGCGAGGGCTACCGTCTGGCCCGAACCACGGCCCCGCAATCAAGCAGGTAGGCCAGAACATGACCGATTCCAATACCTTTGAGTACGACGAGTTCAGCTACTTCTTCGAGAACGCAGCCGAGTTCGATCTGCCCTACGACGCCGCGCCCGTTGTCCGTCGCGAACGGATCGAGGTTGAGGCCGGTCGGTGGGTCAGCGCGCTGCGTTGGGGTGACGGCACACCCGAGATCGTGTTGTTGCATGGCGGAGCTCAGAACGCCCACACATGGGACACCGTCGCGCTCGCGCTCCGGCCCTTGTCGATCCTGGCCATCGATTTGCCAGGCCACGGCCACAGCGATGGACCCGGCGCCGCCCAACGTCGCGAGCGTTCACCCGCTGCTGCAGCCGCCGACGTTGCGGTTGCGATCCGCGAGCTCGCCCCCGATGCGGCGATGGTGGTTGGCATGTCGTTCGGCGGACTGACGGCCATCGCTTTGGCAGACTCGGCGCCTGACTTGGTGCGGCGGCTGCTCCTCGTCGACGTCCTCCCCGGGCTGAAGTCCGAGCACAGTCGCCACATCGTTGACTTTGTCAACGGGCCGGTGACCTTCGCGAGCTTCGACGAGATCTTGGCCCGCACCATGGGGTTCAACCCCACCAGAAGTGAGTCGTCGTTGCGTCGCGGGATCCTCCACAATGCGCTGCAACTCGAAGACGGGAGCTGGGTTTGGCGCCACTCGCGCTGGCGTCTCGATGATGCGGCGGGGCCGTCCAATGCTGGCGAAGCAGCACCGCCCCAGCCCTCGACGCGGCTTCACACCGAACTGGTCGAGCCCCTCGCGAGGTTGGCCATGCCCGTTCTGTTGGCACGAGGGCTGCGGCCTGATTCGGTGCTTCGCGATGACGATGAGGCCCACATGCGCCAACGTCTACCAGACGCTGCGGTCGTGCACTTCGACGAAGCCGGACACAGCATTCAGGGCGACATGCCGGTGGAGCTCGCCACGACCATTCGCAGATTCCTCGCTGAGAGTGTTGGCTGATCAGCGCCCGAGAGTCCATGATAAGGAATACATCTTCCAAAAGGCCTGGAGCGAGACCTCGTCGTCGCTCCCAGGGAAAAGCAGGTTCAAATGCGTGAATACAATCTTGTTTCGGCTGATAGTCATCTTGAGGCGCCGCCGGAGTGGGCCGCGCGGGTGCCGGTGGAGTATCGGGATGCGGCGCCGCGGATTGTGAAGCTTGAGAACGGTGGTGATGCGTGGGATTTGCGTGATGGTAAGGAACCTAAGCCGTTGGGTTTGCAGGTGGTTGCTGGTCAGCAGTACCGAGAGTTTGTGCAGTCGGGGCGGAGGTTTGATGAGGATATGCCCGGGACACGGTCACCGGAGGGCCGTATTGGGGAGATGGATCAAGATGGTGTTGATGCGGAAGTCATTTTTTGTACGGTCGTTGCGACTGCGTTGAAGGCGACCGCGGATCCAAAGGCGACGGTTGCTTTGGTGCGGGCGTACAACGATTGGTTGAGTGAGTACTGCTCGCACGCGCCGGATCGTTTGTTGGGGATTGGTCTTATTCCAATGACGGGTGTGGGTGATGCTGTAGCTGAGTTGGAGCGTATTGCGCAGATGCCGGGTGTTCGGGGGGCTCATATGTTGACGTTCCCGACCGGTGGTGAGGTTCTTCTCGATGATGATGATCCTTTTTGGGCCGCGGCAGAAGCGACTGATATGGCTCTGGTTGCGCACCACAATTTTGGGGGGCAGTCCGCTGTTGCGTCGCATCCGTTGCCGGGGTTGAAGGAACGGGCGTTAGATATCGACGGTGGCCGTGATTTCGGTTTTTTTGCGTGGTTGTTGACGTGTGATCTGCCGATTCCGACGTTGCCGATCGTGACCATTTTGCAGTTGATGATTTCGGGGACCTTGGACCGGCACCCGAATCTGCGTTTTCATTTTGCGGAGACGGGGATTGGGTGGTTGCCGTATTGGCTTGAGCAGATGGAAGACCGTTACGACCGGCATCGTTTCTGGGCTGAGCTCGATCTGGAACGGCGGCCTGCACAGTATGTGCGCGATCAGTTCACGTTCTCCTTCCAAGAAGACCACGCGGGCGTCGCGTTACGTCACAGCATTGGTATCGATAACATTTGTTGGGCCAGCGATTTCCCGCACAGTGTGAGCGATTGGCCGTGGTCGCGTGAAGTTGTCGCACGTCTGATGAAAGACGTACCCGAAGAGGAACGCCGACGCATTCAGGCCCTCAACATCTTGACCCAGCTACGGGTAATCACACCCGCACAAAAAGAAGACATGGCCACCAAAGGCCTGACCCAAACCGATCCCGAGGACGTACCCGCCAGAGGAGAACGCCGACTGGCGCTGTGACAATGTTTGCTGCACCAGATCGGCCCATCGCTGTCCAAGGCCGACCATGACTTCGAGATCGCGCATCAGTGAGGTCCTCGCGGCTTTTCCCGATGCCATCATCGACGCCGACAACCTCGCATGGTTCGACGGCCTCCTGCACGGCGAGGTCCGCATCAACCGTTGCCGGGCCTGTCGAACATGGCACAACCCACCGGGCTCACGGTGCCCAAGTTGTCTATCTCCATCGCTGGAGGCCGTGGCGGTTACTGGAGCCGCGACCGTCGACTTGGCGACCGTGTTGCACACGGGACCTCCTCGAGACGGCATCGACTATGTCGAAGGTCATCCGGTGGTGTCGGTTTGCTTTGACGAGGTGCCCGCTGTTCGGGTCACAGCGTCAGCCATCGGGTGTGCTCCGGCGCAGATCCGGCGCGGGCTGCGAGTCGTGCCCGAGGTCGTGGCCCGGGCCGGGATACCAACGTTGGTCTTCCGGCCGCTCGAGGAATCACAACGCTGATGGCACAACGAAACCCGGCAAGGGATCTGATCGCGATCGTGGGCGTCGGGTCCGCGGGATACGTCCGTGATGCCGGTCGATCGCTACGTGATCTGACCTTGACCGCGTGTGTCGAAGCTATAGCCGAGGCCGGGCTAACCCCCAGCGACATCGATGGACTTTGTGGGTCGACACACACCATTGCACCACAAGAGGTCCTGGCCGGGCTGGGGATCCCCGAGGTCACATGGCATGCGCAGTTGGTCGTGCCTTTCAGTTCCCACGTCATCGAATCAATGCAGGCCGTGTACTCGGGCGTCTGTGACACAGCGCTGGCCTACCACGCCACCTATCGCGCCGGCGGTACGTCGCGCTCAGCGGGCGACGACCCGCTCCGGGCTCGGTTCGGGGTCCGGGGCGTGAGCCCGAACCCGAATCCTGACTCGATGGCAGGCACTCCCGGGTATGCGGCCTGGGCGCAGCGGTACCTTGACGACCATGGATGGGGCCGCGAGGACCTCGCTCTCGTTGCCCTCAACAGCAGGGCGAATGCACAGCTCAACCCCACTGCCGCGATCCGAACCCCGCTGAGCCTCGACGACTACATGGGCGGTCGATTCATCCGGGAGCCGTTGTGTCTGTTCGACATGGACTACCCCGTCGATGCCGCCGATGCAGTCATCGTTACGACGGCGGAACGGGCACGCGACCTCCCTGGTCCGACCGTGTTGATCCATGCTGCATCGCTCGGGATCATGAACCCGCCCCAAGAAGACCAGATGGTCGACCTCGACCACAGCGGTCTGCAGGTCGTGATGTCCAACCTCTGGCGCCGCAGCGACGTGACTCGCGCCGACATCGATGTCTTCTTCCCTTACGATGGGTTCTCCAACATCGCGCTCAACTGGGTGGAGGCCGCTGGATACTGCGGTCGAGGCGAGGCACCCGCGTTTCTTCGCGACCATTGGGACGACCAGTCCGGTCGGGTCCTCTTGGACGGACGGACGCCGTTGAACAGTCATGGCGGCAGCCTGAGCGATGGCGGGACCCAAGGAGCGGGCCATATTCGAGAGGCAGTTCGTCAACTCCGCCACGAAGCGGGCGAACGTCAGGTGTCCGGAGCATCGACTGCGCTGTTATGTATAGGCGGGCTGTTCCGGAACGCAGGCGGTCTGGTTCTTCGTCGCGGGTGAAGCGTCGTGTTGGAGCGGAGCCCGTTGGCTCAACCCTGTGAAGCGACCGGCAACGTCTCGACGTTGATGACGTTGCGCAAATACTCCCAACCGTGTGCCAGGGTGTGACATGGCAGTCAGCGATTCTTACCACCTAAGTGACAGGTTCAAGGCCGACTCAGGTGAAGTCTTCTTGAGCGGTATGCAAGCATTGGCGCGGGTACCGGTCGAGCAACTCAGAGCCGACGCGCGGGCCGGGCACCGGACCGCTGGGTTCGTCTCGGGCTATCCAGGTTCTCCGCTCGGGGGCTTCGACTCCGCGATGTCATTGGCGATTGATCAGGCGCCCGGCGTCTCGATCGTGCACACACCGGCGCTCAACGAAGAGTACGCAGCGACCGCTGTGATGGGGTCGCAGCTGGTTACGGCGCAGCCAGACTGCACCGTCGATGGCGTAGTCGGCATGTGGTACGGAAAAGCTCCGGGGCTCGACCGAGCGAGCGACGCGATTCGCATCGCGATGGCCGCGGGAACCGATCGGCTCGGTGGAGCTGTTGCGCTCGTCGGCGATGACCCGGCAGCAAAGAGTTCAACGATCCCATCGTCTCGTGCAGGGGTGCTTGCTGACATGCACCTTCCTGTGTTGTTCCCATCGAATCCAGCTGAGGCCCTGGACCTTGGCCGCCACGCAATCGCGATGTCTCGAGCGACCGGTCTGTGGGTCGCGATAAAGATCGTGTCTGACGTCGCCGATGGTACAGGCAACGTTCATCTCGATCCCGATCGGGTCGTCCCGGTGATCCCCACCATCGATGGCCAGGCGTACAACACGCGGCCGAACTCGCGGCTGTTGGCCGCTGAAGGCGTGGAAGCCGAGCGCGACATCTTTGAAGTGCGCGACAAGCTGGCCCGAATCTATGGCGCAGAGAATCACCTCAATCGGGTCACCGTGGACCCAGCCGGTGCCTGGATCGGCATTGTGTCGCCAGGTAGCACCCACGGCGAGACCCGCCAGGCGTTGGCAAAGCTGGGACTCGACAGCGACCGCTCCATTGGCGACGCAGGGATCAGGATTCTGCACCTGCAGATGACTTCACCGCTCGATCGGGACATGTTGCGTCAGTTCGGGAACGGCCTCGAAGAGATCATGGTGATCGAAGACAAGGATCCCAATGTCGAACGCCGCCTGAAAGAGGCGCTCTACGGCATGGCCAATCCGCCGACCATCGTCGGCAAGACCGATGAGCATGACGCTCCTCTCTTTCCGGGGCACGGCACATTGCTGGCCGATGACATCGCGGTCGTCCTCAGGCGCCGCCTGTCCCAGCGAGTGGGCGCCATGCTGACCCCCGAAATCGTGGAGCGCGAGAAGCTACTGATTCCCCTCAGCATCGACCGAACTCCGTTCTTCTGCTCCGGTTGCCCGCACAACTCTTCGACGGTCGTGCCGGAGGGTTCGTTGGTTGGTTCGGGGATTGGTTGCCACACGATGGTGCTGTTGCTGGACGAAGACCGCGTCGGTGACATTGTCGGTATTACCGCCATGGGCAACGAGGGCACGCAGTGGATTGGTATGTCCGACTTTGTCGAGCGTTCCCATTTCATCCACAACCTGGGTGACGGCACGTACTTCCATAGTGGACAATTGGCTATCCAAGCTGCCGTGGCATCGGGCGTGTCTATGACGTTCAAGCTGTTGTACAACGGCGCGTTGGCGATGACGGGCGGACAAACGGCGCAGGGTCAACGGGGGGTTCCTGATGTTGTCGCCCAGCTTCAAGCTGTTGGTGTCGAGCGTGTCCTGATCACCACCGACGACACAGATCGATATCGGCGCGTCGGCCTCCCTGGTGACGTCGATGTCTGGCCTCGCTCCCGGCTGCTGGAGGCCCAAGAAACGCTGGCCAAAGTGGATGGTGTCACCGTGCTTATCCACGACCAGGAGTGCGCGGCCGAGCTTCGGCGCGGGCGCAAGCGGGGTACGAAAGAGACCCCAAAGACGCGAGTAGCGATCAACCACCGCATCTGTGAAGGCTGCGGGGACTGCGGCGAGAAGAGCAACTGCCTATCGGTCCGCCCGGTCGACACCGACTTCGGTCGCAAGACAGAGATAGACCAGACCAGCTGCAACCTCGACATGTCGTGTCTCGAGGGTGACTGCCCATCATTCATGACCGTGACCGAGGCGCAGCCTGGCGTTATTGGCCGGGCCTGGCGGCGGCTTAAGCCCGGCGAAACAGCTGGGCAGGGGAGCGGAGCAGTCCCGATCACGGAGCCCGCCGCTGTCGTTGACTACGACGGAGCGGACCTCGGTGAGCCCGTCATGGTGGTCCCGACCGACGAGTTCGGTGTCCACATCGCAGGGATCGGGGGAACCGGAGTCGTCACGATTTCCCAGACGCTCGGGACAGCCGCGATGCTCGATGGGTACGAAGTACGTGGCCTCGATCAAACCGGGCTCTCGCAGAAGGCAGGTCCGGTTGTCAGCGATGTCCGGATGCGCCGGGCGGGTGTCATCGAGTCGAACCGCCTCGGGCTCGCTCAAGCGGACCTCTTGCTCGCGCTCGATCAGCTGGTCGCCGCTTCTCCCCGAGGTCTCGACGCGGCGGACGAGAGTAAGACGACCGTTGTCGGTTCAACGTCGGGCACGCCCACGGGATCGACCATTGCTCACCCCGACACAGCGGTCCCGACTGTCGAGGAACTGGCCAGTCGCATCGCGACGCAGTCTCGCGTTGATCATCAGTACTGGGCCGATGCGTCGGGCTTGACCACTGCGCTGTTCGGTCACTCGGTCTACGCCAACGTATTTGTGGTTGGCATGGCGACACAGGCGGGCTCGTTGCCAATCAGATCCGAGAGCATCGAAGCTGCCATCACCCTCAACGGGGTTGATGTCGAGAACAACGTGGCTGCGTTCCGGTGGGGGCGCCGCTTCATCGCTGATCCTGAGAAGGTGCACGGTCGCGCCGATGCATCGACTGCCACACCCGTCAAGACGACCCAGCCACTGCCCGATGAATTGGGACGTCGTTGCGACCTCGTTGCCGGTTCCGATGCGGCCCTGGCCACTACATTGCGCCGTCTCTGCGGGGATCTGGTCGGGTTCCAAGACGCGCCATGCGCTGCTGGATTTCTCGACACCGTCGAGCGGGTCACCGCTGCTGAGCGTGCCCTGCGCAGCGACTCGACGGGACTGACCACGACCGTCGCTATCAACCTGCACAAGCTGATCGCGTACAAAGACGAGTACGAAGTTGCTCGCCTCATGGTGGATTCAGACGGACGAGCAGCCGCTCAGGGACTCATGACGCCGGGCGCCAAAGTCTCGTGGAAGCTCCACCCACCCATCCTTCGTGCGATGGGTATGGACCGCAAGATCAACGTGGGGGCGTGGGCGGCACCCGCGATTGGGGCCCTGGCCAAGGGCAAACGTTTGCGTGGGACAGCGCTGGACGTCTTCGGTCGAGCCGAAGTACGACGCGTGGAACGAGAGCTCCCCGGCGAATACCTGGCAGCGCTCGAGGTGATCTTGTCGGACCTCTCAACCGACAACCTGATCGCAGCGGTCGAACTCGCCAACTTGCCGGACATGGTCCGCGGCTACGAAGACATCAAGTTGGCCCGCGTGATCGAGTACCGCTCGGCGCTCGCCAATGCCCTCACCGCCTTCAACGCCTGACCCAGACCACCCCCACTCGCCAATCGTGTTGAGTTGGGGTCTGGGTCGGTTCAAGGGGTCATCGCGACAGCTTGAGTGTAGATGTTGTGGGCGGTGTCCCAGCCGAGGCTGCGTCTGGGGATGGTGTTGATGCGGTGTTCGATGGCTCGTAGT
>Ga0302127_10002447_pt1 | contig 11220 bp, 8 predicted proteins | sample CB4_SCM_MG_FD_204452 | JGI IMG/M metagenome (GOLD analysis project Ga0302127, IMG submission 204452) | Marine microbial communities from Western Arctic Ocean, Canada - CB4_SCM | ecosystem: Environmental > Aquatic > Marine > Oceanic | place: Canada: Western Arctic Ocean | collected 2017-09-24
TTCTTTACTGTAATCAAATAATTTTTGAACAATTTTCTTATTAGAAACATCGCCATATCCGATTCCAGCATAAAGATCGTCAAGCTTGTTATAGCCAATAATTTTTGCAAAATTTGTTGGTAAATTATCAATATTCAATCTATCAAGTTCATAAAATAAAAAACTTTTTCCTTTATCGATATTGTCTTGTTTCTCAAATTTACGAAACCATTGTCTGACTTTTTGCTTAGAATGATCGGACCCTAAATATCCTTCAGATTCATTAAGCCAGTATCTTGATGGTCCTTTTTCATTATCTGATCTTATAATCTCAACTATATCACCGTTTTCAAGTTTGTATTTTAAAGAAACTTTTCCTCCATTAACTTTTGCACCAAAGCAATAAAAACCTAATTGAGTATGGACCGAAAAGGCAAAATCTACAGGAGTAGATCCTTTTGGAAGCATTTTAATATCGTTATTTGGTGTATAAACAAAGATTTGATCTTTGAATAAATCATTTTTAATAGAGGCAATAAAATCTTCTGTGTCAGTAGATTCCATTTGTCTGTCTAAAATATTTCTCAACCAAAGTAATCTTTGTTCAAATTTAGGATCGATATTTTTTAAATCTTCTTCTTTGTATTTCCAATGCGCAGCAACACCTATTTCAGCTACTTGGTGCATCTCTTTAGTTTTAATTTGAACTTCTAAAGGCTTATTATCAGGTCCAATAACATTTGTATGTATGGACTGATAAAGAGAATCTTTACTATTTGCAATATAATCATCAAAAGATCCTGGAATTGGTCTCCATGCTTGATGAACAACTCCTAAAGCAGCATAGCAATCAGGAATACTATTAACAATTATCCTTACTGCAAATAAATCGTATATTTCACTGATACTTTTTCCTTCATTAGTGTATCTTTGCATTTTTTTATATATTGAATAAACATGCTTGACTCGTCCATGTATCTCAGTTTCGATGTTTTCATGTTGGAATTCATTTTTAATAGAATCAATAATTTTTGTAATATAGTCTTCACGTTCAGAAAGAGAAACAGAGATCATTGCATTAATTCTTCGAGATATATCTGCTTCTAAATAACTAAAAGCTAAGTCTTCTAGTTGCCATTTATATTGCCAAATACCTAATCTATCAGCAAGAGGTGCAAAAATTTCCATAGTTTCATTTGAAATTTCTAACTGTCGATTTTTAGGCAAGAACTGTAATGTCTGCATATTATGAAGCCTGTCAGCAATTTTAATTATTACAACTCTGACATCTTCGGCCATAGCTAAAAACATTTTTTTCATAGTTTCAGAATTAACATCTTGCTTTGTTTGCTCAGAATGAATTTCTTCAAATTTAGTAACACCTTGAACCATTTGACAAACATCTTTTCCAAATTCTTCTACTAATTGCTCTACTTGAATCCCACAATCTTCAAGAGTGTCGTGGAGCAATGAAGCCTGTATTGCTTGAACATCCATTCGTAATTCTGCAATAGATAGTGCTACTGCTAATGGATGAGTAATATAATTTGCACCAGACATTCTTTTTTGACCATTATGAGCTTTTGTAGCAAATAAAATTGTTCTTTTCAATTCTTTTATATCGTTTTTATTAAGATGCAAGCTAGCAGCAGAGATTAAATCATCTGGTTTTATTGTTACTTCATTAATTTTAGGCATTTAATTTATCCAATCTATTAATATTATTCTAACAGTAATGCATTAAAATTATTTAGATAAGCAGGCAGTAAGATATAATAAAAACATGAATGAACTAAAGACACCAAGAGGAATGAAAGATATAACTCCTAATGAAGCTCATGAATGGAGATTACTGAGGAACATAGTAGAAGAAGCTATGGATAAAATGAATTACGGTTTTATTACAACTCCGATAGTTGAAAAAGCTGAAATATTTAATCGAACCATTGGAGAAGAATCAGACATTCTTTCAAAAGAAATGTATATTTTTAAAGATAAAGGTAATACTGAATTAGCCTTGAGGCCCGAAGGAACAGCGAGTGTTTGCAGAGCATACATCGAACATAACATGACTAGCTTGGCTCAACCTGTCAGGCTTGCATATATTGGTCCTATGTTTCGCTACGATAGACCTCAGGCTGGCAGATACAGACAGTTGTGGCAATTTGGCGCAGAATGCATTGGTGTTAATTCACCTGAAATTGACACTGAATTAATTTTTCTTCAAAACTATATTTTTAACAATTTACAAATTGAAGGATATATTCTAAAAATAAATTCACTTGGCGGAATTGAAACAAGAAAAATATTTGAAAAAGATTTGAAAATATTTTTATCAAAACAAAAAAATAATCTATCAGAAGATTCAAAAAAAAGATTTAATACAAATGCTTTAAGAATCTTTGATTCCAAAAATAAAAACGATCAAGAAATATTAAAAAATGCTCCTAGTATTTTATCATATTTGTCAAAAAAAGAAGAAATACATTTTAATAAAGTGACAGAGCTACTTAAAATATTAAACATAAACTACTCGATAGACCCATCAATTGTTAGAGGACTGGATTACTACACTGATACCGTATGGGAATTTGAACCAAAAAATGAAACAAGTCAGTCTACAATAGGTGCAGGTGGTCGCTATAATAATTTAATTAAATTATTAGGTGGAAAAGATATCCCGGGAGCAGGATTTGCTAGTGGCATTGAAAGGTCGCTGAATTTAAGTAATAAAGTAAAAATTAATAACAATAATAAATTAGATATATACATAATTCCTTTAAGTGAACAGGCATCAGCCTATTGTTTTAGAATTATTGATATATTAGTTAAGCAAAAATATTCATTTGTAACTGGCAACTATAATAACTCTATTAAAAGTCAACTAAGGTCTGCGAACAATGCAAATGCAAAATTATCATTCATTATTGGTGACAATGAAATAAAAGATTCATCTATTACTATTAAATTTTTATTAGATAATAAAGAAGATGTATCCATACCCATTAAAAATTTATATGAAAAATTATCAAGCTTATAACAGTAGAATTTATTTTTAAATTTAGGAATGCATATGAATGAGATATTTAACCAGATAAAAGATAAATATGAAGAACTCAGTTTGTCTTTGTCTGACTCAAATATAATCAGTGATTCAAATAAAATGAAAGAAATTGCAAAACAAAGATCTGCAATTGAAGAAACTTATAATTTATATATTCAATATGAAGAATTAGAAAAAAAAATTAATGAGCTTGATAATATAGATGATGATTCAGATATAGATATCATGCAAATGATTAAAGATGAAAAAAAAGAACTAACAACTCAGTTCACATTACTAAAAGATGCTCTAAAAAATTCATTGATTCCTAATGATCCAGCAGATCAAAATGATATTATTTTAGAAATCAGAGCTGGAACTGGCGGAAATGAAGCTTCATTATTCGCAGCTGATCTTTTTACAATGTACAGCAAATATGCACTCAGTATTGGATGGCAGGTCAACGCTATCAGTTCTTCAGGTTCCTCATCAGGCGGATATAAAGAAATAATTGCAGAAATTAAAGGAAAAGGTGCTTATTCCAAATTTAAATATGAATCTGGAGTGCATAGAGTACAAAGAATACCTGATACAGAAACACAAGGAAGAATACATACTTCAGCTGCAACAGTTGCTGTTTTATCTGCAGCAACAAACATAGATGTAGAAATAAATTGGGAAGATGTTAGAACAGATATTTTTCATTCAGGTGGAGCTGGAGGACAAAGTGTTAATAAAGTTGCGACAGCAGTTCGCCTTACACATGTTCCTAGTGGTTTTGTTGTAATCTGTCAAGATGAAAGATCTCAGTCTAGAAATAAACAAAAAGCCGAATCTGTATTGCGAGCTCGACTTTATGAATTTGAAAGAGAAAAACAGCACAATGAAAGAGCAAGTGAAAGAAAATTACAAGTTGGAACAGGTGGAAGATCTGAAAAAATTCGCACGTACAACTTTCCACAAGATAGAATAACTGATCATAGAATAAAAAAAACTATCCATGGAATGACTAAATTTTTAGCAGGTGAAATTGATATTATTATTAATGAGCTTCAGCAACTAGAAAAAAAAGAATTACTAGAAAACTCATCATTCAAAAATGAATAGTAACTAAAATGAATAGTAATTTCGATGTAAATACAATTACATACAATCAACTTATTTCTTATGTTATAAGTCATCTTTTAATCTTAGATTCAATTGATTCGGTCAATGAAGCTTTTATAGAATCAGAGATTTTATTAAATTATTATTTTAGAACTGACACAATATCATTAAGGACATCATTCGAAAATTATAAAGAATACTATGATATAAACAGATTAAACAATTTAATTATACGAAGATTGTATGGAGAGCCACTTGCTTATATAACTGGTAATAAAAAATTCCTAGATAAAGATATGTCAGTAGGTCACGGAGTTTTAATACCAAGGCCAGAAACTGAACTTCTTGTTGAGCAAGCTGAGATTCAAATAAAGAGACTTTCAAAAAATACTAAAAATATTAAGGTAGTTGATATTGGAACAGGTTCTGGAGCAATTATACTTTCAATCGCAAATAAATTAACAAACAATGGAAAAAAATATTCGTTTATAGGATTAGATGAATCAAATAGTGCTCTTAAATACGCACAAAAAAATATCAATAGGTATCAACTTAGCAATGACATTACATTAATTAAATCTAACTTACTACAAAAAATTGAAGGTCCTATACATTGCATTATTTCAAATCCACCTTATATAAAAACTAATGAAATATACTCTTTACAAAAAGAAATCAGATGCTACGAACCATTTTTTGCTTTAGACGGAGGAGACAATGGGATACAAATAATTGATAAATTAATCTATGAATCATCAAAGGTTATAGATCCAACTAATTTTGCAATTATTATTGAGATAGGAATAAATCAATATGAACAAATTAAAAATATTTATTATAAATATATTGATAATTGCTCAATTAGTTACATTGAAGACTTTCAGGGAATTAAAAGAGTTGCTATCGCTACAAACTAGTTCAATTATTTATTTGATAAATTTTTCCTTCAGTTTTAATTGCTGGTGCAATAATCATTCTTACAGAATGAAATTCTTCGATTGTAGTTGCGCCACAAGTAGCCATAGATGTTTTTAAAGCTCCCATCAAATTTTCTGTTCCATTGGTCAAAGATGTAGGGCCAAATAAAAGCGACTTCAATGTGTGAGTCTGCCCAACCTTCACGCGAGTACCTCGCGGTAATTCAGTATGAGGCGTAGCCATTCCCCAATGGTAACCTTGGCCAGGTGCCTCAATAGTAGATGCAAAAGGCGAGCCTATCATCACTCCATCAGCTCCCGAACATATTGCCTTAGAAAGATCGCCGCCAGTTCTAATTCCTCCATCAGTAATAATTGGAACATACTTACCAGTTTTTTCAAAAAAAACATTCCTTGCATGAGACGTTTCTATTGTAGCTGACACTTGAGGCATACCAATGCCGAGAACCTCACGAGAGGTACAAGCTGCTCCAGGTCCAACTCCGACTAATATTCCATCAACTCCAGTTTCTAGGAGTTCAATTGTTGCTGAATAGTCAACTGTATTTCCTACAAGAATTGGTATCGAACCCATTTCTTGAACTAATTGTTTAAGCTTTAATCCTTTAAGAGATCTAGAGACATGATTGGCAGTAGTTACTGTTGATTGGACAACAAAAAAATCAACACCAGCCTCTTTTGCTATAGGAGCAAAAATCTTTGTGAGTTGAGGCGTAGCACTCACCATCGCTATGCCGCCAGCTTGTTTTATATCATGAATTCTTTGTGAAATAAGAGAAGTATCAATATTCTTAGAATAAATTTTTTGCATTAATGAAGTTACTTCATTGTCATCAGCATTTGCAATTGAATGAAAAATTTCGTCAGTATCTCTGTATCTAGTTTGAATGCCTTCTAAATTTAAAACGCCACAAGAACCTAAACTAGATAAAGAAACAGCCATTTTTGTATCAACTACTGCATCCATGCCCGAAGCAATAATAGGTACATCAAAATCATGATTGCCTATTTTTAATTTAGTCTCTACTAATTGTGGGTTTGTAGTAACTGCACCAGGAACAATAGCTACATCATCAAAGCTCCAAGCTCTTTCAAGTTCTTTTCGATTAGTAGACATAAAGCTCCTCGTATTTCAAAAGACATAAAAATTAAGATTGATGAATAATTATATTTGTAATATCAATTGTAAGCTATTAAAAATAACAAAAAAATAACCTTTATAAATTTGTTGTAAAAAAAAATATTTGTGCATAATCCCCACCTGCTCCTATAATAGAAGATAGGAAAAAATTATATTTCATTTAAGGATATTTTTATTAGTAGTAAAGAAAACATATTGGTATGTGTTGCATGGCCATATGCAAACAGTGACTTACATGTAGGTCAAATAGCAGGAGCTTATTTACCTGCAGATATTTATGCCAGATACAACAGAATGATAGGAAACAACACCTTAATGGTTTCTGGGTCAGATGCGCATGGAACCCCAGTCACCGTTAGAGCTGAGCAAGAAAATATAACACCTGAAGATGTTTTTCAAAGGTATCATTTATCATTTTTAAAAACATTTGATGAAATAGGCATAGTTTTTGATAATTTCACTTCAACTAATACAGATAATCATAAAGAAGTTGTTCAAGATGTATTTACTAAATTATTAAATAAAAAATTATTATACTTAAAAGATCAAGAATTACTATATGACACACAAAAAAAGAGATTTCTACCAGATAGATACGTTGAAGGCACTTGTCCAAAAAAAGGATGTGGTTATGAAAATGCCAGAGGAGATCAATGTGATAAATGCGGATCCACTCTAGATGCGCTTGAATTAATTAATCCTAGATCTAAATTATCAAACACGACTCCAGTTTCTAAGACATCAGCGCATTTCTTTTTAAAATTATCTGACTTCAATGAAGCTTTAACTACATGGATTTCAGAAAAAAATTATTGGCGACCAGCTGTTAAAAATTTTTCGATTGGACAATTAAAAGAGGGTTTAAAAGACAGAGCTGTCACTAGAGATATAAACTGGGGTATAGATATTCCATTAGATGGATATGAAAATAAAAAAATTTATGTGTGGTTTGAAGCAGTCCTAGGATACCTATCAGCTTCTATTGAATATACAAAAAATATAAATAATAAAATAAACTGGGAAATTTTTTGGAAAGATCCTAAATCAAAAACAATTTACTTTCAAGGTAAAGATAATGTTCCATTTCATGCATTAATACTACCTGCTATTCTTATCGGTTATGAAGGACTTAATCTTCCTTACAATATTCCAGCAAATCAATATGTTATGATGGGCGGTGACAAAGCTTCATCTAGTAGAAATACTACTGTTTGGATGCCAGACTACTTAGAGAAACTTCCTGCTGATTCTCTAAGATACTACCTCACCTGCATTATGCCTGAAACATCAGATTCTGAATTTGATTGGAATAATTTTGTAAGCAGAAACAATGATGAGCTTTCTGCAAAATGGGGAAACTTAGTCCAAAGAGTCATAAGTTTTGCAAAGAAAAATATGAATAATACAATACCAGACTCTTCGCATACTAATAGTGAATCAATTCAACTAAAAGAATTTATACAAAAATCATTTAAAAAAAGTGCAATTAGTATAGAAAAAGTAGAATTAAGAAATGCCCTTTCAATTATCATAGCAACAGCACAAGAAACTAATAGATATCTTGATAAAAAAGAACCATGGAAAACTATCAAATACGATCAAGAAAATGCAGAAGAATCGATTTTTTGTGCATTAGAAGCAATTTACAATATTGCAATCATGTTCTATCCATTTGTACCATTTAGTTCTAAAAAAGTATTGTCTGCATTAGGTAATGATACCGAATATTATAAAATAGACTGGTCTTATCAAAATATACAAAAAAAATTAATAATTGGCGATATAGATATATTATTTGAAAAATTTGACATTGAAACAATAATAGAAAAATTTCAGGACTAAAATTATGAACAAGCTGCCTATCATAGATGCACATAGTCACATATGGTCTAAAGAATATGATCATGATAGAAATGAAATTTTGCAGAAAGCGCAAAATAATGAGATACTTGGAATAATAGAGGTAGGTTGTGATTTTATTTCTAGTAAAAAAGCTTTAGAGTTATCAAAAGATTATAGTTTTATATATCCAGTTTGTGGATTGCATCCTCATGATGCAAATAAAATTGATCTTGAATTGAAAGCAATATCTGAATTAGCATCAAATAAAAACTTCATTGGAATTGGTGAAATTGGGCTTGATTACAACAGAATGCATTCAAGCCAAGAAGAACAGAGCAGAGCTTTTAAGGCGCAATTACGCTTAGCTGTTGAACTTAAGCTTCCAGTAGTGATACATTCACGAGATGCAGATAATGAAACTTTTTCAATTTTAAAAAATTGGAAAAAAAAAGCTGGTAATTATTTAGGAAAAGATAGGGAAATTGGTATGATGCATTGCTTTGCAAGCGATTACAAATTAGCAATTGAGTATATAAAACTTGGATTTATGATTTCTGTTCCAGGAACTGTAACATATCCAAATAATATAAAACTGCATAAAACAGTAAAAAATATTCCTTTAGAAAAAATTTTAATTGAAACAGATACTCCTTATTTAACACCAATACCTAATAGAGGAAAAAGAAATGAATCAGAATTCATTAAATACACACTCAAGAAAGTGATTGAATTAAGAAAAAATAATCCTGAATTCATTGCTAATACAATTTTTAATAATACAAAACAATTATTTAATATAAATATTTTTGAAAGGAACTACAATGACTAGAAAGAGTAGATCAAAAGAATTAAATGCTAGATTCATAGTGCCAGCATTGGGCAATGAATTAATATTAGTAGAAAAAAAAATAGATGAAGCTGCTAATCATGACAATGATTTACTAAGTAAAATGATTTTTTCAACTATTGAAGATAAAGGAAAAATGATTCGACCTACCCTGGCACTATTAGGAGGAAAAACAGGCAATTATAATATTGAAGCACTTGTTCCTCTTGCAGGAAGCGTTGAACTCTTGCATACAGCAACTTTAGTACATGATGATGTTGTTGATTCTTCTAATACAAGAAGGGGCAAACCTTCTGCGCAAATAAACTTTAATAATAAAAATAGCATCTTACTTGGCGATTATTTATTTGCTTCAGCTGCAAGTTTTATTGCTGAGACAAATAATAACAGAGTAATCAGTCTGTTTTCTAAAACATTAAGAAGTATTGTAAGCGGAGAACTAGTACAAAATACAACTGAATTTGAATATGATTTAAATATGGATATATATTTTGACAAAATCATTGGTAAAACTGCATCTTTATTTGCTACTGCTGTAGAAGGAGGAGGAATTGTTTCAGGCTGTTCAGACGCTGAAAATTTATGTCTACGAAGATATGGATTAAATTTAGGAATTGCATTTCAGATTATTGATGATATACTCGATTTTACTGGAGATAATGATTTAGGAAAACCTACAGGACAAGACCTTCTTTCTGGTAAATTAACTCTGCCATCATTATTATTTTTAAAAGATAATCCCAAAAGTAATTTAATAAAGCAGGCTTTTAAAGGAACAAGAGTAGATTCGAATCTTAAAAAAGCTATCGCTGCCATACAAGAATCAACAGCTTTAAGAGAAAGTCAAAAAATTGCCAAAAAATTTGCTGATGCTGCAGTTAATAATATAGAACCAATGAGAACAGGCTTAAACCCAAGAACGAGACATGCATTTGAAGTTATCGCAAATGAAGTTATTAGTAGAAACAAATAATCATTAATTTGAAAGATGATCGAACAATTTTTGACTTTTAAAACTTGAATTAGCATTTATCAATATAAATTTTGTCAAAATTGAATCTATCTCTATCTTTATTTTTTTGTTAATTTTTATTCTACTAATTATTTCATAAGACGTAAAAAGCATAGCTCTAATAACTTTTATACAATTTTCACTAACATTAATATTGTCACTAAAATTATCAGAACAATTTGAACACAAGATTCCACCCACATTAAAATTAATCACTGCATTTTTTGCTAAAACCTTTTTTAGACAATGCAAACAATTATTAAACTCTGGTAATACACCAGCAAATTTAAGAATGCTTAATTCAAAAATTTGCACATTAAGGTCAATATCATGGCCGTCATTTATACGACTAAAACAAGTTAAAGTGATATCAAATATTTCTGAAATTGAATCAGAAATAATAATAAATTTATCTATAATTTCTAACATATAAAATGATTTTGATAATTTATCATAATCATTTCTAATAGATTCAAATGAATTAATTGTCTGAGCTTGTATTAAAATATCTAAATTTTTTCCTTTTGATATCATTAGGTTTGTAAAATTTAATAGATCAACATGATAGACTAATGGACTGGTTGGTTTAAGTACGCCCTTAGCTATAATTTGCACTTTTCCATAATCTTTAGAGAGTATAGTAAGTATCTTATCATAGTCACCAAATTTTCTTTGTCCTATGATCAAAGCATCGGTTTTATAACTACGAAATCTTCTTTCATTCAAAAAAATCACCTATAATCAGACTACATGGTCTGTCGAAATTCAATTGCCTTGCCTATAGTAACTCCATCTGCATATTCAATATCACCACCAGATGGCAAGCCTCTTGCAAGTCTAGTAATTTTAATTTTAAAAGGCTCGATTAATTTAGAGATATACATGGCAGTTGCTTCTCCTTCCAAATTAGGATTAGTAGCTATAATAATTTCTTCGACTACATTAGGGGTGTCAGAAATTCTTGAAATCAGTTGTTTAATTTTTAAATCATCTGGGCCTATTCCCTGATTAGGTGAAATGACACCATGCAAAACATGAAACTGACCATCATATACTCTTGCACTTTCAATAGCTAAAATATCCATTGGATCTTCAACAACACATATAATTTTATGATTTAAGTCTTGATTCTTACATTTACAAATATCATTGACAGTAAAATCTTGACAAATTGGACATAGTCCGACTTGATCTTTGACTGACAAAAGAATATTTGCAAACTTATTGATTTCTTCAGCCCTTTGGTTAATTGTAAAATAAGCTAGTCTTTGAGCGCTTTTTGGTCCAATTCCAGGAAATCTATTAAAAGAA
>Ga0302127_10002451_pt1 | contig 11214 bp, 10 predicted proteins | sample CB4_SCM_MG_FD_204452 | JGI IMG/M metagenome (GOLD analysis project Ga0302127, IMG submission 204452) | Marine microbial communities from Western Arctic Ocean, Canada - CB4_SCM | ecosystem: Environmental > Aquatic > Marine > Oceanic | place: Canada: Western Arctic Ocean | collected 2017-09-24
TCGTCGCGACCGCCGTTTGTCTGATCAGTCGTCATATGTTGAGCACCTAACCTACTACGAAATTGTCGATTATCTGAACGAGCTAAAAGGTTCTATTCAGATGCCTGAGATTCCGGCTTGAGTATCTCGTCTACAAGTCCATACTCAGTCGCCTGTTCTGCATTCAACCAGAAATCTCGGTCTGAGTCTCGTGCAATGCGCTCATAAGACTGACCCGTATGGTCAGCGATAATCTGTCGCAAGCGGTCTTGGATTCGCAGAGTCTCACGTGCATGAATCTCAATATCCGATGCCTGACCCTGAGTTCCACTCAAAGGCTGGTGCATGTGAATTGTTGAGTTCGGCATCGTGAAACGCTTGCCAGCTGTACCTGCTGTGAGAAGAACCGTTCCCATGCTGGCACATAGACCAACCGAGAAAGTTGCAACGTCACAAGGAACGAACTGCATAGTGTCGTAAATTGCCATACCTGAGTACACCTCACCACCCGGTGAGTTGATGTACAGGTTGATGTCCTTTTCAGGATCTTCCCGAGCGAGGAACAAAATCTGAGCAACAATCAAGTTAGCAACCTGAGCGTTGATCGGAGTTCCAAGGAAAACGATTCGTTCCTTAAGGAGTAAAGAGTAGATGTCGTAAGCACGTTCGCCACGGGCGCCCGTTTCGATCACCATTGGCACGATGCTCTCAGGCAGGTTCAGCAGCGGGCTGTTCTTGCCTTGCGGAGCCGAGCCAGATCCAAAGTCGTTTGGTGTAATAAGTCCAGATGTCATATTTATTGCCCCCAGAGGTTACTTGTCGCTCTTGGCGGCTTTGCTTGGGCTTTTAGCCTTTGCAGAGCTGGCCGGTTTCTTTTTAGCAGCTGGATTGGCTTTCGCCTTGGCAGCAGGTTTTTTCTTGGTTGCTGTAGATTTCTTCGCCGCAGCTTTTAGGGCTTTTGGCTTGTGAGTTATCTCAATAACCTGGTCGATAGCAGTTCGGCGGCGCAGAATTCTCTGAACAGCGTCACGTGCTTCGTCAGTATCTAAATTTTCGTTCGCATATTGAGGAGTGTCCTGCATCATTGCGATCTCAGCAGCGACTTCTTCGTCACTCACTGATGAATCACTCTCTTCAGCCAGAGTGTCAATCACAAGCATTCGCTTGAGTCGAAGCTCTGCCGAATCTTTGGCTTCAGCGACTATTTCCTCTGAAGATTTACCGATTCCCTGAATGTACTGCTCGAAATCGATGTTGTACTGAGCCAGCTGTCGTTGCTGATCCTCCAGCACATGTTCAGCCTCGTGCTCAATAATCATTGGAGAAACTTCGAACTCAGCTGCTTCAACAAGAGCGTCGACGATCTTCTCTTCCAATGATCTTCGCAGACCATCTTTAGCTTGCGCTTCGAGATTATCGCTAATTCGAGCCCGTAATTCCGCGACTGTCTTGAAATCTTCACCTAGTGAAGCCGCCAATGCGTCTGTCAGTTTTGGAAGTTCTTTCTTCTTCACTTCCGCAACTTCAACGTTGAAATTAGCAGTCTTACCAGCGAACTCTTCGTTCGGGTAATCAGCAGGGATCTCGATATCGAATTCCTTCGAATCGTCTGCTTTCATACCCTCCAACTGTTCAGAAAAGCCCGGAACAGGGTTCATGCTTCCGGCTTCAGCGAGAAATTCGCCAGCGTCAACATTCGCAAATTCCTTGCCGTCGACCAAACCCTTCGATGTGATAGTAAGCATGTCGCCAAGCTTAGCTGCACGTTTTACTGGCTCCCAAGTAGCTTGTGATTCCTGAATCTGAACAACCTGTTCTTCAATCTGGTCATCACTCACAGCTTCAAGTTCGTCATCGAACTTTAGCTTCTTGTAGTCGCCAAGTTTGGCAATTGGAGGAAGCGCAACGGTGGCGTCGATCTTTACGATCGGGTCACGTTCTATCACGCTTACACGTGGTGGAGTGTGAGTCGCCTCGATGTCTGATTCATCGATAGCCGCACTGACAGCTTCAGGAACCAACGATTCCATGGCTTCTTCGAGCAAATAGTCGCGACCGACAAATTGCTCGACGATAGACCGAGGGGCTTTGCCCTTACGGAATCCAGGAATGTTGATACGCGCAGAAACCTTCTGGTGCGCTCGTTGGAGATGCTTCTCCACACGATCATCTTCAACTTCAATGTGAAGAATAGCCTGACGATCTTCTACATCGTCGCGAGTAAATTTCAAAGCGTTCTCCGAAACAATCAAATGGTCAATTAGCCGATAAAAAAGGACCGGCACGGAGGTTCCGTGCATAAAAGAAGCGCCACAGGGCGCTCCTATAATGCCTTCAATTGTAACTCAGGGTCGGGTTTTCTGGCCGCTGTAATTCCAGATCACCTACACGTATGCGTGGTACTAGTTTTTTGGCAAAACCACGCGGATGTGCAAATCTTCGAGCTGCTGGTCTTCGATTTTCGACGGTGCCTCGAACAGCGGGTCGACAGCTGATTGCGTTTTCGGGAACGCAATAACTTCACGAATAGCATCCTCGCCGACCAACATCGCGCACAGACGATCTAACCCAAGACCCATTCCGCCATGCGGTGGAGCGCCATAGGTGAATGCCGTAAGCAATTGACCGAACCTATCGTCAATCTGCTCCTCGGTGTAACCGATGATGTTGAACAGTTTCGTTTGAAGATCCTTATCGTGGATTCGGATACTTCCCGAACCCATCTCAGATCCATTACAAACGAGATCCCACAACGTGCCGATTACCTTGCCGGGGTCGGTATCGAGGTACTCCATGTGTTCAGGCTTAGGCGATGAGAACACGTGGTGTGCAGGTTCGTACTTATGAAGATCTTCGTCCCAGTCAAATAGTGGGAAGTCGTACACCCAAGCAAATGCCATTACCTTGGGATCAACCATCTCAAGTCGCTTCGCCATCTCGTTTCGCAGGTTCGCAAGAACGGTGTTTACCAACTTGTCGGTACCGGCAACGATCAGCATTAGGTCGCCCGGTGTTGCTCCCATCTCGGTAGCAATCTTCTTAATGACATCTATTGAGAGGAACTTCTTCAGAGGTGACTTAATGTGGTCTTCCTCAAGTTCATCAATTGAAGGAGCGCTCTCGTCTATAGCGATGAATACAAGACCCTGAGCGCCACTCGACTTCGCAAACTCGGTCAAATTGTCTGTCTGACGACGACCGTAACCGCCGCAACCCTGAGCCACAAATCCACGAATCGAACCACCTGATGACGCAACAGCTTGGAACACACGAGCGTCCGATGTTGCTGCAGTTTCGGTGATAGTCGTCATTTCCATACCAAATCGTATGTCCGGCTTGTCGGTGCCAAACCGTTCCATAGATTCAGCATAAGTCAGCCGTACAAATTGCTCCGGAACAGTGGCATCAGGAACGGTCTCTTTCACAATCCGTATGTACAGCTCTTCTACTACTGCCATCACGTCGTCTTGATGAACGAACGACATCTCTAAGTCGAGCTGCGTGTGTTCAGGCTGGCGGTCGGCACGAAGATCTTCGTCTCGGAAGCAACGTGCAATCTGGAAATAGCGTTCGACGCCCGAAACCATCAGCAGCTGTTTCAGTTGCTGAGGCGACTGCGGCAATGCATAAAAGTCACCGGGGTGAACTCTGCTCGGTACAACATAGTCACGAGCGCCCTCAGGCGTGCTCTTAATAAGGATTGGGGTCTCAACCTGAGTAAAGCCCTCTTCAGTCAGGTAGTCCCACATCATATGAGTGACTTTGTGGCGCAGCTTGAGAATTTCCTGCATCCGTGGTCGGCGGAGATCCATGAAACGGTATTTCAACCGAGTGGTTGGGTCGACTTCAACGTCGTCGGATATCTCAAACGGAGGTGTAATCGACTGATTCAGTATTACGAGATCCGTGACCGACAACTCAACAGCGCCGGTAGGAAGGTCAGGATTCTCAGCACCTTTAAGCCGGGCAACGACCTTGCCTGTCACTTGCACGACCCATTCTGAACGCAAGCTCTGCGCCAGATCGTGAGCCTTTTCCGAAATTTCGGGATTGAATACAACCTGCAATAGACCACTTCGGTCTCGAAGGTCGATAAAAATCAGGTTGCCGTGGTCACGCCGTCTGTTGACCCAGCCAGCAACTGTTATCTGAGAGCCAACCTTCGATTCACGAGGTTCGCCGCAGTTAGTGTCCTTGTACACAGTAAATATCCTGTTCGTTCAAATAAAAGAATGTAGCGGCCCAAGCAAAATTGCTCAGGCAAAAATAGAAGCGGGACTACCGCTTGCTATCGGCAAGTCGCCACAAACCGCCTGTAACCGCTGCGGCTGCCATTAGTTTGAGGATGTCACCGGGTAGAAATGGGTACAACGCTGACGATAACAGCTTGCCCTCAGCCGGCCACGAAAAATCGAAAACGCTCAACCAAATCATCGCAGGGGCGTAGATCAATAATGATCCGATAAGCATTGGCCAAAGGCTTCGTCCGCGATTCCAGCCACGCTGTGAAAGGAATCCGATAACACCAGCCGAAACGATGAACCCAAGCAAATAACCGCCAGTAACACCGTGGATAACGTAATCAACGCCTTCACTACCGTTGGCGAAAACTGGAAGGCCAACCATTCCTACAAGGTAGTACCCCGTAGCGGCCAGCAGGCCCAATCGCCAGCCGAGTACCCCACCCAACATCAGCACGCCAAACCCTTGAAGAGTAATTGGCACCGGATTATCAGGAAGAAAAAAACGAGTTTGAGCCAGAAGCGCTACAAGCAAAATACCGACAACGACTGCCGAAGATTTATGCCACAAATTAGCGCTAGGAACTAACCGTTCAAATAATGATGGTTCGGCCGGTCCTAATAAGGAATACGACTTCACTCGACGGGCTGTAACAGCAGATTGCTGCATCGTTATCTCCAAGGAGTCTTAATGACCCGACTACTGAATACCACTCACGGGCACATCTACGTACCAGAGTACCTGTCTCCTAAGTTCATAGGACGACTAAATGCTCAGGGTGAGACCCGATTATATTTCGTGACATTACTTCGGGTATTAACTAAAACGAGGCACCTTTCAATTGAAAAGCACCTCGTTGCAATGAAATCACAGAGTGACAGTCTATACAGGGATTCCGAATTCTCGCTTCATGACCTGAAGGTTCACAAAGGTTTCGGTTCGGCGTACGCCATCGATCGCACCAACAGCATCACGGAGGAACCGACCGAGCGATTCAGCATTCGGAAGTGTTGCCCAAGCAAACACGTCGTACGATCCTGTAGTCACAGTCACCCAGCGCGTATGCTCAAGATTGGCCATCTTAGTGGCAACTTCATCGACTTTGTCAGGATCAACCTGCACTCCGATAAGTGCCTCTGAGTTGTAACCCAGCTTTCGTGGATCAGGAAGAGCAATAACATTAATGATCTGTTCGTTGATCAAACGCTTCAAACGCCTGCGAACGGTTCCTTCACTCACACCAACGTCACGAGCAATCCGAGCATTTGATGCTCGCCCGTCACGTTCAAGAAGACTGATTATCTTTCGATCGAGTTCATCCATTCGAGCTTTATCCAATTTTCCTAACAAGGGTCTGGGGTCTACACTTAAGGTGTAAACGTTCGAGCAGAGCATTTCCGGAACTAACCGAAAACCGTTTCTACTTCGTGCGTAATTTGCAAAGCACATGCCTAGCGAATTACTACCACGGAATTGAATGATACCGCCGGAAATCGTTTACTGGGACTGTATTAGTGACTCATTTACATGAAATCACTATTACATCACCCTCATATTCGAAGCCTGTACTTTTCACTTAAAATGCGCGTAAAGTAGTTAGTACAACTCAAACAAACCTTACGTAAGGCAATCTGGAGTACCAAATGGTCAATTCAACGACCGTTGTAGAGTTCACTGAAGCAGCAACAACAAAGTTGCTAGATGTTCTAAAAGAGCAGGATGCAGAAGGTCAGTACCTTCGAATCGCTGTTGCAACTGATGAACACGGTGGCATTGAATATGTATTCGGGCTGGAAGAAACACCTTCCGAGACCGACACAATCGTAGAGGGAACCGTCAAGGCACTTGTTGATGCCGAAAGCGCCCCAATGCTCGAAGGTTCAAGCATCGACTATGTCGAAGGTTTTGAACGCTCGGGATTCGTAATCTCAAACCCTAACTTCTCATCTGGCTGCGGCTGTGGTGGCGGAGGTTGTGGCGGCGGCGGCGGCGGTGGCTGCGGCGGCGGCGGCGGCGGTGGCGGTTGCGCCTGCGGCGGACACTAAAACCCTTAGTTGCCCTCAAGTAACTAATTCGGCTGGCATTTCCTCATAAAGACGGTGGTGCCAGCCTATTTACGACGGATCGCGGAAACGTATAATCTGCCGTGGATTTGCCACAAAGTCGGCCAGCCAGGAACCGGTCGCAACATCTCAGGAGCCTCATCGGATGACCTACATCATCGCCAAGGATTGTGTCGACGTAATGGACGGTGCGTGCGTAGACGTATGCCCGGTCGACTGTATTTACTCAAAGCCTGGAGATAACCAGCTTTTCATCAGTCCAGATGAATGTATTGACTGTGCAGCCTGCGAACCAGTTTGTCCAGTGAACGCCATCTTCCCTGAAGACCAGACTCCTGCAGACCAGCAAGAGTTCATCAAGTTGAACTACGATTACGACTACGACTCTTCGGAGCCAGGCGCAAACGCCTAGTTCGTAAATTTTCGACAGCAATAAAAAAGCCCCGGCGATTCGTCGGGGCTTTTTTATTGCTGTTATAGCTTCAGGGTCGTAAATCTTCGTTGTCCAGTTGTGACAATTCGATACCACTATTCGGTCCTCCCCCTGGATGAGGGGGAGTTAGAGGGGGAGACTGCGACGCGGCGCAGAGTCATCCGATGACGACCGCGCCTAACGCCCACGCCCTCTAGGCCATTGCATCCAGTGCTTCGGCTATAGGCATCTTGATCGTTGTGAAAATCGGAATCTCGGTCATCGTGTACTGAGCCGCCGGAACCTCACGTAGATCCATAACAAGAGAAGTGAAGTCCGATGGATCGTCCATCTCGAAACTAAGCACGAACTCCGTGTCATCTAGACCAAACGCGTAAGACGTATTGATCTTCACCATTGGATAATCTTTGCCAACCCGGAAATGATCGTTCATCATCTCCTGTCGTTCCTTCATAGACTTCTGGTACCACGGTCGGCTCTTCGTCATCGGGTAGATAACCATGTACTTGTAATCTTCCTTGAGCTTCGGAGCACCGCCGCCGTGCTTGTAACGGCTCTTACGCCGGATCGACAGGTACGAGTACGACTGCTCGAGATAGCTACCTAGTACCGAGTGGTTTATAGCTTTAGAAAGCTCATGGAACGCATCGATGGAAGGTGAATCCTGCACCAACATCAACTCGGCATCTGCCCGAGTGCCTACTGTGCTGTAAGTGCGTATTTCTTGGTCGGCTGATTGTCCGGACACCAGATCAGCAAACTCCTGCTTCGCTTTTACCCGTTCGTCAGCGTCCAAGCGCCGAAAATCGGAATTAAGCTTGTAGAGCGTTATCTTTAGGAAGTTGTCGTACTCGATGTCTGGCATATTTCTTTATATATAGAACAGTTAAGGGTGTAACTGCGCGAAGATTGCAGTTATTGAATTTCGAGTATAACAACGCGAACTCCTTGTACTAGGTAGTATTCACCAATGCCCGACAAATCTAAATTTGAACGAGAAATAGACGAAATACTCGAAAAAACCGAAGATGGCTCTACGCCACAAGGCGAGCGACGACGCTCTGCCGGGCAGCATCGAACGTACGAACCCTTCTCGTCTAACGTCCCAAAAAGCAAACCGCCAAAGAGCTCACCAGGCATCAAGTTCAATCCCGGTAACTTGATCCTCGGCGGTTTATCGGTCATTGCTATCGCCGCATTTATTCCTACGGCCCAACTCCCGATTGCCATTCTCGGAATAATCCTAGTGCTAGTCGGCTACATACTCTGGTTCCGTAGAGGATCTTCAATCGCTGGTGGTTCAGGACCTACATCTGGGATGTTCGGACGCGGTAAATCCACCAAAACCTCTGATAAGGCCGAACCAGAAGTTAAGTACTGGCGCGGTCGTAGGATCGACGATAAGTCGGCTCCACCAAGCAAGGGCAAAATAATTGAGTTCGGGCCACCTAATGACGATGACGATAAATCGTAATATCAATCGAATAAAGCTTAAATAAAACGGGCGGCTGCGTTATGCAGTCGCCCGTTTTTTGTTTCTATTAGAAAGAGAGTCCGACTAAACGGCGCACTCGCCCTCGCCACGTTCCAGCTTGTAGACCACGGTCTTACCCCAGTCCATGTAAGTCTGAATGTTGTCCCGATCCAAAGGACCAAGCTCCCCCTTCAGCTTGCCAAATTCTTCTTCGAACTTCGCAACACCGAAACGATCGATAAAGTCTGCGAACTCTTCGCCATCATTACGTTCCGCAAGATAGGTATCGAGTACTGTCTTCAAAGCCTCTGGAGCACGCTTGGCTGGAATTCGAGCCTTCACTCGCTCACCAATCTTCGTGCCGCCAGCATCGTTAGAGCGACCGCCAAGGAACAACTCGTAAGCAGGCACCTGTCCACCAGGCCCCTTCACCACAGCACCGTGGAATCCGATACTCGCAATGTGGTGCTGACCACATGAGTTCGGACAACCGCTTGCCTTGATGTGCATCTTCTCTACCAACGGGTCAAGGTCTCCCATGCCGTCGAGCGTCTCGCCTAGAGCTTTGTTCAAGCCCATAGACGATGTAATACCCAGCTTGCAGGAATCAGTACCCGGGCAAGTTACAACGTCGCGAATGGTCTCTCGACCCGCCGAGCTGAAACCAATTACGCCTAGGTCTTGGTAAATGTCGTACAGAGATTCATTGCGAACCCATCGGTACACAAGGTTCTGTTGCTGATCGAGTCGAGCACGACCACCAGCAAACTTACGAGCTATGTCACCTAATTGCGACCACTGATTGGCGTAAACATCACCACGCTCAACGCGGATGTAAACCAAGCTGAAGCCGTCTTGCTTCTGTGCCTCAACGTTGGTTCGCTTCCAGTAATCGTAAGCAGCATCGCCGGTTGGTTCTGCAGTAGCGTCAGTCGGCACAGCAGGGGCATCAGCTTCTTCATCATCGACAAACATCAATGATTCGAGGTCAATGTCCTTCTTTGCCCAGTCGCCAGCCAGCTCGTCGTCGACCATCTCACGGAATTTGTCGATTCCAAGTCTGGTAATCGTGAACTTAATCCGAGCCTTAGCAATGCTCTTGCGCTCTTCATCTTGATCGTTGAATACACGAAGTACAGCTTCACAGTTCAGAATCAAATCTTCAGCAGGCACAAACTCTCGCAGAGTCTTAGCCATCATCGCGTTAGTCGAAAGACCACCACCAACAACAATCTTAAAACCGCGCTTACCGTCCTGAATACGAGCGATCATGCCGACGTCGTGCATCAGCACCATCGCCTCGTCTTTTTCAGAACCCGAGAACGCAACCTTCGATTTACGAGGCATGTTCTGCGTAGTTGGGTGGCGTAGGAAGTAGCGAGCATATGCCGCTGCATAAGGAGTTACGTCGAATACTTCATCTTTGGAAACACCAGCCGATGGAGCAGCAACTACGTTACGAACAACGTTTCCGCACGCCTCTCGTGTCGACATACCGGCATCGCCAAGCGTTCGCAGCAAGTCTGTCGTATGAGCCAATGGCACGTGGTGATACTGCACGTTTTCACGAGTAGTAATGTGTCCCCTTTTTAACGGAGCGTATTTTTCTGCAACATCGCCAAGAACGTCCATCTGGTGGGCAGTAAGCCCTCCAAAAGGAAGCTTCACCCGAATCATCTGAGCATCGGGTTGACGCTGTCCATACACACCCTGACGAAGTCGGAATCGTAAAAATTCGATTTCATCTTTTTCGCCGGCTTGAAATAACTTCACCTGATCTTCGAAGTGAGCTATCTCAGGACCGTCAATCTTCAGCACATGAGCATTATCTGGATTCGGAATCCAGTCTTTCGTATCAACTCTTCCAGTGGTCACTGTTCAGATCCTCTTTCGCCAGTGAATGGCCGTACTCTGCAAATACTCTCTAAAAATTCAATAAAAAAACCCTGCCGTTTCGTCTAAAGGCAGGGTTGAATCATTCACGCGCTGTTAAGCCCGGCCCTGCTAGCGACCAGTACAACAGCACATTTGACGTGAGTACATATAAATCATTTCTGGGGAGATTCTAGCACTTCTGAGCTTCACATTGGTGTAATTCAAAATGCCAAACTCCTATCGCAGTATCTTGCGCCCAACCTAGAACAAGTTCACCATGCGGTGAATTTAACTGGCCAGCACGAACCCTCAGGAGCTACTCGAATTGGCAGATGATAGAAAATTAGACGGAATTCACTTCATGCTGCCGACTCCATTCGACGCGAATGGAGAGGTTGATACAGCATGCCTCACACGACTCGTAGCAGCAGCCAGAGAAGCTAAGTGCACTGGTGTAGTGACTCTCGGAGTCATGGGGGAAGCTCACCGGCTCACAGATGCCGAGCGCTCTCCAATTCTCGACGCTGTAGTTGCAGCTGCTGGAGACGACCTAACGGTCACAGTTGGCGCAAGTGCTGAAAGTGGACGTGCGCTCGCATCACGAGTGCGTGACGCCCAATCAGCGGGTGCAACCGCAGTGATGATCGCACCAGCAAAAATGGTAAAGCCCAACCCGGCTTCGACATACGCTTACTACGCCGCAGCTCAAGAAACGACCCAAATCCCTATCGTCGTTCAAGACCTACCCGAACAGACAGGTGTTCATCTTGATCCGGCATTCATCGGCAAACTCCACGCAGAACTACCTGATGCAAAATATCTAAAACTCGAAGATCCACCAACTCCTCAGAAAATCACGAAAGTTGTTGAAGCTACTGACGGATCGATGGGGATCTTTGGTGGTCTCGGCGGAGCCTTCCTGTTCGAAGAACTCCGTAGGGGTGCAATCGGCACAATGACCGGATTCGCTTACCCCGAGGTATTGGTCGCCATCCACAAATACCTAGCAAGTGGCGACACCGAGCGAGCAAGAAGTATCTTCTATAAATGGATACCGCTGATTCGGTATGAAAACTCAGCCGGTATCAGTCTCGCAATCCGTAAAGAAATTATGATGCGAAGAGGATTCACGACCACGGCCGACATTC
>Ga0302127_10002453_pt1 | contig 11212 bp, 4 predicted proteins | sample CB4_SCM_MG_FD_204452 | JGI IMG/M metagenome (GOLD analysis project Ga0302127, IMG submission 204452) | Marine microbial communities from Western Arctic Ocean, Canada - CB4_SCM | ecosystem: Environmental > Aquatic > Marine > Oceanic | place: Canada: Western Arctic Ocean | collected 2017-09-24
TCTATCTCCGATATCCTTCCAGGAATTTTTCTACTTATCAAATTCCCTAATTCTCCTTCAATTTGATTCCAAGCATACTGTCCTTCATTTATAGGAATGATAATATCACCTGCCTCATTTTTACTAGAGGATAGTTGATCAATAAAAACTTTTGCTTTTTGGATAAGCCTTGTTCCTAATTCCCGGGTATCCGGTTTATGAGCTCCAATCGCATTCACATGAACGCCGGGATTTACATCTTCAAAATCAAATAATGGTGTCTTGCCAGTAGTGGCTGTACAAATTATATCAGCTTTTTTTAAGTCATCCATTTTCCCGGATTGAACAACCTCATCAAACAAATCACAAAATAAAGCCGTCTTCTCTTCAGAGCTTCCAATTACTTTTATAGAGTCCAAATCTCGCACAGATCGAATTGCCTCAATCTGCGTTTTAGCCTGGACGCCAGTTCCAAAAATAACAGATTTCTTAGAATTAGTTTTTGCCAATATATCCGTGGCCAATCCAGACCCTGCTCCTGTCCGGAGAGCAGTAACGGAGTTTCCTTCAACCAAAGCCAATGGACTCCCTTCCACCGCATCCATGACAAGAATAACGCCATTGATCAAGGGCAATCCTTTATGAGGGTTATCAAAATTAACATTGACCAATTTTATTGTATTGTACTTTCCCCCATTTATATATGCAGGCATGGATAAGTGGAGCGCATTTTTGTCTGCCATGGGTAAGTTAATTCGATTGGGAACAATAGCAGAACCATCGCTTAAAGCAATAAAAGCAGTTCTCATAGCCTCAATTGCTTCAGGCATAGATATAGTATCATGCACGTCATCCGCCGAATAAAATGGCAAATTCATAAAATTAAATTGAAAGCTATTTTTTGGTGAGCGCCCAAGAGCCATCCCAGTTATCACCGGGAGGATTATCGCGATAATGCTCACACCTTGGAATATAAACGCGACTTGGGTTGGTATTTCTACCGGGGAACATATCTTCAAGTTTATCGGAAGCTTTGAATGCGTCAATAGCCTTTTCCCACTCCTGATTTCTATACAACGCTAGCGCATCGTGGTAGGCATCAAGCAGTTGATCATAACCATCTGGCATCTTTCCTTTTTCAGCAATGAGTTCGAATACTTGTGCCGGTTCTGATTTTCCCATAACAATAACATAATCTAAATCACGCCAGATAAAATCATCCTTACACACACTGTAGGTTTCTTTCGCCACTTGAATATAAATCCCGTATTGTTTTGCAGAGGCTTCTAGCCGTGCTGCTAAGTTTACTGTATCGCCCATCATAGTATAATTCATTCGCATGGTTGATCCCATATTACCCGTAACCATTTGACCACTATTGATACCGATCCTATTTTGCATATTGTGAACAATTCCGGGCCAACGATCTCCTTGACTTTGCCACTTCTGACGCAAGTCGTCAAGGCTTTCCTGCATTTTTATTGCAGTGATACAGGCCCAATATTCATGGTTATCCACGGGCGCCGGCGCACCATAAAAAGCCACAATTGCATCACCAATATATTTATCAAGTGTACCTTTATTCTCTAAAAGAATGTCGGTCATTTCAGTCAAATAATCATTCAGCAATTCAACCAAATCAGTGGCCGATAGTTTTTCTGAAAAAGCAGAAAAGCTCTGAATATCCGTAAAGAAAGCTGTGTGGTATCCTTCGTTTCCGCCAAGGGAAGGCTGCTCCTTCGCATCAAACATTTGATCAATGAGTTCAGGCGATATATAAGCACCAAAGGTATCTTTTAAGAACCGCTTATCTTTTTCTACAATAAAGAAATTGTAAAGAAATATTCCACCATAAGTACTTATCATGGCCAAAGCCGGTCGGACGACTTCCCACATTACGAGTGAAGAAAAAAATTGACTGTACGTGAAAAGTAGCCAAGCCACGATACCCACCAATGGAACAGGTAATGTATATAATGGTTTTTCAGGCAAGCTGACCAAGACCCCTAACAAAACACAGATGATAATGATGATTACAAATGTTTGAGATCGGTTCTTTGGTTGAACAAATTCTCCCTTTAAAAGACTGTTCATCACATTTGCATGAATTTCAACTCCCGCAAACGTTTCCTGAACTGGTGTATTTCGAAGATCCATAAGTCCTGGAAGCGATGCTCCAACAAAAGCCACTTTGCCTTCCCAATATTCCGGAGGAAGCATTTCAGGATCAAAACAATACATGTATGGCAAATAATAATAAGTCTGAAATGGGCCATAATAATTCACATACATGCGACCATGATCATCAATAGGTATTTCACGAATTACCGTATCGGTCGTATCAATAAGCCTAAGTATATTGTTTTCAAAATCATAATCAAAACCCCCGTCTTTTTTAATCCCAAGGATATCAATAGCAGCGGACATAACCAAACTGGGATACACATGATCCGGACCTTCAAAATAAATAGCTGTGGGTGAACGGCGGATGACGCCATCTTCATCCTGGGGGAAGTTTGCTGAACCGACTCCAACCGATGCAGACAGAAGATCAACATAGGTATTCCCTAAGCGATCTGCGCGAGGAAGTTTGGCTTTTGCTTCTTCTGATACACCACGAATGATATGGCTATCAAAATCATAGCCTTCTGGTTCCTTATCCATTTTATATAAAAAGTTTAACGTATCCTCTTCTTCAAACACCAAAGCATGATAAGTTTTTTGCGTATTATTCGTAGCATCCAAGAATAGAGTTGGATCACTGGTCGCTAAATACTGACTTGTAACTTCAACCAATGCTTCATTTGTTAGTGTTTTTTCATTGGTGAGAGCATTCACTAAATCATAATTAGATGTATTCTCTTTGTCAAATATTATATCAAAAATAAGTGCAGCAGGATTCCCTGATGATACTGTATTGATGAGACGCCCGTGGTAGGCTTGGGGCCAATCAAAATAATGGCCTAAACCACCTTCTTCTGGGGGTGCAACAGATGTATTGCCAATGTCAACAATGACCACATCATCAATGGACATTTGTTCGACACCGGAAGTTCTAGCGCGCATTCGGCCATCGTAAGACAGAAACTCATAACCGTCTAAAAGTGATTTCACAAAGGGAATTTCGTAAGAGCCCCAACCAATAACGATGGCGGCGACCAATCCAATGGCACCACCAATTCCCAATCGTTTTAATAAGTCAGACATTTAAATAAATAAAATAAATTGTGAATTAATTTCCGTTCTTAGCATCCTGTTCCTTATTCCATTTCACGAAATCAAGGCCGCCATCTGCATCTTGATCAAACTTAAACATGGAATATTTTCCATCCTTCCGAATGTTAATTTGCATGCCATCGACTATACTCACCCAATCTTCTAATGAAACTTCATAAGGTCCAGATACTTGATCGGGTGCCTTAACTTCAGTAACAGGACCCAATGTGAATTTGGGCGCACCACCACCAGGCTGAAAACCTTGTTTCTTTTGTTTTGTCCGCGCTTCAGTCACATTCTTTGCTGCGTTCACATCAACCTTGCCCTCATAGACCAATACAGAACTTTCATCAGCACCAGCTTTAGCGCGATACTTTGTTCCACGAATCGCCGCCACTGCGGTTGGGGTCCGGACAGCCACATTTTTCTTTTCACCGAAGGCCGCTTTGGCCGCCACCCATACATCACCTTTTTTGAGTGTGGCACTAAAGTTTTTTTCCATTGGCTTCACATTAGCTTCAGTGATTTCCAATTCTGAATTTTCACCAATACGGAGTTTCCCGCCACCTACCAACGTGATTTCACAACGGGATTTAGCCAATGTTTTAATTACATCCTTTTCATGAATTGCCATACGCGGCAGAGCTCTTTTAAAGTCACCACTTCCACCTTTTTGTACTTGAACTCGCCCTAGGGGCAATGTGATTTGCCCAAACTCCTTTTGCCCAAAAGCAAAAGCGCTAATACAAAATATCATAATTAGAAATCGTCTTATCATTTCATTAATACCATCTTTTTAGTTTCCTGATATAGTTGTGTACCGTTTTTAGACATAACCTCTAGTCTATATAAATATACACCGGAAGGTAGTTTTCTGCCGTTATCATCTCTTCCAGCCCAAATAAAACGATGGTTTCCTTTACTGAAAGATTGATTTATAGCCATTGCATTCATTTCCTCTCCTAATAGATTGTAAACCTTTAAAGTAATATTTGCATCCTCAATGAGTGATACACGAATATTTGTTACAGGATTAAATGGATTGGGAGTGTTCTGGGCTAATTCGAACATACTCGGTACTACACCCATGGCGTCCAATTGATTTTCAATTTGTTCAGAATAACCCACCAACAGTTCTAAATAATAAGGGTTTTCTGATCCTTGAGACGTAATACGTATTGATGCCTCATCCCGCATATTATAAACAATTCGAGATACAGGATCATATAGTTTTACTTCAAGATAACTTGGAATTTCATAAATATCAGGGATAGTTATTTCGGCAATACCACGTTGGTTGGTCTGAATGGATAATGGCCAAGTATATAAGTTCTCTCCTTCTAAACGAATATCCTCATTAAGACTTCCTGCTTCAGGATGTTCAAAATAGGCCGTAACATATTCGCCTATAACAGGCGGTTCATGAAAATCCTGTTGGTCGTAACCATTAGAAGCTTCAGGATGAAGTCCAAAGGCTGTGACTTTATCTTTTTGAAACCCGACCACAACCTCTATTGTCGCTTTCCAACCCATAGTGGCTTTACTCGCAAGTTGTTTACCGCTAGAACTAAATCCTAATATTGGATTGATTTTAATGGTCCCACTGCCAGAGGAATAAATCCAATAGCCGCTACCTGGCTGCATAATAGTAGACTCCACATAGTTTTCGCCACCAAAATATTGGTAAAGTTTTGGTTCTACCGTGTTAGATAGCTGAACTTGGGAACCATCCGTTAACTGAATTGGAAAATTATAAGGATTACCCACTTGGTTCCATCCGTTTGAAAGATTAATAGTTTTTCCGCTTAGGAGGGCGGTCGAATAACCATTGTCAGCATTAATTGAAGCGCCTTCCTTACTTATGAGCCATACAGCTGAACCTACAGCGAGATTACCAGCATTTTCTTGGTATGCACCATTAATCCATTTAAAACTGCGCCAAACTTTCGGACCTGCTTCACCTAATTCATCTCCAACCACACCATTTATAGAAGCATTGGATAGATTAGCGGGTACAGAAATCATGATATAACTTTCTGCGGGTACTGATGTGATATTTATGGATGCAAACTGAACAGCCACGTCATATAGACCAACTGAAGATACAGCGCCGTATTCATCAACCGCATCGATTCCCACCGCTAAACCAGCGTTGGTGATATCATAACCAGGTATTGTGCAATCGTATGTTCCTGGAGTTGAGCTATTGCATCCAAGATTTACAAAACTGCCTGAACCTGTATAATATATTAAATCAACGCTTTCCACTTCCCCAGCCAATGGGCTGGAATGATCAGTAACATTAACTGAGATTGTAAGATCTTCATCTTGATTCGGCGTAAGCCCAATAAGATTTGCTGGTTGAATGTTGGGCCCGGGTAATATATTAAGTGGCCCAATGGATACTTGCGCATCCTGTCCACTGCTCAAGGTTAATTGACCAGGGGAAAAAGGATCTTCATCAGGATCCCATCCTGTATCTAAACCCACATCATACCAAACGACAATTGGATAGATACCATAGTCTACATCATTTAGTAAATCGCTAATCTCAATCTCTTGATTGCTGAGCGGTGAAGAAAACACTTCTGAATCATCATAGCCATATATTGCTCCAAATAAATCAGGCATCTCATCAGTTATTACTGTGCCTTCAGGAAATATTCTAAATGAAAGACTCCCGCTTTCATCGGTTCCATTTACCGTTATAGTTGCCTTCATTGTTCCTGAATAAGTCCCCTTATCAAGGAAAAGTGCTATATCTCCAGAAGGTGGCCAGTTAAATGGATTTGATTGACCTTCAGCAAGCAATTCTGAGTTATTATTAATATCAAGGAACGCTCCATATAGGTAAACTGTTTCACCATCGTTAACACCTTGTATATACCCATTATAATGACGATCAGTAATAGGCGTCATTTCACCCAGCTGGGAACTATGAAGTAAGAAGTCATCACTATTGCGGAGTAGATCGATATAAAGTTGCCCATTAATGCCATCAGCAACACCATCAACCGTGAGTGATACTGAAAGATTTGAGCCTGCACCGCCGCCGCCGCCTTTCAACAAGGTTAGGGTACCTGCATTACCCTGTTTGTTGTTCACATAAAACACTTCCGATATGGCGCCATATTCTGTGGCATTATCCCATTGATCATCATTATTTGAATCAACAAAAACTATAAAGTGGGCCTCTCCATCATTGATGTTACTATTCCAAACTTTGGTCGTATAGTCTCCAGGAAAAGAATGATCGCCCATTTCCCATTTTTCGGTTACGTTGCTCCAATAATTATAATCATTACCTTGGGGGACATATCCAATGCGCACTTTACCTCCAAAAGTGTCGCTGCTTTTGTAACTAACGTCAATCCCTTCAGTCATACCGCCGCCGCCGCCAGTATAGACATCTCCTTCATAAGTAGCTTGACCCACTATATTCCCATTGTTCTCTTTCCCACTATTATCAGTAATGGTAGTCGTATTCTGATCATCGAATTGATACAATAATTCTACACCAGTCTGAGCAACATACCTTTGAGTCGGAACACCGTCGAACCCTGATATGTTTCGTATGCGGATTTCATCCATAGAACCATCTAATCCATTGCCAATTTCCATTTTTACAGATGCTGAAGGGAAGTTGCCTGTATATGGCACATCTCCTTTTTTGACTCCATCAATATAGAAATGAACGTTGCTTCCGTCCCCTTCTACAAACAAATGGTGGAACTGGTTATCCAACACCCCATTGGCACGGATGTTGCTCATCGTTTTCTCACCATTTATAACAACATTGAAATTGGGATTTGTATTTCCATCCAAGTAAAATTCAAAATAGTTCGTAGTCCCATCATTAATTATAAATAAACTATACCATGACCCGGCTGATGGAGTTTGGTGAAATTTTACCCAGGACTCAATACTCCAATTTGGTTGATTATTAATTGGCGAATCCACTTCAATTTTACCCCCGGGACCAAAATCAAACGAATAGCTTGAAGATGCGCCACCGCTCCAATCTTGAGGTGCACCATTATTGATCCATGTTTTTATTTTTTGCTCATCGGCCTGAGAAAGAGTGCCACCCTTAGGCATTCGATCACCAAAAGATGAGTTTCCCACAATTTTCTGATGAAGTACAGAATTCATGGCATCGCCCGGCTTTACCCGCATAAAAGCAGGCCAGCCCTGTGAGGCCAGATTCACCAATTGAGAATAACTTACCCCTTGGCTAAGGTCTAGATTACCGCTATTGCCATGGCAACTTGTACAGTTGGCATCCCATATGGGTTGGATCTCGCTATCGTAGGTTTGTGCAAATAAACCTGAAATTATTGTTGTAATGAATAGTAGACTTCTCATCATTCGCCTCCTATTATAAACATACCACTGTTGGGTGGATCCGGAGGTTCTGGAAGATTCGCTTCACCGCCGGCCATTGTGGAAACGTAATAACCGCCACCAGCAAGTACTAATAGAACAAATGTATTGCGGAGCCATTTGCTGCCACCTTTTTTCTTTGAATTTGCATTAACCTCTTCTTGGGGAGGAGTAATGCCCATTGACGCCAATAAAGCTGCCGGTGGATCGCGCCCCACCAATTCCCATGCCACAATCTGTATTTCTGCCAAAAGACCATCAACTTCACCTTTGTAGGTTTTACTAACGGTCTTTTCTGTTTGCCCCGTCTCAACAGTAAACATCCGCGCTTCAATGGTATAGGAGTTCCCAATTTTCCCAAAAGAACCGGTGATCATTTTCTGCACACCGAGTAAGGCACCAATTTCTGCTGCACATTCTGCCGATGTACAACCGGCTTGCTGGAATCCTTGCTCATCCATGATCTCACTCATCTGACTTCGTTCTACCATAATGACTGCATTTGTTTGAACCAATTCTGATCCGAGTCGTTGGGTCAAAACTTGCGCTTCTTGTGTGGTTATTCCGGAACCTTCAAAATCTAAAACGGCAACAGTAGGCTTTGCTTGTGAACGGTCGCCCACTTGGGCAAAAATAAGCGAAGTAAAAATTAATGGTATAAATCTGTTCATAAGTAGCTCTTGTTTTATTGCAAATTTACAGGAAAGGTAAAGTTAAACGTGTAATGATGACAACAAAGATCATATTAAATATTAATCAACAATAAAAATTACAATTGTAACGGTTCAATCAAAATTGAAGAGCTTCACCCGTTTGCAATTTATAATTTCAAAAAGATTATCCGTATTGGCCTTCAACGAATAAATTTTCTTTATTTGAGAAAGATCATCTTTCGGGTTTTATTCAAGACAACCCTACCTCGAGCATCTTTAACCATCGCATGATAGAAATACACGCCCGTGGAGACTTTATTGCCCATGCCATTCCGGCCATTCCATATAAATGTGTAGTAACCCGCCGGACGATGTTCATTCATGGCCAACTTGGTAATCTCTTCTCCAAGAAGATTATAAATGATTAAATCTACTTGAGCATCATCCTCCAGACTAACCATGATAGATGTCTGAGGATTAAATGGATTCGGGTAGTTTTGACTCAACGTAAACGCATCCGGATATAATTCTATGCCCGCATTGTTTTCTTTTACAAAGTCTTTGGTACCAATGACCAACCTAAAATCTTGTTTTAAGTAAGAATCCGGGCCTGTGTTCGCAAACCTGTAATTACTATCCCATCCAAGATTTTTGGCTTGCTTGGTGGTCTTATTAATGAGAAAAATATCGTATTCTTCTGGCACATAGCCCAAACCATCAAAGGTGACATAAGTACGACTACCATTCGTGGGCGCAAACACTTGAAGATCCCAATAGTGGCCCATCTCATTGGGCTTGCGGATATCCATAGCATAGAGATCTGGAGATGCTTCACGCTTACGGTTATCGATCCGTAGCACGATATCACCCATAACTGCGGGTGGTTCAAATTCATCCAATGGATCATAGCCATCTTCAGCCATACGTCTTACACCTACTGCGTTCAATTCATCACGAGCATTTCCTGTTGTGGCAATTATATCCACTATCCATTCATTGGCATCCAGAGGTATTTCATTTAAATTCATTGTCTTCGCCATTTTACCAAATCCGCTACCTCGTGCATCAATATTTAGCTCCGTGGCACCGCCGGATTTAAAAATATATCCTTTCCATGGCTGGAGAGATGAACCGACATTGCCCCAGGAACCATTCCAGGTATAGATGGAGCCCGCGTCATTAATACTACTTTTATCTTCAGTATACACATTGGATAATGGAATATTAAAGTTATAAGGAGTTCCAAAAAACTTCCACTCACCTTGAATCACATTAACTTGATAAGGTGGCTCGGTTGCTGTTGACACCCCTTGACCAAAATCAAAACTGAGGTTTGGTGTTTCCGTATATTTTTCAGGATCAAAAATAAAGAAATAGGCATTGCCCATCGTGACTGAAGAGGGATTTTCCTGCCAACCATTGTTATAGGCAAACAGACGGTAATTAAACTCATCCGGTGCCCCCATAAGGGATGTAATGGCATTGTTTGCATTCCCAACATCAAAAGGGATTGAGAAGAATAAATAATTGGTTGAATCTTTTCCACCTTGGAGACCATTAGACCAGTTTTCGGCCGTTGTGATGCTACGTTCAGTCCTTACGCGGACTGATTGCAGCTTACCAAGCTCTGGCCAGACATCATAATTACCCACATTGTCTTCCGTGTCGATATAGTATTCAAATCCCTGCGCTTTAACATCACTGCCGGGAATACTCACGGGACCAGCCAGTAGATCTATCGTTACAAATCCACTGCCGCTGCCAGAACGACGGTAATGGAGCCGACCAAATTTCACACCGGAGGCACCATCAGAAAAAGACACATTAATCGTTGGTGTCGTCGTGCCTTCATCTACCTGGGTCAAGGGACCTGGGTGATTGATATTAGGCGGTGACAGATCTACACCAAAATTACCCGAGTCAGAGGACATCGTGCTATTTCCTGCATAATCTACGGCTTCCAAGTGCCAATTATAATAGCCATCGGAGAAGGCATTTTCAACATCTATATAAACTTCACCATTATCAAATGTGACATCATTACCCACATAAGTGCCGTAAAGATTATCATTAATATATAAATTCCATTCTTTTATTCCCGAAGGGTAATCACCACTCTCTTCCCAATAAAAGCGTGGCTTATCAGATGTATAGATTATCTCTTCTAAGCTTCTAGGGGAATGAATCTGAAACGCTTCAGGAACAACATCATCAAAATAGACCGTGACCCCTATTGCATTTTCTATGTCCTCATTTCCTAACTCATCTACAAGCCACAAATTCGCTGCATATTGGCCTGCCTCTGGGGCACTAAATGAATAATTAGTGAGTGTATCACCGGATGGAAAGCCCATATATTCGTTATACACATTAATCCCATCGGTGATCTCCACCACGGCGCCGATCAATTCCCGTTTTTTCTCCCAAACAGGAGTCTCCCAGTTTAAATTAAAGTAGGGCTGATTAGTCCACCCACTGGGCGTAATCGTTAAATTTGCAACTGGCGGTGGTGCGCCGGTAACCATTTTTTCAATGACATACATTTCGGATCGAAGGGAAGCATCTCCCACATCCGCGATGACACGAAAACGGAAACCCTCAGCATTTTCTTGACTTGCTATCATTACAGTAGCTGATGCAGATCCACCACTGGTGGAAGTATCCGCATCGGCGCTTATACGAGCATACTTCTGATTGGGGAATATGTCCCACTTCACGGCCTCATTGCTATTTGCAACAATTACACCGTCAATATCACGAGTGGTGACCGTAAACTTGACTTCCTGGTCTAACTTGACAAATGTTGTATCTTTATTTTCAGCGATATCATCATCCACGGCAAGAATGTATTTGCTAGCGCCAGTCTCTAACGCACCTATGTCCGGTGTGCCAATCCGATAATAATCGCTTAAATCGACTCTGGGCGCACTTTCCCCACCGTAGCTTGCAATACCAGCATCGATTAATGCACTGGTGAAGCT
>Ga0302127_10002455_pt1 | contig 11211 bp, 9 predicted proteins | sample CB4_SCM_MG_FD_204452 | JGI IMG/M metagenome (GOLD analysis project Ga0302127, IMG submission 204452) | Marine microbial communities from Western Arctic Ocean, Canada - CB4_SCM | ecosystem: Environmental > Aquatic > Marine > Oceanic | place: Canada: Western Arctic Ocean | collected 2017-09-24
GTCCTTGGATGCATCACCCACCATAAACTACCGGCTGATAAACTACTTCATGAGGTTTCCTTTGTTTAAGAATTAAATATATTGATTTATTCTCAACCTAAATTGAGGTAAACTCATTAGTTTGCCCTTCTTCGTAAATTGTATGCCTATACTCCTTCGCACCAGAATGAGAAGGGCGTTCAATTGAAAAAAGTATTCATATTCACGAAAATTAGCTGAAAAAATAGTGGACCACGAGGACGAATTGAAATTGGCCCGAGACCTGATTATTCGTTCATATTGGAATGAGAGAAATTGGAAAATGGTTATTGAATCATCAAAACGATTTCCTGAGCATCCATCCGCCGCCTTAGCCATAGATGCAAACAAAAAACTAATAATTAAACCTAAAATAAAGAAGGAACTGGCACCCGTGTCTGGTACTTCAGACAATAGAGTTGATAGAAACCTTAACCCGGCAGGGGTTTTAAATGATAATTGGGACGAAAAAAATGTTTTAAATAATTGGCACCAATTAGGAAAAAGATTGTGGTTTAGATCTGAAAAACGGTGGTCCCATTGGGATATGCCTGAAGGTTTTTCCCTCAAGTCAACTTCCGATTCTCTAATTGAGCTAGCAACGGAAGTATTAATCAGTCCGTGGCATAATGATTCCAAAGAAATTAAAACTGCACGAAGAATCTCTGGCAAAGAAGTTGCACTCTCATTTTCTGGAGGGATGGATTCTTCCGCGGCAATGTTGATAATGCCAGAATCTACGATTCTTGGCTATCATAAGCGGGATTTTGAATCGATGATTAAACATGAAAATGCTGAAATACTTTTTTCAGCGATGGAAGAAAAACTATCCAGAAAAGTAATTTCGATTGGTTCAGATCACGAATTAATTCGCTCAGATGAAGGCAAAATGGTTGGCTTTTCAACCGATTATGCCTCCGGAGTACACCTCATTTTACTCGCAGATTTCCTTGATTTGAAAGGGATAGCATTTGGGTTGCCGATAGATAATGGTTGGTTAAACAAAGGGAAAAAATTCAGAAATTTCGAGCAATCTAATCATTGGCAATATTGGTCAAAACGATTTAATCATGCTGGATTGGATCTCATTCTGCCCATCAATATGATTTCTGAGGCTGGAGCGTTGAAGATTTGCGCACAGAGTAAAATCATCGATTCGATTAATTCCTGTCTTAGAGGTAGTGATCAAAAAGGCTGTGGCAAATGTTGGAAATGCTTTCACAAGAATGGCCCCCTTGGGAGAGATATAGACACTTCTTCATATGAAATTTCAACATTTTTAGCACAAAGGCCTCTCCGAACTGCGATGCATGCTCTTTGGGCGATTCAAAAAATGTCTCTCGGCCATCTTGTACCCGATTTAGAACATTATTTTGAGAATGGCTTGAGTTGGTGGGAGCAAATATACATGCCAGGTTTTGACTTAATCCCTCATTACTTGAGGGCAGAAATAAAGGTAAATAGTTTGAAAGTCCTAGAACCGATGGTCGATAATAGCAAATTAGAAAATTTAGATTTATTTGGTGAAAATTAGTTACGCCCAGCGTCAAACATTTCTCGCAACGACCCATCCTCGAGCATTTCCAAAGCGATGTCGGAGCCACCGATCAGTTCACCATTGACGTAAATTTGTGGCATTGTTGGGAAATCGGACCAAGCGCACACGCTTGGAATCGCCCTTGGATCCGAAAGAATATCAATGCTTGCAAAAGGCTCTCCCATAGTCTGTAAGACCTGTGCAGCGCGGTTTGAGAAACCACATTGGGGGGCATTTGGTTCTCCTTTCATAAATAGAACGAGCGCGTGTTCGTCGACGATTTGTTGCAGTTCTTCTGGGGTCCAATTCATAATTTTCACTCCTTGTTTTGGTGTTTTTGAATTCGCTTGATGTGAATCCCTTGCCCTCCACCATGAGGGTCGAATGTAGTATCGCCAGCGCTTTGTGCCTGTTCGGGCGTCATGCACTTGAGGTCGATCGCGTGGATCGGTGAAGGAATATGTGGTTTGAAATGGTTTAAGATGATCTTTTGGCGCGCTAATGGCCTCATTCCCTCGAAGGTAGATTCGATGATTCGAATGTGAAAATGATCTCCAGTTCCATGAAGGTCAATCGCTTCGACCGAGCAATTTGGCAAGACGCTACGGACCTCGTCCTCAAGCCAAGTAGTGCTCACCATATTGAGGCCCACAAGGGACTGTGCTTTGAACCATTGTCCTGTAGCAATCGATATGCGAAAACCAGAATTGGGGCGAGATACGGTTTGGTTAGCCTCTTCGGACGGCTTAGCCATCGTGTTCGGCCTGATAGGGCAAGTTATTTTGGCCAAGGCATTATTACAGTCCGATTATGGAGTTTTAGTGATAATCTTAGATGCGTTTGCAACCATGTATATCTTGGTCGACGCGGGTTTGCCAACCATTCTCGCCCGTGATATTCCACGGGCTCCAGGATGTGCAAAAGTTGCAGTACGGAGGATTTATCGTTTACAGATGTTAATCGCGATCCCTTTCATTTTAGGCAGTTTGGTTTTTGCCCATTTTATTTGGCAAGATGTGCCTGCTGGATTGATTGAATTATGTGCTGTCATCGCTTTTGGACATATCATGTCCTATCCACATAGAAGTTTGTTGCGCGCCTTAGGTGAGGCCCGTATAGAATCGATGGTCAAACTCTCAGAGAGGGTAATTACGACCTCGCTTTATGCATTCCTTCTTTTCCAAGGCTTTACTCTTTCTTCGGCTTACGCATTGGCCTTTGCAATAGGTGTTGTAATCTCGTTGGGTTTATCGGTTTGGCAAGGTGAAAGGGTTGCTGCAAAAATAAAATTTGATGGAAACTTACCCGTTGATTGGTCGAGCAATAAATCTTTGATCATCGCGGCTCTACCATTTGCCATCACCCTTGGTATTCTCCCGTATGTAACCAAATTGGAGAAATTTCTTTTGGCCTATTTTTCCTCATATGATGAAGTAGCAATTTACCATGTCGCCCAACTGGCTTGGATCGCTGGCTTGATGTTGCCTCAAGCGATGAGAGCTTCGCTTTTACCATATTTAGGCGAAGTGAGAGATGAGCCGGCACAGTTCTCACAACGAATGCTCAAAGCACACCATTATACTGTGATGTTATTACCGATTGGATTGATTTCAGGGGTATTAATCAGCCATTTTTCGATCCCATTTTTCTTTGGATCTGAATATTATGGCGCGGTCGAAGTATTCGATATATTATTGGCCGGATGGGCTTGTGCTCTACTAAGTGTCCCTTGGTACGGCGCTTTACAAGCAGGAAATAATCCATGGCGGTTTACTGCTTTGATAGGAATGGTAGTTTTAGCTGCTTCTATTTCTGGCTGGTTTATCATTCCGGTAGCAGGAGTGGTTGGAGCTGCTTGGGCCAGCGTTATCGGCTGTAGCCTTATGCTATCTGGGAGCAAATTATTATGCCAAGATGAAGATAGACTAACCGATGGTTTGGCAATACTTAGCGTGGCCACATGTTACCTAATTTCGATAGGAAGTTGGTTAGCGCTAATCGGCTTTATCACAGTGATTCCAGCAATTGCCGCCAAGAATCACTTACAGAATCTAGGTGGAATTTCTGAGGAAGAATAGTTTTACAATCCTCCATCAAAACCTGTTCTATTTTATCTGCTAACTCATCCGCATCAGGACTCGTGACCTCCATCCAGGTCGATAGGTCTCCGGCGTCGACCGCAACTACTGGACATCCACAGGTGATCGCTTCGCGCCCGACTAGGGGTCCTGATTCTCGAGTTGAGGTGATCAAGCAAATATCGGCTACTAACATGCGATCCCAGACCACTGGGCGCGGTTGTTTTTGCAAGGTGGTTATACCTATTTTCCAACCCCTAGACTCTAATTGTTCGCCGACTTTTAGGGCGAGCATGTAATTTTTTTCCGGGCGCCGTGGATCAGCCGGGAATAAAATATCCAATTTTGATTTTCTAAATAGCCCTCTGAATTTTTTCATCGGTTTATGCCATTCTTGGTCGACGTTTACATGGCAGGGGATGGTAATTGAATCAAATCTGGTTAAACTATCGCTGACGACGACCAATTTATTTGCACTATGGGCTAATCTTTCCACTCTTTTCGCTCTATGGTCCAGTAAAGCCACATCAAAGTCATGGCCATGAACCACCCCTATCCAAGGGATTTTGAGTTTTTTTGCGATTGCTGCAGCGGTGTTTGCCGCCGGCCAAAGCGTATGACAAATAATCAGTTCCGGATTCCAATCGGTTTTGATTTTTGAGGCACTTGCCGCGGTTATAGAAGGTAGGTCAGGTAATTCCCAATGGCGTTTTACCCTCACTTCAAATCCGCCGTGATTAAATTTAGAAGGGGCTTTTGCAACCCCTTCCATGGTCGAGCGTCTAGATTCATTCATCCTCAACATTCTCGGTAGAACATTAAGAATTTTAACCTCGTGGCCTAAGGATTTGAGCAAATGTGCATGGTCGGAAACGAAGGTGCCACGGGCACAATTATCCGGTAAAGGAAATAGCCGGGTAACCAGCAGAATTCGCATTTGCATCACTCGAGTGCTCGGTGTATTATTGCCAAATTTTCGGCAACGCTAGCTGAATCGTTGAACAGGCCCGAGCCAACAACACAATTGCTAACACCCCATTCGCGCAACATGGCAATATTGTGGGATTTAACCCCGCCATCTATTTGGATTTGAACCGGGCGTCCGCCTGCTGCGACTTGTTCATCGATGGCTTGTTTGAGGATTCGGATTTTTTTCTCAACCGATGGGATGAAGGATTGACCGCCGAATCCCGGGTTAACACTCATTATCAATACTAGGTCGACCTCTGCTAAGACTTCGAGTGCTACCTCGACTGAGGTTCCTGGATTAAGGGTTATTCCAGCGGTTGCACCGGCTTGGCCAATCGCGGTTAAACAGCGGTGAAGATGGGTTACTGCCTCAGCGTGAACTGAGATATGGTTGCATCCTGCATCGATATATTGTTGAAAACAATCCTCTGCATTTGAAATCATTAAGTGGGCATCGAATGTAGGTTCGTCGCCGAGAGCTTTGCGTAATTTTGCAATGACCGGGGGGCCGAAGGTAAGATTGGGGACAAAATTTCCATCCATTACATCGAGGTGAAGCCATTTCAAGCCGGCTGAAACCGCTTCTTTGCAAGCATTACCAAGATCGGCGAGATCGGCGGTTAGAACAGATGGTGCGATAATCATCGGGAATCCCTCTATTTACGGGCGAGGTGAAACGATGACATGAGGGTTGGGGTCCTAGCAAAGCATCATAGATGACCCCCCTAACCGGCCGAATGGTGAGAGCATGGGTGATGTCAAGGCAGTAACTGATGGAGATTTCGATTCGGTAATCAATGCAGATGAATGGGTTCTAGTCGATTTTTGGGCACCTTGGTGTGGCCCTTGTAAAGCGCTCGGCCCCATTTTAGAGCAAGTTGCTGCTGAGTCCCCTGTGACTATTGCAAAGGTCAATACCGATACCGACTCAATGAATGCTGCTCGCATGGGCGTGCGCGGAATTCCGGCACTATTTCTCTTCCACAATGGTAAGAAGGTCGCAAATCAAGCCGGAATGGTTCCAAAACCTGCATTGTTGGCTTGGTTGAATCAGCACATGAGTGCTGGTGATTTCTGATTAAACCAATTTAGATTTTCTAGCTTCGGCATCCTTGCCGACCTCTCGTAAGAATCTCTCTCTGAGTGCTTCGTGCAACCACATTCCTTCTTCTAGTTCGAGCAACAAACCGTAAGAGAGAAGGTTTTGTGGAGGTTTTCCTTGCCAAGAAACCGCTTTTGCTAATTTTTTCCACGGGATTGGTTTTTGGCTCAAAGCTAGGGTTGCCAATAATTCATGTTCATCGGGTGGCATTTGGGTGATTATTTCCTCGTCTAAAAATCTCAACCAATCCCCATGGGTGGTCTGGCCATATAATTCCAATAACTCAAGCGCTAAGGGGTGGCCCCCGGTTAGGCGATGAACGTCTTCGGGTGAAGGTGCATCTCCGGTCATTTGGTCAACCCACGCCCCGATCTCATCCAGAGAAAGGCCGCTTAGGGGTAATTCTTCAACAATATTTCTGGTGTGAACATCTCGCCGATCATAAACATCGGGTGTGGTTCTGGAAATAAATAACAATCGCAAAGGTGATTTCGTAGAGATCTCGAGAAGTGCGCCGAGCAAATTTCTCGCTTCTGCCATTATATGATGTACATCGTCCAAAACTATCAACCAATATGGCGGCGGGCCGCCAGTTTCATCCTTGAAGCGCTCCCTGATCGCGGTCGCATCGGTAAGATAAGCTAGCAAACGGCGGCGCCAGGCATCGACATCAAATTCAGCGCCCGGGCTTAGTGGAAGGGTGTCCATCAATTGATATGGGTCGTGTTTTTCATCGACTCCGAAACGGTGGAGTAAGGATACTGCGAGCCCCACAGCCTTATCCCACGGTTGACAAGGATACCAACAAACCGACAGATTGGGTTCTTTTTTCATAAAGCCATCGAGCCAATTCGCGACCAAAGTGGATTTGCCAATTCCAGCGATACCGTGGACGACCATACATGGTTTTCTTTTAGTAAACCAATTTTCAATCTGCAAAGTTTCATCTTCTCGGCCGTGAACAGGTCTGGTTTTTGGCGGCTCGGTATGATAGGTTGCGTGCGCACCTGCGAGTAAGGTTAGGCGGCCGGGTGGCGGTAAGCCATCCTCTTGGTCTCGGTTTTTTCGAATCGGGCCAAAACGGATATCGCCATAGGTCAAAACTCCCTCGTGTAGAGAGTGCAATAGAATTTGTAAAAGCGACAAATCGGCTTCTAATCGCTTGGAAACCTCCCAGCCTTCGATCTCGAGCAATTTTCCATCATGGTCTCGAACCAAAACCTTGGTCGAAGATAAATCCGCCAATCTATTTCGAGCCGCTTCTCGGCCCACATCGGTTAATTGCCAGGTTTTTTGGCGTCTTTCATCGCCCTTGATCGACCGAGAATGCTCGCTAACCAATCTATTTCGCAATAGTCCTCTCATCGCTCGAGATACGTTCGGAGGGTGCTGCCCACAGGCCTCTGCGATGCCGGGGCGGGTTAGAGCGATGCTAACTACGAATCGATCCGCTTGGTGATCTTGCTCTAGCAAATGCAACAAAATCCGGTCTTTGACCGCGATATTCACCCGTGGTAGGTCGCCGGCCATTACCGATGGCTGGGCCTCTTCTGCTTCAATAATTGCGCTAAATTGAGTAGGTCAGTTGACACAAAACGACCATAACACATAATGTATAGAGTATGTCGGACTTTACATGCAACCAGTAAGAATTCATGCAATCATCATGGCCGGGTTGATGTTGGCGATGGTTGGTTTATCGTTTGGTTCAGCTGCTGATGGTGATGGTGATGGGGTCGAGGACTCGAGTGATAATTGCCCCTATTCATATGGAAATTCAACCGTTGATAGGACCGGGTGTCCCGATAGAGACGGAGATGGCACATCTGATTGGAATGATGGTTGGACCAGTAATAACCCCGATTTCGCCAAAGAAGTTGCAATGACTTCTTCTTTTGATTATTGGGATGTCGACCACTCCCCCGATGGTCTATATGTGGTATCCTCAGATGAAAACGGATATATTAGAATCAGAGAGGCAGATACTGGGATTATTATTCGTTCCGTTCAAGCATTTACCGATGATGCAAACCAGATTGCTTGGTCTGGAGATGGCCAATATATTGGGGTTGGAACCGATGGCCAAGATACTGCAAAAATCTATTGGGCAAGCAATTTAACCGTACTTCATTCGTCGATTTCAACCGATGTTGGAGGTGGAGATGAAATCAAAGATGTCGCGTTTTCAGATGATGGGACTATGTTTGCAATAGCAATCGGTCAAAGCGGCAATGGTGGTACTAGCGGAGTTGTCAGAATTATCAATTCTTCGACCGGTGCGGTGATCAGTAATCCAAATCCTGGTGGCGAAGACCGGTTTTATAGCGTCGCATTTTCCCCCAGCGGTTCCCATTTGGTCGCAGGTGGTGATGGTGAAGCATATATCGTCGAGACTACCAATTGGACGACCACCCGGACCTTGAGCGTTCCAGCGGGGTCAGTCAATGATGTGGCATGGTCGGCAGACGGCAAGAGGATCGCGGTCTGTGAAGGCTATGTCCAAAGCCAAGGCAGTTCACGATTGCGAGTGTTTAACACCGATAATTGGTTCAATACTTGGACCAAGACATTCACTACTTCTTGCCTTGCTACCGATTTCTCACCCGATGGTAAACAAGTTATCTTTGGTGGAAGTTATTACCAAGGAGATGGGGCGACTTCGAAGGTTTTCGATGTTGATACCGGCAACGGCGTCGATAATATCGTACAGCCTCGGCCAAATAATTGTCAAGGAACTCAAGGCAATAATTGTGGTCGAACCTATGGTTTGAGTTGGGCGCCAAGCGGGATGAGAATCGCCCAAGCATTTGGAACTCATGACGAAGGTTTTTACCTTTGGTTTGCCGATTTGGACCCGGATGACGACGGATGGAATACCTCGGACCAAGGCGATGGTCGGTCGGACGAATTCCCTGACGAAGGGACCCAATGGAATGATTCCGATTCTGATGGCTATGGCGATAATCCACTACCCGCTTTCAAAGGTGATGCTTGTCCAAATACTTGGGGTAATTCTTGGCAAGACCGCTTTGGCTGCCCGGATGGCGATGGTGATGGATATTCAAACGATGGTGATATCTATCCAGTAGATCCCCTTCAATGGGCCGATAGTGATGGCGATGGTAAAGGTGATAATTATTATTACGACCTCCAACCATTTACTGAATTACATCTGAACCAAACCGGAGACGCCTTCCCAATGGATGCGAGTCAATGGAACGATACCGATGGTGATAACTGGGGTGATAATTTCGCTGATTCTTCGTGGGTTGCAGACCGCCCTGCCGATTGGCCAGGCGAGCTAGACTCAAGTGCAACGACAGTGGACAAATTTCCGCTCGATCGTTACCAATGGGCCGATATAGATGGTGATTGGATCGGCGATAATGAGAACACTCCTCGTTCAGATTCTTGTGTAAACACTTGGGGTAATTCTTCAAATGATAGACTTGGTTGTGCCGATAGCGATGGCGATGGTTGGTCTGACCCAACCTCCGATTTCCTACGCCATCCTCAAGGTGATGCTGATGCATTCCCTCAAGACCCAACCCAATGGAGGGATTCAGATGGCGATGGATTTGGTGATAATTCGACTGGGAGCGCCCCTGATGACTGTCCTGGTGAGTATGGCTTATCGTCGATAGACAGAGTCGGCTGTGCCGATGCTGATGGCGATGGTTGGTCCAATTCTGGCGACCCATTTCCACAAGACTCTACTCAATGGTCCGACCGCGATAACGATGGATATGGAGATAACCCAGATGGAAACGAACCTGATATCTTCCCTGATGATTCTAGTCAGTGGGCCGATACTGACGGCGATGGGCATGGAGACCGCCCTGTCTTACCCGATGGTGATTTTTATCCAAATGACCCAACTCAATGGAGCGATTTTGATGCTGATGGTTATGGCGATGATAAGAATGGAAACAATGGTGACCAATGCCCTGAAACCTATGGGAAATCAACAACTCCTGAATCGAGAGGTTGCCCGGATACCGATAGTGATGGAGTAGTAGACCCATTCGATGCATTCCCTGATGATTATTACCAACAGACCGATGCTGATGGCGATGGATGGGGTGATAATCAAGCGGTAACAAATGGCGATGAATGCCCTGATGTGCCAGGTAATAGTACCAATAATTCACGCCAAGGCTGTCCTGACGCAGATGGTGATTCTTGGGCCGACGAAGATGATATGTTCCCCGCTGACCCTATGCAATGGATCGATACCGACCTCGATGGATGGGGGGATAATTATGGCTTCATCAATAAGTCGATTGCCGACTTGGATAACGAAGGCGAAATAATTACCATTCGTGACCAATGGGGGGATGCATTCATTTCCGACCCTTCACAATGGGCTGATAGCGATGGCGATGGATTAGGAGATAATCCGGATGGAAGACTACCTGATGCATTTCCATTCAGAGCGACTCAATGGGCTGATACCGACGGCGATAAATTTGGTGATAGCCATGTTCTTGGAGCATACCAGCCTGACGAATGTGAATTCAAATTTGGAACCTCAACAATAGATGTCTTCGGTTGTCCAGATTATGATGAAGATGGGGTTTCTGACAAAAATGATCCTTGTCCTTACGACCCACTAATTTCTACCGGCCTTAAGAGTGCGGTTACTTGCGCTGCTATTAATGACCATGATAACGATGGAATTCCTAACGATATCGACGAAGATTTTGCTCAGAAGTCAGAAGATGGGGCTGATGACATAGGTGGTCCATTAATGATATTAATTGGGTTAAGTGGATTTTTATTGGTTGTAATTTTAATTGCGATGGTCGCAAAACAAGCTGGTCGAAGAAAGGCTGCATATAGTCGTTCAGAAGATATGAAAGTATCTGCAATGTTTGCCGAGGAAGAGGGTCGAAAACAAGAGTGGATCGATTATTATGTCAACCAAGGCGATACTGCAAAAGCGATAGAATTAGGTTGGACTGCACCGGCAGCAGTTCCACAATGGCAGCAACATCAACAACACCAAGATGCTCAAGTCGAAGCGGCTATTCCACAGATGCTAAACCTTGAGGACCTTTGAACTACCATATCCCGGGCCAACCATAATATCTTTACGCCATCTGGAATTATCTGGGCGAAGGTTGTAATGAAGAGGATGAGGCAAGACTGTGTCATCTAAATTTATTTTAGGATTTTTTAAAAATACTGAAAGGGAAAGTGATACAATGAAACTACTCGAAATGAAGAACATCGAACGTTATTACAAAACTCCAGCAGGTGTCGTCAAAGCCCTTGATGGAATTAACCTGGAAATTCATGAAGGTGAAAGAGTCATTCTTCTCGGCCCTTCTGGCTCAGGAAAAACAACACTCCTCAACTGCTTGTCTGCACTCGATAGTCCAACCCAAGGGAGTTACCTGTTCCAAGAGAGTGAAGTCCCACGAAATCATTCTGAGAAAATGACCACATTTCGCCGAAATAACATTGGTTATGTCTTCCAATTTTTCAATCTTCTTCAAGACCTC
>Ga0302127_10002456_pt1 | contig 11207 bp, 10 predicted proteins | sample CB4_SCM_MG_FD_204452 | JGI IMG/M metagenome (GOLD analysis project Ga0302127, IMG submission 204452) | Marine microbial communities from Western Arctic Ocean, Canada - CB4_SCM | ecosystem: Environmental > Aquatic > Marine > Oceanic | place: Canada: Western Arctic Ocean | collected 2017-09-24
CATAACAATAAGTACACGAATAACTACACCCCAAAGCAGTCAAAATGGATTTAATTCTACTTAATGCATATTTTTTTGTCTCATCCGAGAATTCAAAAGTATCCTTATAAAATTTTTCCAAGCCGCTAGTAGGACAAAATTTGATTTTTGGAGAACTAATTATTTAAATTCGTTTTGTAAAGGAATGTAAAAGGTAGTAACAGTAATTTTCTTTATGAATTAAATAATGCAGAAATCTACATATAATTTTTGGTATTTAAGGAAGCATGTGTTATAAATTAATATCACCTCACCCAAACTACTATAACATTATGTTGCTTAAAACAAGTTCCAGAGACGCTGGATAGCATTCCACTTCAAATTATAAGTCAAGCCATGACATTTTTTCCCTACTCTCTGAAATATCCCAATTGATTTTATTCTTGATCCTTTTCGATTTTATTATTACTTTCCAATATTGATCTGTCTTCTAGGACAGACGCTGAATGTAGGATAAATACGCTAACATATTGATTCTAAAAACTATCACAATTTAAATTATGCTTTCTATCTTTTTCCTATGGGGAGTAATCCTGTTCTGCTCCATTCCTCTAGGTCTTTTTATTTTAAATAATTTGAAAGTGAGTTTTTTATCTCGCTCTTTTGATAAATTTATTATTTCGTTCTGGATTGGGATTTCAATTATTGGGTTAATTCAGCTTTTCCTTTCTGGATGGTTTGTACTAACCCTATGGTTTCCTCTCGCTTTTAGTCTACTATCTCTCTCTTTGATACAAAATACGGAGATAAAGTTAGAATTGACGATTTGGTGGAAAAACTTTTTTATTCAGAAAAGTAATTTTTTGGGAGGAGTTTTTTTACTATTTTCATCAGTATTTTATATGGTCAGTTCCCCAATTGTTTGGGATGATACTGGTGGATACCATATAGGGAACATTGAATGGCTATCTCAATATGGAATAACCTATGGAATTGGCCTAATTCATAACAGACTAGCATTATTATCTTCATGGAATACTGTTATTGCTACATTCAATCATGGAGTATTTGAACACCGGGTTTTTTCAATTACAAATGGCCTTTTACTTTTTCTATTACTATTACAAATCGTAGTTTTATTGAAACGACTTTCTTCAAATCATAGGAAAAAAAGTGATGCCTACCTTTTAATTTTTATAGGATTAGTTTTAATGATATCCTTATATAAGAAGATGTTTCACTCTGCTTCTTCTGATATTGCAAGTTATTTTGTAACTATTTTTGTTTCTTGGTTAATCATACTCATTTTAGAAGCAAGAAAACAAAATAAGAGAGAAGTGCTGGGAATAGAGTTACCATTTCTTCTTTCCACTCTTGCTATCGGGTTTAAATTTGCGATACTTCCAGTTGTAGTCGCCAGCTTTGTTTTATATTTCTTTCTCAGTAAAAATAAAATTAAACCTTTATTATTTTCTTTTCTTTCAGGACTTATTGTATTAGGAATGATTGCTTCTTCAGGGTATAAAGCCTCAGGTTGTTTCTGGTTTCCAGCTCCTATATGTGTAGAGACCCCTTGGGGTCTAGGGGAGCAGGAAGCCACTCGCTTGTCCAAAGTAATCCACGATGTTGCGGTAGATGCTTATGGGCTTGTTCCCGAAGATAAAATTCATTCTATATCATGGATTTGGTATTGGGCAAAAGCTACAAAATCCAACTTTATTGCTTTTATATTGGTATTGCTATCTGCCCTGTTACTGCTTAAGGGAATACTGGTTAAGCCTGAAGAGAGACACCCTGCTATGTATTGGCTTTTTGGTATAGGGGTTTCTGGAGTTGCATTTCTTTTATTGAAAGCTCCTGACCCAAGGCATAACTGGAGTTACTTTCTTATAATCCCCGCCATTTCTCCTATGATTTTTTCAGTAAATATCCTGAGAAAATCTGGGTTTGGACTTTCTTATCTTTCTGCATTCCTGCTTACGAGTATTTTTATTGTAAGTGTCTCTTTCAAAAAAGATCCATTATTTTATGAAAAAGAATTATTAAACTTAATAGAAACAAGACAAATAAAAACAGAGCTAAGTTCTGGTTTTTTTATCCCACCTAAGGTCATTCCTTTTTCACAAAATAGGTCTAGTCACACAGAGTTTGAACTAGTACCTTTTCAGCTTATTAAAAAGAAAGCTGGGGATTTAGATTATTATATTCCTAAAACAGGTAACTCTTGTTGGATTGCCCCTCTTCCTTGCGCCAATATTATTATCAAGAAGAAGTTGCAGTTAAAAAACCCTAAAGTAGGGCTTCTAGAGGGGATTGTCAAGAAGTAGCTTTTTATATTCAATGGTAAAGCTCGCGGTATAGATGATTTTAGATATTTACTTTTGCCTAGGGCAAATATACAACAATGACTGAAAAATTTAAATCCTCAAAGTGTCAATTTAAATGAAACGCAGACTAAAGCCACTCAAGATCATTATGGATCTCCCTGAACGGATTTCGACACAATTCAAAACCGAAGAAGATCGTATAAAGTTGAAATACTTGTATCTTGCTATTTAATAATAGACTGTTTAATCGTGATACAGTACTAGCTTTAAAGATAATTCTAACGAAATAAATTGTATTTTAGTATGGCATAAATCGCCCTAAAACCATCTATCCAAGTAATTTTCTTTCCTTCTTCATAGGTTCTGCCATAGTATGAAATCCCGACTTCATAGATTCTAACTCTGGGACGAATCTTTGATATTTTTGCTGTAATTTCTGGCTCAAAGCCAAATCGATTTTCCTCCATTGTTATTTGATCTAATACTTCCTTTCGAAAAACTTTGTAACCAGTTTCCATATCAGTCAAATTCAGATTGGTAAACATATTAGATAACAAAGTTAAAAACATATTTCCAATTTGATGCCAGAAGTATAAAATTCTTCCAGCATCTCCACTTTTAAAACGTGAACCGTAAACAATATCCGCCTTTCCCTCTTGAATGGGTTTGATCAATTTACCGTAATCAGAGGGGTCATATTCTAAATCAGCGTCTTGTATAATGACCACATCACCAATTGCTGCGTTAAATCCTGTTCGCAATGCAGCTCCTTTACCAGAATTGATGTCATGATATTTTACTTCTAATTTTTCATCACTTCTTGAATACTCCTCAAGAAGCATTTTTGTATTATCTTTGGATGCGTCATCAACAAGTATGATCTCATACTCATATCTATTTAGAGATTCATGCACTAATCTGATGACTTTCAGGATTGTGTGCTCTTCATTGTAGCAAGGAATGATAACCGATATTTTCATGAAGTTTTCTTAACTATAGCAAGTAAAGATAACCCTGGAAATGGAACGAATGAATCAATTCGCCTTATCAAAGGCATTAATTTATCAAAAACTCTCATGTTTCTGCTTCCAAGAGTATCTCTTTTCAATATCATACTCTGTCCAATCCACCCTAATGTACCAATTTTGTTGAATGAATTCATCTCAAGCACTTTAAACCCAGCTCCAACTAATTTTTTAAGTAACATTTTTTTATCATATCTCCTGTAATGGCCCAAATTCTTGTCAATTCGAGAGTAAATATGATTATTCGCTGGTACAATTATAACTCCTTTTTTTATGTTTGGAATTTTAGCAATATTACCCATCGCATTCTCATCATCTTCAATATGCTCTAGAACATTTGAACAAAAGAAGGAGTCAAATTGCTCATCTATATTAGGAGGTTTTTCGATATCCCATAAAATTGTACCAGACAAATATTTCTTCTCAGAGGCAACTGTTCTTAAATATCCTTCATTATTATCACTTGCCCATAAATCAGTGCATTGCTCATTTAAAGCATCTAAATTATTTCCAAGTCCACAACCAATCTCTATTACTCTGCCAAACAGCCCAGATTCGCTTAATTCCACAGTCCATCTTGCAAAATCAGAAGAAACGGACATTTCCTGCAAAATTGTCTTACCATAATTGTTGTCATAATTTGCTGAATCTAAAATCATAATGCCAATATTTTAATAGTTAAAATTTCTTACAAGATGCGAGTAAGATAAGATCTTTTGGAAACTGCGGTTTGTCTTCGGCTTTTTGGAGTTTTTTTAGAATGTCCATAACTTTCGCAATATGTAAAACATGAACTGTACACTTCAAATTATTATAAGTCATATTAATATAAAACATGCAACGAAAGTGCATAATATAAATATTCCCTTTATTGTTATTGCCAAAAATTACTTTTTTACCAAAATAGGTCCAGCCTCACAGAGTTTGAACTGGTCCCTTTTCAGCTAATTTAAAAAAAGCTGGTAATTTAGAATATTTTACTCTCAAAATGGGTAACTCTCTTTGGACTGCCCCTCTTCCTGGTGCAAATATTATTATCAAGACGAAGTTAGAGTTAATAAATCCAAAAGCTGGTCTTTTAGAAGGGATTCCAAGCAGGAGACTAAATATATTAGCTGGTAGAGCTCAAAGTATAGATGATCTTAGATATTTACTTTTACCTAAATCCTATAATTAATTATGACTGAAAACATTAAAAACTCAATATTTTAGCCACAAGGCTTTAACTGGTTAGTAAAGGTACAACTTTTTCCCAAACAGCATCAACGCTAATATTTGAAACGCAGGGAGGCGGTTCGTTTGTTTGTAAGGGATACACACACTTAGCATTGCAGCCATAGCAAGACATGGGATAGGATACAGTTTCTAACACAATTTCTTGCCCGGCTAACTCCGGATATGGGAGAAAACGACCAAAATAAGCTCCTCCTAAAACACAAATAACGGGTGTCTTTACAGCAGCAGCAATATAAACAGCACTTGTCTCACCACTAACCAAAAACTTTGTATATTTCAAAAGTTGCGGTAATTCATCCAGAAGTGTTCCTGCCCACTCTAACGAGGCTCTAGATATGCTTTGAATAGATTCAGCCAACGGTTTTTCACTAGGTACGCCGTCTAAAATACCCGTTAATCCAGTTTGATTGTAAATTCGATCGGCAATTTCAGCAAAACACTCAACAGGCCATTGCCGTAAAGCTGTACTTACTCCCGGGAACAAAACATAGTACTCTCTTTTTTTCCAATTTCTGGTGGTCGTGCGAGGTAATTTAAGTTTTGGATAGTTAGCTTGGTAGGGTTTTGCTGAAAGCCCCTGAAAAAACTCTGCATTGCGTTCCAGTTCTGTCATCATTTTAGTTGAGGTTGGAATCAATTCTGTGTGCCAACCATCAGATATTGTTTTTTTCAACCAATTACGGTTGCTCATATCTCCAACTGAACTCACTTTTTGTAAAGCATTACTGGCCCTAACCAATGAATCTCCGTGGTAAAACTCGCGAGAAAATGTGGGTTGAATCGCAATTTGTACACCTAAGTTTTGAATTTTACGGAGAAGGTTCCAGCGGTAACGGGAAAAAGTTTTGAATTGTTTGACGTCAACTACAAGCACCTCGTCCCAATATGGCAGAGCCTTGGCCAAACCACACCAAATTTTATTTCCTACCAATATGATTTTGTATTTATCCGGAGGGTATAATTGGCGGTACTCCTTTGCGGTGTCCAACCACATCACGAAATCACCAATAGCATCTTGACGAATCAAAATCACCAACTCCAAAGGTTTATGTTTTGTGGAAGGGGTATTACTCAAAGCTATGCTGTCAAACAACAGAAACAACAGAGATTTTATGATTATGAAGAAAGGTTTGAGCAGAGTCATGAAGCAGATACCTTTAATCTCTCAAAGTCTTTCCAAGTTAACGACTGCATTCGTCTTTGAATCAAAGGAGTCATGTATTTGGAAGCTTTGGTCACCCATTTGAAGGAAGATGGTAATAGACGTTTCTCGGTAAACAAATGAATGTTTTGGCCATTTGTGTAAAAATGTAGATTGTGTTTTTCGGCAAGATACTCAAAAGTTTTTTCCCGGAAAAAGCCGATATGCTGACCGTGGTCCACTCCATAGTACCACCATTCGCCAGGGGGTGGCGTGGGTTCCGGAATAAATTCTGTGGACAACAAAATATTCCGGGAAATGGACAGTAGGTTTTCCAGTTCTGTCACCGGCTCAACAAAATGCTCGAAAGCCTCAAAGCAAGTCAACAATTCAATTGTTAATTTTTCTGATACCGGAAACTCAAATCCTTTAGCAAACAGATTTTCTGTGTGTTTGTCCTGCCAATAAAAATCGTAACCAACATCCCGCATCAAGCGCACAAAAACCCCATATCCGCCTCCATAATCTAAAAATTTGCCTTTCTGATTAAATAAAAAATAAATCAGTGTTGCTGCTATATTTCTATGCCAGAAGCTACGCATCATCATACCTGTATCTGAATCGTTGATCGAAGCTTTATAGGCTTCTTCCTTCCAATAAGGTTCTTCCGTTTGCACATATCCGCAATTTAAACACTGGAAATATTGAGTCGGGTGTTTTTGCAACAGAACTGTGGAAAATAGAGCTTCCACTTTCATTTTGCAAACACGACAGGTGGTGGAGATCATTGGTTACTTTATCTGAGTCACTATTTTTTTACAGCCTGTTTTGGAAAGCATATTTCAAGTTAGTTTTTATAAAGCGGTACAAATTGACCGGTCTTCCCCAATAATTGGGGGATTCCTGTGCAGCAGCATGTAAAAATAAACGATTGTTGGGAGTTATTTCAGCCAAGTCAGGACTATACTTGCTTTCAATTTCATCCAAAACTTGAGAGCAAAATCTGCTCCAGTTGAAATGATTGTCAAGGCAATCCATATTTTCATGTTGCCATAGTTTCAATTGTTCTTCAGAAACAGACTGGAGGTTTTTGATAGTTACGACTGCATCCTTTATGTCGTCAATAGAAATATTCTGGATACCGGAAAATCCTTCATATCCGCTTTGCACTGAACAAACCGGAATCAGGCCCCAAGCCATAGCCTCAAGAATTGTTGTAGGATTTGCGTCTGCAGAACCCACTGTAAGCAAATATTCACAATTTTGAACTAGATTTTTTGCTTCCTCTTTGGAAAAATCTAACGTACCTAATGTTTTCAAACCTTTCAGTGATTGTTTCCCACCTATCCAAGAAAAGTCTATCTCAGGAATTTCTTCGGCAAGTTTTTCTAAAAATGAAATATTTTTGCACCAAGTTGTATTTCCGATGTAAAGAAAACGTCGTTTACCAACCGGATTGAAATTCTTCTTAATAAAAGGGAAATCCTCTCGGTCGATAGCTAGATCCAAATGAACAATTTTTGGTTCCCAATGCTGAAACGGTGAATCTTTCAAGCATTTCATCCAGGCATTACCAGTAATTGCCAAATAACGGTCACAATTTTCAATAATTTTGTTTCCAAAAGCATTGTGCCATCCCGTGGGGTCGGGACAAAATGGAGCAAGAGCTAAAACACGTTTCCATCCTATTTTCCGGGCACTCATCCTAAAAACGGTGAATGGATTTGGATGCCAATGTCCAATCAACACATCGGCGTTTCCAGGATGAATTGTTTTGAGTTGGTCGTAATTATATGTTTTAACTTCATAGAATTTTTCTAAAGAAAGTTTTAGATTCCGACCAATTGCATCTGGTGTACTTATTCTAGTGCCTGCCGGATAGACTAGATGAACTCGTTGAATTTTATTCACTAAACGTCTCTAAACTGTTAAGTAGAATTATAATTAATAATGCTTTAGTTCATTCGTTGTTTATCCATGAATAAGGGGGTACTGAAAATTTCTTTTATAGACACCAAAAGGATTGAAGGATAAAGTCGTCATCCAAAAAGCTTGACGTGATTTCTTAAAGAATGCCAGTCCTGCATACGATCCTATACCGTAAGAAATGAATGTAGCTACCGCCGCGCCGTTGATGCCATAGATAGGAACCAATAACAAGTTGCTTCCTATATTTATAATAGCCCCTATTGCAAGTACATAAAAGGAGTAGCGTTGCAAATTCTCAGTCACTAACCATTTGAAACTTGCTACCCCCAAAAAAATAAATACTCCAGCCCAAATGTAGATCCGAAGCACTGTTGCTGAAGCCTCAAAATCATTTCCATAGAGAATAACAATTACCCAGTCAGCCAGAAATGTAGTTGGTATCGCCACTGTAAGGCTAACCCATACCATCATATCATAAAGTTTTTGCATACGTTGTTGATACAAAGTATCACTCTTTTGCTTAGATGATATTATCACTGGGAACAAGGAAGCGGTTATGACGGAGGGTACGAAATACCATGCTTCACAAAGTTTAACCGCAGCCGCATAAACTCCAACGGCTTTTGCATCCAGCATTTCCTTGAGCATCACCTGGTCGATTTTCATGTAAATCGAAACCACCATACCGGCAAAAATCAGTGGCCATGCGTCTTTCATTAATTTCTTTGCCTGTGTCCACCGAAAGGAAAAAAACGGGAACCATTCGATTTTCCAGTAATACACCAACATAAACAATACTGCAACTACAGCCTGATCCAGCAACAAAGCGAAAGCAAACCAAATGAGTTCTGCCTGGTTCCAAACCAGATAGATTTTGAAAAGGGAAGTGACGAACAACTGAAAGGCCTGCGCTTTTACAGCAAATTTTGACTGAACCTGGGATTGAAAATAAAAGTCAACGACATTTGTTGCTTGGAAGAGCAATCCGAATGTTATGAGAGCAATCATCCAGTATGTCTGTTGATCCTCTGCCTTAAATTGCAGTACCAGCGCAATGGCGGTTCCCATTACTACCGTGCCACAGACTTTCAACCAAAACACTGTTCCAAGTAAATTATTACGTTGTTCCGGACACTGTACCAACTCACGTACAAGAATGTCGTCTAATCCAAAAGAAGCCAGTGAACTGAACAGTAACACAAAGCTCAGTGTATAACTCAGCAAACCGAAACGTTCCGGTCCCAAATAACGGGCAACGTAAATGCCGACAAAAAGCGAAATCGCCATCCGGAGAATGCGTTCTCCCAAAAGCCAGGAGGTGTTTGCAAAATATTTACGGAATCCAGGGTGTGCGAAAAAGTTAGACATTAATTTTAGGAGGCTTTTTAGATTGTGTGAAGCTTTTAATTCAAAATTGTTTCAAACAAATCCATGTGTTTTTTGAAGGAGGATTCCCAATTATATTTTTTTGCGTGTTTTGGTCCATCTTGAGCAAGTTTTTGTCGATACGCTGAATCTTCGCAGACCATACGGATTGCTTCTGCCATGTCACCGATTTCCGTTGGATCAAAAAAATGAGCAGCCTTTCCGCCTATTTCCGGCAAACTTGCCATATTCGAACTAAGAGTCGGGCAGCCGCAGGCCATGGCTTCCACAAGTGGCAATCCAAATCCTTCATAGAGACTGGGAAAAATGAAGGCAGTGGCTTCTGAGTATAGATTAGGCAACAAATCATCAGGTACATAACCCAGCCAGGTAACACGGTTTTCTATATTCAAGGAACTCGCCAAGTTTTCTAATTTTTCTTTGTGCTTCCCAAAAATGTTCCCTGAGATGGCGAGCTGTGGTCCATCAGACCACAACTCCAGGGCTCGAAACACATTTTCTATGTTTTTATAGGGACGAACTTCACCAACACACAAGAGATAGTCATTTAGCTCGTAACGTTCTTTTATCACTCCCGGAGAACAGGGATGAAACCGTTCTAAGTCAACTCCGCCATGAATGACTTTTAATTTTTCCTCCGGAATACTGGGATAACGCTCAAGGACTTCCAGTCGGGTAAATTCAGAAACACAGACAACGGCTGTACTTCCTTTGATGACAGCAGGAAGAAAATATTCATAATAAGGAACCCAGCGTGGCAGCAGACTGGGATAGTGAAAAGGTAGCAAATCATGAACCGTGATTATTTGCGGAATTCTTGGATACAAAATGCCCTCTGCAATGGGAGAATAGAGTAAATCCAGCTTGTCTATAAAGCACGAATAACGTAAGCCCAACTGTTCCCAACTTAAGCGAACACTGTTTGATCTAAAGTTTGCAGGATAATGGAAATGAGGAACGCTGTTTGTAGTTGATTCCGGAAACTCGTTGTTTAAATCCGGTGATGCTGAATATGCAACACTGTTTCCTTCCCATTCAGTCAATATTCGACGTATAAGTTCATAGCTGTATCTACTTAATCCTGTAGGGTAATCGTGGATCAGCAGACCATTCAAACCGATCTTTTTTTGAGATGGTAAGGCCCTGTTTTGAGATGAAACATCAGGGAGAATGTGTTTGGGTTTTGATTTAACTGTAGGGTAATTATTCTTTAGTTCCAGTACATTTGACCTTTGCCAATTTGAGTTGTGTTTTTTCCTTTTAAGCCAGCCCAGAGTTTCATTCATTCCCACAGTTTCCATCAAGATACGCCCAAAATAAAGGAAGGTTCTCTCAATAATTCCTACAATATTTTTTGGATTCAATATGCAGTTTTCTATGAGAGCTTTGAATGATTCCCACATTACCAATTGTTCAGTGGTGGAAGAAACACCACCTCCATCCATCTTCACAACAGGATCTCCTCCAATATAATGTCCATTAAAATTTTTATTTTGTAGTCGGCATACCCACTCAAAATCCATAGTGATTTTGTAATGGAGTTTGAATAAGCCAATTTTTTCAAAAACACTTTTCCGGATAACCATGGTGAGATGATTGTAGGGCATTCCCCGCCCTAATGGAGCTTTACTGAAAAATGCTGATTTCAAAGGTTCCATATAAATAATTCCGCTTAAGCGATCCTCAAAAAGCGAATCTGAATGAACAAAGGATATTTCCGGATTGAAGCTAAGTGTTTTTTCTGCTTCCTGCAGGTAATCTGGAGATAAGAGAACATCACCACTGTTGAGGAACATCACATTCTCTCCAGTTGCATGAGCGACACCTTTATTGAAAGCATCCGAAATTCCCTTGTCCGGTTCCGAAATAGCGATTCCGTCATAGTTACTCAAAAGTTTTTTTGTTTTGTTACAGTTACCACCATTCACTACGACACTTTCAATACCATCAACATTCTTCAATGAATGAAGCGTGCGATTCAGATCATCGTAATTATTGTAGGTGACTGTTATGACAGAGATCATAATTTTAATATTATTTAGGAAGTGTTACGAAGGACTTTGATCCATCTCTTGAAAAGTAATTGTAGCCGCATAGTGTGCAAAGAAAAAGCTTTGAAACGCCATAAAGAAAATTTCCCAGACAAAATAATCCAATATTTGTCCCACACAAACCGCCAGCATG
>Ga0302127_10002460_pt1 | contig 11196 bp, 8 predicted proteins | sample CB4_SCM_MG_FD_204452 | JGI IMG/M metagenome (GOLD analysis project Ga0302127, IMG submission 204452) | Marine microbial communities from Western Arctic Ocean, Canada - CB4_SCM | ecosystem: Environmental > Aquatic > Marine > Oceanic | place: Canada: Western Arctic Ocean | collected 2017-09-24
GATATCGTCAAGCTAATGGTTTAAAATACCACATGCGTACTCAACATCATTAGCTCACCATTTGTAATTCTAAAAGTATACAACACATACGCAAATCGTACATTCATCGCAGATACCGAATCAAACGAATCAAACAAAGCAGTGTATCCTTCTCTTTTTGAGGAGCCTGTTGTTCTGAGAAGACGCAAGTTTTTTGAGAGATTTTTTTTACTTCACCTGCAACTCCTCTGCGTCTGTACTTTGTGCAAAAAAGAAGCATGCAAAAGAAGAAAAAGAGAATTTAGTACACAGAACGGCACACAAATAAAGTTTACTTCGTATATTTATACATACATATTAAATTTAGCGGAAGATGACGACGACGACGATGGTAACGAGTAGTAGTCCTCGCGTTGTTGGAAACAAAGTGCCGAGCGTTGTTTGTCGCGCGAGGAGGAGTAGTAGTGGAGAAAATCGAACGATGATGATGCCGCTGAAAAAAAAGATGAGTGCGAGAGATGATGAGAAGAGGAGGCACGAGAGAAGCAGTTTCGGCGGTGTTCGAGTCGCGGCGGCGAGGAGGAGGAGTAGTGGTGGTAGCAGTAACGACGACGACGAGAACAACATTATTAACGGCGCGACGACGACGAGAGATGAATTATTGGAAGAAATTGAAAAGGTAAAAGCTGAAAACGCAAAGTTGAAGACGTTGCAGATGCAGTTGGAGGATGTTTCTTTGTCTTCTTCTTTGTCTTCTTCTTTGTCTTCTTCTTCGTCTTCGAAATCGACGACGAGGACAACAATAAAAACAACGAAAAAAGCCGCCGTCGGCGCGCTTCGAACCGATCCTAAGAGTGAATCTGAAATCGAATGGCCGTTACCGATTACCGCGGAAGGATGTCCCGTAGGCGAGGAAGACAAGAAACCGTTCTGGGAAACGAGACCGAAGAACGACCCGGACGAACTCTTTGAAGGAAAAACGGCGACGGAGAAAACAAACAGACCGAAAAAAATTGCGCACGTTACGGCAGAGTTAGCACCGCTGGCAAAAGTTGGTGGATTAGGCGACGTGACGCAAGGGTTAGGTCGCGCGATGAAAATGCAAGGCCACAACGTGGAGATCATTTTGCCGTATTATCAATCGCTCGACGCGAACGAGATTTTCGATTTAAAACACGTGATGGATTTTGACGTACCTAAAGGGACGAAATGGGACGGAGAAAATGTCGTGTCGATGATGAAAACGTCCGCGTATTCGGGAAATATCGGCGGGTGCGACGTGATTTTATTGAAACCGCACGAGGAGACGAATTCGAACATTTTCAAAGGCGGGGCGATTTACGGCGGGAGTTACAACGAGCTCGAAGCGTATTTATATTTCTCCCGAGCGAGTTTAGAATTTTTGGATAAATCTGGAAGAGACCCGGACGTGATTCACGTCCACGAGTGGCAAACGTGCGCGGTGCCAATGTTGTATTGGGAAGAGTACCACGGGAAGACGAGTTTGAACAAAGCGAAAATTGTCATGACTATTCACAATTTGGACAACACCGGAGAGTGCCGAGAGGAGGAGTTTTTCGCGACTGGCGTGAATGGAGCAAAGTTTAACGTCATCGAGAAAGCGTTGGATGAACGAACTATCGGACACAATCCGGAAAGAATGTGTTTAATGAAAGGTGGCGTCGTGTACTCGAACAAAGTCACGACCGTTTCGCCGACGTACGCGAAAGAAACTTTGGACGGGAACGGCGGCTTCATGTCCAAAATTCTAAAAGCGAACCAAGAAAAGTTCTCCGGCATTTTGAACGGCATCGATTACGATTTGTGGAATCCGGCGTTAGACGCGACGTTGCCGGCCAATTTCGCCCCAGGGAATAAAATGACCGAAAACAAAAAGCTGTGCAAAAAATACTTACAAATCGGCTTGGGATTGGACGCGGACGAAACAAAACCGTTGATCGTGTGCATCTCGAGGTTAGTGCCTCAAAAAGGTATTCACTTGATCGAACGCGCGGTCACGCAATCCGAAAATAACGGAAATCAATTCGTGTTACTCGGCAGCGGCCACAGCGATGGTGGTTTCAAACGAATGGCCAACGAAGAGTTCTCCCAAACGAACTCGTCTAACGTCCGATTGATGATCACCTACTCCGACGCGCTCTCTCGATTAATGTACGCCGCCGCGGACTTTGTCTTGGTCCCTTCAATGTTCGAACCGTGCGGTTTGACGCAAATGATCGCCATGCGCTACGGCGCCTTACCCATCGTCCGTTCTACCGGCGGACTCGCCGATACCGTCATCGATTGCGACGCCGACCAAGAAAACGGCAACGGCTTCGTCTTTTACGGCGCCGACGACCAATCCTTAGACGAGTGCATTCAAAGAGCCAACAAAACGTTCCAAGACCGAAAGAAGTTTCACGAGTTGCAAGAACGCGTCGCCAGAGTCGATTACGGGTGGGAAGCGAGCGGTAACGTCTACGCGGAGTTGTACGAGAGTTTGTAATTAAAAGACACGCATAATGATATTTTTTGCACGTTGCATCTTATAACTGTCTCTACTTTATCCAAATCTCTTCATTTACACAAATCACTTAACAACCGCTTTTTACGGCGGATTTTTTTCTTCGATGACGACAACGACGACGACGCGCGCGGCAGCTTTGATGAGCACCACTCGCGCCTGTTTGTTCCTTCGGGGGTCTTCTTCGAAAACAACGACGAGAACGAGCGCGAGTGCGTCGTCGCTCTTAAAGGGGAGGACTAATCTTCCATTTCAACGAGGAAAAGGAGGAGGAGGAGGACGACGCGGGAGTGCGCGAGGAGGAGGCGCGTCGTCTGAATCGTCGTCGTCCGCTGCGACCGCTGATGTTGTTCGTAATAATAGTAATAATAACAACAGAGTGAACATTCAACCATCGTCAGATGCGAGGAAAATCCACCTCCCGACGTTTGTCGCCTTGTTAGTGGACGTCGCCGAGGACGGATGCGATATCATTCGGGAGGTGACATCTAAAGGCGATTTGGCGGTTAAAGACAAAGGCGGGAGCGAAACGTTGGATAAAAAGTACATCATGGACGCGCAAACGGAAGCGGATAGACAGGTGGAGATTATGGCGTTGAGACGGATTACGACGTTCGCGGGCGGGAGGTTGCGCTTCGTCGGCGAGGAATCGTACGAAAACGCGTTAGAAGGCGAGGCGGAATGCGACGACTCGACGTGTTTTGCCTCGTTCGATGAGGAAGAGGAGATGATGAGGAAAGAAGAAGGGAACCATTACGTAGATAAAGATATCTTAAAAGAAGTTTTGGAGGCGAAATGGCCGCCGGCGATTGCGTCCGGGGAGATTGACATTTCCAGAGCGAACGTGTACGTAGATCCTTTAGACGGAACGAACGAATACGCGAACGGGGAAAGACCGGCAGTGACGGTCTTACTTGGTGTCGCCGTAGATGGCGTCCCAGTAGCTGGGATTATCGGGCAACCGTTTTTTGGTTGGAACGCCAACGTTAACGATTCGAAACATTTAGAAAATTTGGGCAGAGTCGTCTGGGGCGGCCCCGGCGCCGGGTGTAAAGGTCTTCGAGTGGACGAGACGCAAAAAAAACTCGTAATGCCTCCAACAGGGCCGCACGTTGTCTGCTTGAACAGAAACATACGCGACGAGCACCAAGCGCCGGTCATGGAACAAACGAAATCGGAAGTCGCCGTCCTAGTTTCCGCGACTGGGTACCACTATTTGTGTTTGCTGGAAGGCAGAGCGCACTCGGCGATGCTGTTACGGAAAGCGAGTAAAAAATGGGACACGTGCGCCGGAGAGGCGCTGTTAAGATCCGTCGGCGGTGCAGTCACCGATACCGTTGGTCGACGATATAATTACGATTGCGACATGCCGGGCGTCCCGAACGTCTGCGGCATGGCGGCGTCGATCGATATCGATTTACACTTGGAGCTCACGCACTCGATCATCCAGAAAGAAATCGAAAAGTTGAAAAGTTTGTACCCTTACGACGTGGAGTGTTCGTCGATTAAACAACCGATTTTAAAAGAAGCGTACAGAAAGAATGTCGCGTTTAAAGCCTTATCAGTGGATGCCGGTGGTGTTCTCGTCACGCCGGCCAGAGCGGTCCACGACGTCTACGCCGACCACGCCAAAACGTACGGCTTTTCCGACGTCACGCCCGAATCTGCCAAGAAAGCGTTTAAAAGCGTCTTTTCCACGCATCTGAGCGAAAACGAATTGCGATACGTCGGCGACGGACGCGAATCGTTTTGGAAAAAATGCGTCTTTGCCGCACTAAACGTCGACGCGTCTAACGAAGACTCTTTAAAACGAGGCAACGAGTGTCTCGACGCGCTCATGAAATTTTACGAACAACCCGAAAATTGGACCGTCGCCCCTGGTGCCATCGATGCCTTCCGTCGCTTGCGCTCGCGAGGCATCAAAGTCGTCGTCACCAGTAACTGGGACGACCGCTTACCGAACATCTTAGAAAAATTAAACATCATCGACGAAGTCGACGCCGTCTACTGCTCCGCCGTCGGCGGTTTCGAGAAACCTCACCCGAACGCGTTCAAACGCTCCTTAGCCGCCATCGATATCACCGACAAAAATGACTTCAAAAGCGTCGTACACGTCGGCGATTCCGACGTCAACGACATCCTCGGCGCCCAAAACGTCGGCATCGGCTACGCTATCAAATGGGGCGGCGACCGAGAGAACGCTCGCGTGACCCCGGCGTTTGATTTCCAAGAGTTGGCGGATGAAATGATTGCCAGCGTGTACGCTTTTGGCGACGATTCGAAGACCACTCGGCGGTACTTTTTTTAAAAGTAGTATTGCGTGTAGGTGTCTGTATGTGTAATAGTTCAAATTGTCTCACAAAAGTTGTCTTTACCTCGTCTTTGTGCCGGAATATATTAGTCTGTTTTCGTAGTAACACATTTTTATTAGGTGTTTGCTCCTCGGAAAAAAGTACAAAATTCATTCCCTCGTTTTTTTTGAATTTTTCCTCAAAAACCTTCGCGTATTTTCTTCTTCGCGCGTTTAACGACGACGACGACACCCGACGACGAACCCAATCATCGCGCTCAATCAAAAACGTTATTGAGAACAACAACTTTAAAGCGATTTAAATCATCGTCGTCTTCTTCTCATGGTGGCCAAAAACAAAAGTTACGAGGAGTTTTACGAGGACGAGAAGAAGAAGACGAGTTTTACGAGGACGAAGAACGAGGACGAGGTTTACGAAGACGACGACGACGAGTTTTCGACGCCTCCGAAAGAACAACAACAACAACACAGTGGTTATCTTCAAGAAGCGATCGTGTGCGTGCACACGCTCGTCCACCGGTCGAAGGTAGGCGTCGTCGTCGGTCTTCGCGGGAGAACGATATTTGACATCGAGCGAAGAACCGGAGCGAGCGTCTCTATCTTGCGAGAAGAAGAAGAAGAAGAAGGAAAAGAAGGAAAAGGAGAAGGAAAAGGAGAAAGAGTAAAAGTCGTCTTGACTGGTACGGCGCAAATGTGCAAAGAAGCGGCGAAAATCATCGAAAGCATCTCAGATGGGAAGATTATCGACGAGAAGACGACGACCGAGGATGGAAGGAAAGAGACGTACGGACGACGATCGGTATCCGTTTCGAGAGCGGGAGATGGTGAAAAGCTGCTGCGCCCGCTCGAGAAGGCCTTTTTGGGGTGGACGAGGAAAACGGGAGAAGAGAACGAGGACGAAGATTCGTATTCGAGCGAAGAAGAAGATATTTTATCCACGGAAGACGAAGAGAACGACGACAACGGCGAGGTAGAGGAATGCTCGTTTAACCACCATCACGCGACGACGACGACGGCGATGACGACGAAGCATCGAAAAACACCGCCCCCGTACGAACGAGACGCGTCGAGGTTCTTCGGAACGCTCTCGACGGCGACAGTGCGAATCCCGGACGCCAAAGTGGCTTTAATTATCGGGAAACAAGGCGCACACATCGAGTTCTTACGACACATGACCGGTTGCTCTTTGAATATTGCGAGCGAGGTTGTGGATGTAGGGGACGTTTTTTTGAATAAGGACGAGCGCGTATTCAAGGCGGCGACGAACATGGCCGAACGCGTTCTGTTGATCGAGAGCACTTCGTTAACAGATGTGGCCAGGTGCGTCGCGCTCGTGGCTGATATCGTCGAAGGCACCCTGTACTTACAATCGAAAAAATCTGGAGGAGTTGGATTTTCGTCCACCGACGACGACGCGATGCCATATATGAAGGAAAGTCACGTCTCCATCCGCGAATACGCGAGCGTAATGACGAAAACGACGTTTCGCGTAAAATCGAAAGCGAAAGAAGTGAAGCGCACTTTCACGTTTTCTTCTTCTTCGCAACAACAACAACAACAACAACAACAACATCAACAGCGCACGTCTACAACTTCTTCGCAGTCGAGACGCATGTCCACTTCATCCTCCCCGGAACGGCGTTCCTATCACCAACAGAACCGCCAGCATCGAGTGCGGCAAGAAAACGAACAACAGCAGCACTATTCCTCTTCCTCGTACTACGACTACTACGCGAACCCTCCTTCATTAAAGTTTGATCCAATAACGAACGAGTTATTAGCAGTCGTACCACCTCACGTTGTTTCTGCACCGCCGCCACCATCAATCAACGTAGTAAACGTCGACGGAGACGACTATTTTTGCGAAGACGACGAGTCCGACGCGTACAGCACCGACTCCGATTTCGCCGCGTGAGCGAGAACGCGCATCGACGAACGAGAGAAGCGCGCGTTGAACGCGTAAATACATACACGAGAAAGAAAGAGAAGAAAAACACAAATTTAACAGACAATGTAATGAACACACACACACACACACACACATACTACGCAAGAGAGCATACACTACCACAAAGTAAAGTTCGCATTATTATTTCATTATTATTATTATTACGTTCTCGCTCTATATAAACTAATGATGATAAAACATCCTCGCTACGTTTGAATCCTCGTTCTCTAACTCCAACTCCATATCCTCTCGATCGTGCTCGTCGTGATGACGAGCGTGGTGAGGATGAGAAGACGACGACGAAACGTGATCGATCCCATCACCATCACCACCACTCCCACCGCCACCACCATTCGCCCCTCGCCTCCTTTTCTTCCCAAACATCACGCGCGAAAAGAACCCCTCGCCTTCCTTGTAAATGTGCTTCGTCTCGCTCCCAATGTAAGGAAGGACTTTCCTGTGCTTATTGTGTGCGGCAACGATCGCGGATAAGTAGAGATAAAAGAGCACGCTGAGGATGAAGCTCATGCAAAATATCCCCCTAATGTGTTTTTGCGTGCGTCGTGTGATTGAAAGAGCAGAGAGCAGAGTTGTCATGGTCAGTTCATACTCCTTTCCATTATATCCACAAACGGATATCTTTTCAATACGAGAATAAAAAGAATACTATTAAGTCGTAAACGTACCTGTATCGTCTCCTCTGTAACCTCGGCGTGACCGGTAACTCTAACCCTCTTTTGCTCAACCCTTGCACTTGGTTGATCGCGTGTTCGCTGAACTGGAGCATCGACGCTGACTTTCTCATCTGGCCTCTCGAATTCGTATTCGTTCCGGCTTTATTGATGATGAGAATGGTCTCCCCGTTGTTGTTTCCATTTTGTTGTTGCTGTTCTTTACTCGTACTATTACTATGACTGAAAATGGTGGTGCTATTTTTAGATGATGTCGGCGATGGCGTGGACGAGTCCGACGAGCGCGTCCGAACGTGATGGACACCACCACCGGACGAAGAAGAAGACATCTCTCTCTCTTTTCCACAAATTTTATGTGACGGGTTTGGGGAAAAGACAGACCCCCCGCACAAAAAGCGTTAAATCTCTCTCACGTCTAAACTCCTCGCTTTAGCATTGGAATGAGACCGTTGGGGTCGGAAAAAGAGAAGAACAACGAGGCGCTCTGTTTGTTTCTGTTGTTGTTCTGTTAGTACGCATAAAGACGCATAAAGAGAGAGAGGAGAGAGGGAGCCCTTTTGCCGGTCGTTAACATACATTGTATTCGCAGAGAGAGAGAGAGATGACGAGCGACGATGCTTTTATTCCGAATAATAGTACGACTACTGAAAAGAAAAGAAGGTTTGATACCATCGACTTCACGACGACGCCTTCGACGAATACTGCATCGTCGTCCTCGCATTTATTCAAAAGAGGCGGCGCCAAAGCGACGAAATATTCCGAACTTCTCGAACGCGAGAAACCAGACGCGAAGTTACCCACAAGAGAAGAGCTGAGAGTGAAAACGACCGAACAGTCCAAGGAACAGTTTGATTTGCTCGTCTCCGCGTGGTCGAGAGAACGGAAAGCGTCGACGAATAACATCGCGGTGGCAATATGGGACGAGAAGTTGAAACTGGCGAAAGTGGTGAAACAGAAAGGGAAGGCTTTGTCCAAGTTTGGGTATTCCGCGGCGGCGTCAGAGACGGGGGCGGCGGCGGCGACGGTGACGACGACGACGATTGCGTCGTCCGTAGATAACGGTGGAGGGACGGTGTATTTGTTCCCCGAGGAAGTCGCGTTCTTAGTGGAAACGGAACGGGTGTGTTTGTTTTGGCAAGCTCGAGGTAAAGGTTTAGAACCGGCGTCGGTGAAGAGCATACACGAGATGTTGGAGGAGTGCGGGGTGTCGATGGAGACGTACGTGACGTACGCGCAGTTGTGTAGGATTGGGTACGTGGCGAGAAGATTCGGGGCGCCGTGGGTTGTGCCCGAGCGAGTTAAAGCGAACGCGAGGAAGAAGAGAGAAAATGAGACGTACGTTCATCGGATAATGGCTGGGGAAGGGGAGTGGGTGTTTAAAGGGGTTGACAACAACAACAACAACGACGACGACGGTAAAATGGAACTCGACAATCATACCATAATCACTGAGATCAAGGAAAAAGACGCAGACGCAGCGATGGAAGAAAAAGTAGAAATAGACGACGACGAAGCGGTAGAAATTGTTCATCATCCGGGCACTCGCCGGTGGTTTCATTGGTCCGGTTCGAAACACCACCCGTGGTTAGGTCCGGAAATCCACGCTTCGTACGCTCAGACGCAAAAAGTCAAGCTAGAAGAAAGAAGAAAGCGAGAAAAGGAGAAAGAAAAGCTTCGACGCGAGAAAGAAAAGCAAGAATTGATGAAAATGCGCGAAGGTGGGGGTAAATGGCCAACCTTTGACGTGTGGCGACCCAATGGAAATTTCAAGAAATCAGGCCCGGGCGAACCGGACTTTCGAATCGCGGTATGTTCCGAGAGACCGCCGCATGGCGAAGAAGCGGAACTCTTGTGGAAGCGCTCGAAGAATGTCAAGATAAAAATCGCAAACGTGGAAAGCGGAGCAATTATGCTGTTTGATCTAGAAGCAGGTTTAGCGCGGTGAGATGCCAGAGTGCGCGCATGCTAAGTTTTAGTTGCATTCTAACATATTACTACTAGAAATAAATCTATTCGTTTCGCCGTCGAATGTAAAGTTTTTCCCGTCAATTCTTCGCGTGACGGGATTGCCGATATAGATGTAACTCCATCCCGAGCGTTGACCTCGTTTTACCTCTGCGAATATATTTGAATCTTCCTCGACAATGCGTAAAGCGCTCATGTCTCTTTTCGCCGCGGTAAACACGTCTCGCCTGGTCATAGCTAAAGCAGAATCTTTGGCGCCCAAATAGCGAGCAGCATTCTTCTCGGAATTCATTTCGCTCACGAACGCGTTCAAAAATCGCACTCGCGCCGAGACTTCTTCTTCGCTGAGATGAAAAGAAGAAGAGGTCGAAAGTTTTTCGATTTCTTTTTGCGCGTCTTTGCGAACGAGATTTTCAAGTCGAGTGCCTAAAACAGCATCCGCCAAAAGCTTCCGAAGCTGAGGCGCGAGTCTCGCTAAAGATATTACATACCCAGAGACGTACGTTAGGTCGTTTTCAGAAAGCGCGTCGAAGGTTTCTCGAAGCTTTGGCGTGAGCTTTGCGCACGAGTCCGGCGTGAGTGCGTTTAACGTTCTCAGAACGTCTCTCTTGACTTCTCTCTCCTTCTTCTCGTCGTTGTCGTCGTCTGCTTCTTTGCATTTTTGAGTGGATGTTGGAACGTTCACTACAATTTTGCGTTTGCCGCTCGATCGCTCTTTCCCGGTATCTTTTCTCGATTTAAACCTTTCGAACGCGAGCAGTTTGCACGCGTCCAAACTCACTTTTGCAGTATACGCCGATGTAGTTATTCGACACGGGATACCTTTCGCGTGGTATAAATCGCACCCGGCTCTCAACAAGAGTTCTTTGACGCCTTTCCCGCGGAACTTTGGGTTCACAACTAACCGATTCACGACGCAAAATCGTTGCACTTTTGAGGCGTTCAGATTATCGACGACGTTTTCAAACTGCGGCGGCGCTTGCTCCGTGTGAAAGCTCGCGTATCCAATCAGATTTCTTTCGTCATCATCCTTGTCGTCGTCTGCTTTACCGACGACTTCTAAATACACGCCGTGAAGAGTTGGAGGAGAAGTCACGTAGTGCCATCTTTTGAAATCATCGTAGCGTTCTCTCGTCGATTCGACAACGACGAAGAAATTACCATCGTCGCTTCTATACTTCTCTCGGTTATCGCGAAAAAGGTTCGAGATATCGTTCGAAACTTCCAAGAGCTGCTCTCTGACCCGCAAGTGCACGGATGGAAAGTAATCTCGAGTGTCCTCCTCCTCGTCTTCCTCGTCGTCCGCCGCTCGAAAAAAGTGAGACGACGACGAAGATACCATCGTCAACGCGGTTTCATCTTCTTGAAACGTCATCCCACTGTTTTCCGCGAACGTTTTCGCCAACCGTTTCACCTCTGCTCGCCATCCGAACTTCGCTTTCTCGCTCGCGATGATACCGCATCCCCACTCAAACGCGTCAAAACCGTCGCCGCTATTAGTATTCCTCACTCTCAACCAGTCCTGTCTGTTTCCGTTCGTTTTCATCACCGGAACTAACTTCTTGTGTTCGATAATCATCGCTATCGTCGTCGTCGTTTTTTGAGGTTGTTTTCGACGTCGTCGTCGTCGCATTAAACCCAAACACAGTTGAAAACTCGCAAGAGTTTCACTCCGGAGCATCCATCACCTCCCGCCAAAAGTACAATTTTTTTACTTTGTTTACGATTCAGACGACGCTCAACTTCTCCTTCTTCTTCTTCTTTTATCCAGCGCAAT